>Ga0247808_10001524_pt1 | contig 11204 bp, 9 predicted proteins | sample UWRJL089202R1_FD_179914 | JGI IMG/M metagenome (GOLD analysis project Ga0247808, IMG submission 179914) | Plant litter microbial communities from Arlington Agricultural Research Station in Wisconsin, United States - UWRJ-L089-202R-1 | ecosystem: Environmental > Terrestrial > Plant litter >... | reverse complement strand
ACTTACCAATATACGTAGTGTCAGTCTGAGCAATGATCGAATTTGCTCCACATAAAAGAAAAAGAATTACAAGCCATACATTTTTATATACAGCTACAGTAATAATACGAGGCATATTGTTTAGGTTTTTTGGGCAAACTTATATAAAAAGTTGTTCAGATTATAAGATTAGAATCTAAAATAACATAACGTGCAAGAAAGCTAACTAACTTTAATTATATAACTCTGTTACACTCTCAAGTTCAGCGATTTTTTTCCGTATAAATTTATTAGCCAGATAAATATGATTTGCAATTGTTTTCTCAGACAGTTCTGTGATTTCAGCAATCTCTTTATAACTCAAATTTTCTAATTTATGTAAGGTAAAAATTTTCTGCTGCTGCTCCGGAAGCTGATTGATAAAAGTATACAGCTTTTCTTTTCTGTCTTCTGTTATATCTAAATCAGGTTCTTTTTCTTCTATACGATCGAGAGCAGGATCAAGCTGAATTATTTTGTTTTCTCTGTTTAGGTGATTGATAATGATGTTTTTACAAATAGTAAACAATTGTTTGTCGAGTAAAACATCCTCATTCAGTAATTCTCTTTTATTGTAAAGCCTTAGAAAACTTTCCTGAACAAAATCTTCTGGTGTAAGTACACTGTCGTTAAATCGTTTGGTAAGATTTATGAGTTTATCGTAGTACCTAAAGTAAACCTCTTTGAAGGCCGCTTCATTACCATTTTTCAAACTTAAAATTAACTTTTTATTGTCCATAACGAAATTATCGTACCTAGTTTCTTACTAGTCTTAACTCATAGGTTTCAATATTATTGTAATCGAATAAAAGGATTGCTATAATATGATTTAGATGTTGCAAAGAACCGCAATTTAATCTTAAGTTTTGACGCAGAAATTCGAAAATGTTACATTAGTTACATTGTTTTTTTTATTTCTGAAGAAATTATGGTGGTAATCGAGATAGTATTTTTTAGGAATCGATGGCTTGATTTTATTAGTAGCAAAAAAAAAGTAAAAAAAACTCAAAATTGATTAGGAACTTTTTAAATCTCGATTGTTATATATAAAAAAGAGCACACAATATGAATATCGAAACCTATAAAACCAATGTAAAATCAAAGAAAGATGCTATTCTAATCGTAGCACTTCTTCAATTTGTTATTTCAGACTGTATCATAAAATTTGAATTGAAGGGTCGGGAAAAAATGTTCAGAATAGAAACTAATAGAGACATAAAAGAAATGGTGCATGGAGTTTTTACCAAACAAGGATTTGAGTGTCAAAAAATTTAATAACTAAATACATGGATAAGAAAAAATTAGACGAAGAGTTTGAAAAACTCTGGAGCGAAGAACCTGTTTCATTTTCAGATGAAGTAAAAGAAGCTTCGTGGAAAAAGTTCCATGCTCAAGCATTTGCAGATAAGAAAAGGAAATTTAAACCGTGGCGTTATGCAGCAGCAGCTTCAGTTTTACTTTTTGTTCTAATAGGAATAAGACTTTATTTCAATGAAGAAACTCCAGTTCAGAAAGTTATACTTGCTTCTACTACAATTGAAAACACTACAGCAAAAACAAAATACATTGTTTTACCCGATAGTTCTGAAGTAGCACTAAGCCCTGCTTCTAAAATTGTTTATGGAAATAATTTTGCATTAAAGAGAAAAATTGAAATATTAGGAGAGGCTTATTTTAAGGTAAAAAAGGATAAAAATCACCCGTTTGAGGTTTATTGTAATCAAACCATTACAACCGTTTTGGGAACTTCTTTTACAGTTTACGGATATAATAAAGATGAAGTTACAGTAGCACTTTATGAAGGAAGCGTTCAGATGAGTGTGCAGGGAGGAAGCCAAAAATGGTTGTTAAAACCAGGTGAAAAATTTTCTTATACTGATAATATAGCTTCTGTAAATACATTTAACCGATTTATAGATTTTGATGATCAAAAAATAACAGTTCTTGGTGCTTACATTGAAAAGAATTATGGATATAGCGTACAATTTCCGAAAGAATACCAGAACCGAAAAATTACAGTAAGAATAAATAAAAAAGAAGAATTAGAAACGATATTACAAGTAATATCAGAAATATATAACCTAGATTTTGAAAAAAATGAAGAACTAAAACAAATTACATTTCAATAGAAGAAGATTATAATACCCTTTTCATAGTACGATTAGAAAAAAAATTAATTTATATAATAACACTCAAAAATACCTAATTCATGAAGCATATCATTTCAGCATGCTTTTTTTTATTCAGTTTAAGTATGTTCTCACAAAACGTTACCATAACTGTTGATCAAAACCTAACTTTAAAAGAATTCTTTAAGCAAGTAGAAAATCAAACCGATTTTAAATTTGCTTTTACAGATCAAATTGACACAAACGGAAAGTATTTCATAAAAAAAACAACTTTTCAGCAAGTAGAAATTGAAAAACTTATTTCAGAGTTAAATAAAAATGCCTCTATAAAGTTTTCTGTTGCAGGCAATAATATTTATGTAAACCAGAAATCGCAAGCGCCTAAAACAACAACAAAAAAGAAAAGCAAACTTACAGGACAAATTCTGGACGATACCAAACAGCCTGCAATTGGTGCCAATATTTATGTTGAAGAGTTAGAAGCCGGAGTCATAACAGATTTTGATGGTAAATTTAGTATCGAAGTCCCAAACGGAACTTATACTGTTTCCGTAAGTTATATTGGATTTAAAACCAGTGAAAAGCGCGTTACAGTTGCTGAGGATTTAAAAATAAATTTTAACCTTGAGGCTGATAGTCAGCAATTAGGAGAAGTAATTGTTACGGGAACTAAAGCAATCGATATCAAAAATACTCAAATGAGTGTTAACAAACTTTCGATGCAGGAAATAAAACGAATTCCTGCTGCAATGGGAGAACCTGATCCTTTAAAATCGATACTGACATTGCCTGGAGTTACCAATGCAGGTGAAGCTTCTTCAGGATTTAACGTACGTGGTGGAGCTGCAGATCAAAATTTAATACTTTTAGATGGAGCTCCTGTATATGGTGATTCACACATGTTTGGATTTTTCTCTGTCTTTAATGCCGATGCTATTAGCGGATTAGAATTGTACAAAGGAGGTATTCCTTCTAAATTTGGAGGACGTGTTTCTTCTGTTTTAGATGTTACGCAGCAAATAGGAGACTTTCAAGAGTATAAAGTAAACGGAGGAATTGGTCTTATCTCGAGCCGACTTTTAGTTCAGGGCCCTTTACAAAAAGACAAAGGATCATTTCTTATTGCAGGTAGAACTTCGTATGCTCACTTATTTATGAAACTGCAAGACAATAAAAACTCTGCCATGTTTTATGATCTTAATGCCAAACTAAATTATCGTTTTAACGCCAATAACACCCTTAGCTTCTCTGGATATATGGGAAGCGATATCTTTGATATCAATGATCGTTTCACCAGTTCTTACGGAAACACAATGGGAATTTTGAGCTGGAAACATACCTTTTCAGATCGTTTAAATACCAATCTTTCTGCTTTTTACAGTGATTACAAATTTGATTTGGGATTGCCTACGGAAAGTTTTGAATGGAACAGCAATATCAAAAGTTACGGACTTAAATACAACTGGAATTTCCAGCAATCAGAGAAGTTCAAGATCAATTATGGTATTGAAGGTCAGATGTATGACTTCAATCCGGGTGTAGTACGCCCTACGAGTTCTGATTCACAGTTTAATTACAATCAGTTGGATAAAAAACACTCTTTAGAAGCTTCTGCTTTTGTTGATTTTGAAAATCAAATTACTGAAAAATTAAACTTTCGTTATGGGCTTCGCTACAGTATGTTTTTCCGTTTAGGTTCAGAAGTAATCAGCACATACGAAAACGATCAGTCAGTAGTATATAATCCGCTTTATAATATTTATGAAGAAGGAATTCCAACGGGCAGCATCTCTTACGGAAAAGGCAAAACAATCAGCAAGTTCGACAACTTAGAGCCAAGAGCAGCATTGTCTTACGCTTTTACAGAAAACACTTCGGTTAAAGCAAGTTACAACAGAATGGCACAGTACATTCATATTTTATCCAACAGTCAGTCGCCATTACCAATGAGTATCTGGACACCAAGTGGTCCGTTTACCAAGCCTCAGCTTTTGGATCAATATGCTATAGGATATTTTAAAAATCTAAAAGACGGAGATTATTCTTTTGAAACAGAGCTGTTTTATAAAAACGTCCAAAATCGTATTGATTACATAGACGGTGCAGACATTCTGGCAAACAATAATATTGAGCAGGTGATACTAAATGGTAAAGCCCGATCTTATGGTTTAGAACTGTTGGTTCGTAAAAACAAAGGTAATTTTAACGGATGGATTTCGTATACTTTATCAAGAGCGGAGCAAAAAACACCAGGAAGAACACCGGAAGAACCGGGAGTTGCTAATGGTAATTGGTATTTATCAGGATATGACAAACTACATAATTTAAACGTTGTTGGTAATTATGAATTGAGTCCAAAATGGTCTTTCAACGGAAACTTTACATTAAGATCAGGTCAGCCGGTAACATATGCCAATGGTTATTATGAATTTGGAGGTATCAATGTGCCAAATTATGCATTGCGAAATGAGAACAGACTTCCTGTTTTTCATCATCTTGATATTGCAGCAACCTACACACCTAAACCAGATAAAAAGAAAGGTTGGCAAAGCTACTGGGTATTTAGCATTTACAATATCTATAATAGAAAAAATGCAGCTTCTATTACTTTCACAACGAACGATGATACCGGATTTAATGAAACCAGAAGACTTTCGATCTTTGGAGTTGTACCTGGAGTTTCTTATAATTTTAAATTTTAATGCAATGAATTGGTTAAAAAAATATAATGTAGTAAACAAAGCAGTATTACTAATGAGTGTACTTTTTGTTTTGGTCTTTACTTCTTGTGAAGATGTGGTAACGGTAGATTTAGACGCACCTGACAATAAAATAGTTGTAGATGCAGAAATAGTATGGAAAAAAGGAACTTCCGGAAATGAGCAGGTTATTAAAATAAGCAAAATTGCACCTTATTATAATACTTCTACAACAAAAGTATCGGGAGCGGCAGTACGAGTTGAAAACAGCAATGGAGATGTTTTTACTTTTAGTGAAGTGGAAGCAGGATCATATGTATGTACCAATTTTGTGCCTGTACTAGGGATGGATTATAAATTGTTTGTTGAAGCAGAAGGGCAAAGTTTTACAGCCAATGAGAAACTAACTTCCGTAACACCAATTGATAGAATTGAGCAAAATATTGTGCCGGATTTTGGAGGAGAAGATGTAATAGAGCTTACCTATTATTTTAAAGATCCTGCTAATGAAGAAAATTTTTATCTGGCAGATTATCAAAGTGATTTTTTGTTGTTTCCGGAATATGACCTTACAGATGATTTCTTTTATAATGGTAATGAGATAAACCGAAAATTTTCGCATGAAGATATGAAGGCGGGAAGTATAGTAAATCTTTTGCACCGTGGAATTTCTAAGAATTTTTATAATTATATGAAATTGATTTTAGAAGCTTCAAGTTCAAATCCTTTTTCTGTTCCGCCAGGAAATATTAGAGGGAATATTATAAATGTAAATGACGCAGGTAATTTTGCCTTAGGTTATTTTAGGCTTTGTGAGGCAGAAGGTATAGCTTATGATGTAAAATAGGTTAATTTAAGTTGATTTGATTTGAATCCGGCTAGTGTTTTTCTAGCCGGATTTTTTTTAAGCATTAATATTAAACAGCAGCTTAAAAGTAATATCCTATATTGCACTGAAGACGTGCATGCCATTTGTTGTCATAATCATTATATAAGCTGGCTTGTGCATCACCTAAAAACGGGTGATTTTGCCCCGCAACATATTCTATGTGAGTGTAAATTTGGTTTAGTACTTTTATCAGAATTCCATTGGTAACCATTTGAGATCCTTTTAAACCGAATTTTTTATCTACATAACCATATTCACTATAATACGCTATTTCATTGATTGATTTGTTTTTAAAAGGAAAACTATATTTAGCAGACACAGCATAAACATTTGCTTTAGAAGCAACTTTATACGTATAATTAAAAGCTCCCATATCTACATATTGCGTGTTTCCTCCTTTGGCATTAAATTCATAAGTGTAAGCCTCTGCTTTAATTCCCAGATTTTTATAATCCATGTTATAATGTACAGCTAATGCGTTCCGGTTTCCCATTTTATTTTCTACAAAATTATAGAGCTGTCCAATTTTTCCGGATGCTCCAATTTTATGCAAAGCCCCGTCTGTTTTTATTTTGTAAATAAGCTGTCCGGAAATTTGATTGATTTCTTTATTGTCACCTACAACACTTGCAGACCATTGATTGTCTCTTAAATCAGGATCATTGGTAAAGGTTTCCATTGCGTTTTTCATAAACGCAGCCTGCCATTCCCAAGAGTTTCCTTTATGGTGATATTTAGCACCCATACTGTATTTACCTTCAAAACCAAGACCATATCCTATTCCTAAAAACCAGCTGTAGGAGTTATAATCTAAATTTCCAAAAGGATCCTGTATTAAACCTATCTGAAAGTCGTCTCCATTTTGAAAATCATAACCTACCCAGCCTTCTTTCAGCATTGTACCTCCAACTGAAGCGGGCATAAATCTCATATCTGCACTTACTTTAAAGTTTTTGTTAGACGCATTTACAACAAGCCCAAAAAGATCGAATCCAAATTCGCCACCTTCTTTTTTTCTGGTTTCATTATAAAATTCATCTTTATAATGTACCCTTACAGCTCCGTTTATGGTAAGTTTTGGCTTGTCAGAATCTACTTTTAGCGTATCAGCAGTGTCTGCCATGAGATTGATATTGGCTTGAGAATGCATGAAATTGCTTGTAGAAAAAGCAATTAGTAAAAGAAGCAATTTATAATGTTGATGCATAACTGTTTTTTATTAATTAAACTATAAATTTTCGCTAATCTCAGTTGTAACTAAAGCATCAGATAATTGGGCACATAAAATGCAGGCATGAGGTTCGCAATTGAACTCATGCCATACACTTTACAATAAATGATTATGTTTAATTAAAAAGAAATAGCCTATTTTAAGGTAGAATAGGTATTTGTTATGTTAGAATGGCGTTTAAGAATTATTCTTTATCAGAATTTAAACTTTCCATTTCTCTTAAAGTATTTTCCAGTAATTGAGGTAATTTATGATAAACGCCATCATTGATCTGCTGATACTTTTTATGCGTTTCAGCATTAGGATGAAATTCATCTTTTTCTCTCACCATTTCTTTTACTGCGGTTTCAAAATCAGGATAACAGCTTGTTGCCACAGCAGCGCAAATAGCGGCACCTAAAGCAGCAGAACCGCTCATCTCGTTACGGACAACCGTTTTTCCACTGATATCAGCAAAGATTTGCATAAATAAATCACTGCTCGCACCACCACCAGAAATGATGATCTTTTCAGGACTATGTCCTAAAGTTTCGTTCATTGCCTTATAATGATTGTGCAGCGTAAGCGCAATTCCTTCTAAAATAGCTCTGTAGATATGTCCACGACCTTGCTGACCGTTAAAACCAATCATTACACCTTTTCGGTACGATTGATAAGCTGGAGCAAGCCAGTCCGGAACAATCATTAAACCATCTGAACCTGCAGGTGTTTTCAAAGCTTCTTGTTCCAGAATTTGCTCAGGACAGATACCTTTTTCTTTCGCTTTACTATTCAATTCTTCACCAATAAGTTCTTTGAACCATGAAATCAACCACATTCCTCTTCGTACTCCGCCACTTTCGAATAAATAGCGATTAGGAATACAGGATAAGTTGGTGAAATAATTGTCATGAGGCGGTTTATTGCCATTTCCAACAACCATTGAGGTAATATAAGTTCCTAAAGAAAATAATCCTCTTGTGGAGTCTATTAATCCGGCTCCTAAAGCTTCAACTGCTTTATCATTTGCTGTTGCCACAACAGGTAATCCTTCGGGAAGACCTGTTTTTGCAGCAGCAGATTTCGTAACAGTTCCCAGAACGGTTCCGGGCATCTGTAATTCAAGTAATTTTTCTTTAGGAATTTTAAAGCTATCCATAACTTCTTTGTCTTTCGACCAATCCCAGGTTTCCATGTCTACCGGAAACTGCCATTGAAAAGCATTTGCAGCAGTATCTTTTAGCTCTCCTGTGAGACGATGTGTAATATATCCCGTTGTAGGGCAGGTGTAAGCTATTTCTTCTGAATCTTCAAAAGTTTCATAAGCTCTTACATCCATCCAGCTCATAACCGGTGCGGCTAAATCCCCATTTTTTTTCATAAATACTCTGCAACAACGAATTGTGCAAAGACCAACTCCTTTTATAAGGTTTAAATCTCCTTTGAAACCTTTCATTAAGCGATTCAAGGCGATTTGTATGCTATCCCATAAATCATCATCCGGGTGTTCTACATAACCGGCCTGTCTAAACATCATTGGTTTAAGAGGCTCGATTTCAGAATGTATGATTTCACCTTTCGCATTGATTATATATACTTTCGTACTTTGGGAACCATTATCGATAGAAATAAAATAGTGTTCTTTCATAACAGCTTAGTTTATCTTGTTAAGAAACCACCATCTACAGAAAGAATGTGTCCGTTAACGAATTGTGAAGCTCTACTTGCTAAAAACACAGTAGTTCCCATTAAGTCGTGAACATCTCCCCAACGACCTTCCGGAGTATGATCTACAATCCATTTGTTGCGTTCCGGGTTTTCGATAGATGCCTGAGCTACTTTTGTTTTAAAATAACCAGGTGCAATTCCGTTTACCTGAATATCGAATTGTGCTAATTCGTCACAATATGCTTTAGTTAAACCTGCTATTCCGTGTTTAGTAGCGGCATAAGCTGGTGACCATTGTCCTCCCATGAAAGAAAATAGCGAGCAAATATTAATAATTTTTCCGCTTTTTTGTGGAATCATAAATTTTGCTGCTTCTGCAGTCATTTCAAAAGCGGCAGTCAGGTTAATGCTAACCATAGGATCCCATTGTTTTCTGCCAAAATTAAGAACGTCAGCAATTAAACAAATTCCTGCACAGTTGATTAGGATGTCTACGGAGCCTAATTTAGCAACACATTCTTCTACGATTTTTTTTGGTACACCATCTTTGGTAATATCTGCTTCCATATAAACAGCTTTCACACCTTCATTTTCGATCAATTGATTGAATTCACTGTCATCAGGCATAATACTCGGCATGAAAATGTTAGCGCCTCCTTTTGCTAAAGCCAAAGAAAAAGCTTGTCCTAATCCTGTGTTTCCGCCTGTTATAATTGCATTTTTCCCTTTAAGAGAAAAATATCCCATGTTAAAGTCTGTAATATTCATCTTGTATATTTTTTTAATTATTTTATAATATTTTTTTTCTGCTTTGATATTTAAAAATGGCCACAAAGCAAACGGCAGCTAATCCCACAAATGCGCTTGTTAAAAAATAAATATTATATCCTGCTTCCGGGCCAGCTTGTTTAAAAACCATCGTGCTGAAATAGGGGATAATGATATCCGGTAAGTATCCTAAAAGAGAAATAAACCCTACCGCTGTTCCCATTATTTTATTATCAATTCTACTATCTCCAAGTAACGACCAGTACGTACCACGAATCGCATAAACAAATGTTCCGCCTAGTATTATTAAAGCGTAATAAAGGTAAAAGCTGGTTGCTGCTGCTGGTAATAAAGCTATACCTACGAGGGTAAGAGCCGCACCGCATAAAGAAAAAATCAAGGTTTGACTCTTTCCTAATTTGTCTGCAAAATAGCCACCTAAGATTCCGCCTATTGGTCTCATCCAGAGTACGATTACCATGATTGTACTAACGGTTACAGGGCTGATTTTCAGGTTTTTTTCCATGAAGCCTCCATAATAGTAAACCACCCAGGTTACGGCGTAGGAGCAAAAGATAATCGCTCCCATTAAGTATACAAATTTGTTTTTTATGACAGCGTTAATGTCTTTAAAATCAAAACCGTTAGGTTCTTCTGAAGCATCTTTTATTTCCAGAACTTCTTTGTTACCGGATTTGGTATCGTTTTCAACAAATACAGCAATCAGAATTCCTGTAACAAGCAATACAGCAGAATACATGTAAATCACATACTGAAGTGCTTCTCTCTTGTTTGACAGTGTGTTTCCTTTGTCTAAAACATAAGAAAAGATAAGCAATGCCACACTGGCTAATATTGCTTCTATAATACCTCTTCCTCCGTCAAGAAATCCAAAGAACCGTCCTTCTTCTTCAGGGGTAGACAATAATTTCACGAGTTTCATGTGAGCTCCCCAGAAAGTAAAAACGGCAAACACGCCCCATAAACTAAATATTCCTATAACAGAGGTATAACTTGGAATCTGAGCGAACCAAAATCCTCCTACGGCTGTTCCTAATAATGAGAGAACAAGCAAATATTTTGCAGAAAATTTATCACTTAAGACACCACTGGGAAAATAGCCCAGTATAAATATAAAGCCCAATACGGTATAGATAATATTCAATTCGTCAAGACCAATATTAAAAACGGATAAAATAGTTTCCTGATAATTGGTTCTTAAATAAAGCAAAGGGTAAATTGCTCCCGCAGCCAATACTATGAGCAAGAATTGAATATATCGTTTCATACACTAGTTTTTATGGTTACTATTATTTTTGATATTTTTCACCTTCAACCTGAGGGAAGATCGTTCCGAAATTCATAATGCCATTGGGATCAAAAACTTCTTTCAGTTTTTCAAGCATATAATAAGCGCTTCCATGCTCTTCCTTAGTCCATTCATTTCTATATTTACCAATTCCGTGGTGGTGACACATAGAACCGCCAAGTTTTAGTGTTTCTTCAACAATGATAGTCTGAATTGGGTGATGGTAAAGACGCATTTCATCTTCCGGAGCACAATTGATATTGTAATTGTATACAAAATACATATTGGTTCCGTTTGTATAACTGTGAGAGGAATGTCCTCCTAACATGGTAATATCTTTACTTCTTGGAAATTCGTTTCGGATTCTGTCAATTACATTGTAATAAATTTTTGTAACGTTTTCCCAATCTGCAGATATTTCTGTGGTAAACCCGTCATGAGAATTACGGGTAACCATATCTTTAATTTCTTCTTCTATTCTCTCCTGAGTCCAGTTAAGATGATTAAACCAGCG
>Ga0247808_10001523_pt1 | contig 11204 bp, 10 predicted proteins | sample UWRJL089202R1_FD_179914 | JGI IMG/M metagenome (GOLD analysis project Ga0247808, IMG submission 179914) | Plant litter microbial communities from Arlington Agricultural Research Station in Wisconsin, United States - UWRJ-L089-202R-1 | ecosystem: Environmental > Terrestrial > Plant litter >... | reverse complement strand
CCGCACTGAAGCAGGCATGCTTGTCTTCAGACATCACGTTGGCGGTCATCGCTATAATCTTTGGCTGATGCCCCGCCAGTTTTCGAATCAGTTGGGTTGCCTCAAGACCATCCATTTCGGGCATGAGCACATCCATCAAAATGAGATCATAATTCTTTTGACTAAATTTTTCAACTGCTTCAAGCCCATTACCTGCAAGATCAGGTTCGTAGCCAAGCTTATTTAAAATTCTGGTAGCGAGTTTAATGTTGATTGGGTGATCCTCTACAAGCAGGATCTCGAGTGGGTATCTGACAGCGAAATCTACATTCAGCAAGTTAGGGTTGCCATCTTTATCTTTCACGGTCAGCATCTGCTGCTGCAGGGTCTGCTGTACAATCTTGCGCAATTGCCGGGTCTTGGCCGGTTTATTAATAACCGCGGCAAACAGATCTGTATTCCTGTGTTTCCCTTCATCACCAACGGAACTTAACAGAATTATAGGGACACTTGTGTTTTTTAATCTGACTGCACGTGCAAACTCCACGCCGTCCATCACCGGCATCTGCATATCGGTAATAATGAGATCAGGCGTGTCTGCGCCATTCATATGATCCAGGGCGTGATTTGGATCGCTGTAAACGATTGGAACAAGATCCCATTGTTCCAGCTGTCCTTTCAGTATTCTCAAATTGGTGTGGTTATCATCTATGATCAATACTTTTCTACCCGCACTCTGCATTGGGTCGGAGATCAGAAGCTGTTTAGCATCTGCCGGGCCGGCAACAGATTTAATGGTAAAGCCAAATACAGTACCTTCTCCAACGGTGCTCCTGACATCAATAGTGCCACCCATAAGGCGCACCAGCTTGTCACTGATGACTAAGCCAAGGCCGGTACCTCCATATTTCCGAGTATTTGATGCATCGACCTGAGAAAAAGCCTTAAATAGTCTATCAAGTTTCTCTTCGGGAATGCCGATTCCGGTATCCCGAATCTCGAAATGAATGTCAACCACTTCGTCATGTGTGCCCAGGTGGGTAACAGACAGATGAACTTCTCCATCCTCAGTAAACTTCATGGCATTGCTAACCAAATTGATCAGGATCTGGCGTAAACGGAACGCATCTCCAACCATTACCTCGGGCAAATTGTGGTCTATTTCACAAAGTAAATCGATCTGCTGGATAGTCGCACGCTTCGCGAAGAGATCAACCACATCCTCAATACACTTATGCAGGTCAAAGCTGATCTCTTCAAGATCCAACTTCCCGGATTCAATTTTAGAGTAATCGAGTATATCATTGATCACATTCAGCAGCGCTTCTCCACTTGTGCTGATGACATTTACATAGTCTTTTTGCTCTTCATCAAGTACAGTCTCTGAAAGTAGCGAGGTCATGCCTAAAACTCCATTCATGGGCGTACGGATCTCATGGCTCATGGTTGCCAGGAAAATACTCTTTGCCTGTGCTGCCTGCTCGGCAGAATGACGTGCGTCAATTGCTTCCTGATGGGATATTTTAAGCTGGTTATTTAATTTTTCCAGGGCATCCTGATGTTCTTTCTTTTCCTTGATATAGGCGAGCATAGCCAGCTGAGTACCATTATACTTATGCAGGTGATGACCCCAAAGTCCGGCGATAAAGAATATCACTCCGGTAAGAATGATGTGAAAAACAATGGTTCTCGCTTCAAGGTAATCAAATGTTGTAAAATAGACATCACCATAGCCAATGCTTTGCAGGTAATTCAAAGATATGTGATGGATAATTACAAAAACCAGCATTGGGATTTGTAGTTTCCAGTTCTGATAGGTAATCAGGATGGCGCTTCCGATGTAGGCGAAAAAGTGCATTTCGAACATTCCGTGCATCTGGTAGATAAACTGGGCCATAAATATCCCCAGACATACACTGAGTACATATTGGTAAAGATCCGATTTTGGAAGCGCCCACTTAACAGAATAATAGGCAAGTAATGTAGTTCCACCTACGCCAAACGCGATATTCCAGGTATCATAAAAAATAGCCAGTACCAGTCCGCACAGGAAAAAGGCAATCATAAAGTAATTGATCAATCGGTCTGATCTTTCTTTTACATCTAAATGGTAAGCTTCAAGGAGCATTATTTTTCGCAGTTTGGTAATGTACAACCATATGCTGTAAAGGCATATTTATCCAGGATGGATAAAGGCTGATGTTTTACAACGTCATCGATAGCCATCTTTGCATAGTTTGTTTTCATATCCGTGCAGTAGCGGCTTTTGTTATAATTTCCCCGGTAATACAGGGTTTGGTCGTTTTTAAGCACCACAGCCTGTGGCGTCGAGTATACCCCAACCGATGCTGCAAGGCTACTGTCGGCATACACGGCGACAGTAATACCAAAGCGGTCCTGAATTTCTTTTTCTGTATATTTTTTTGATGACAATAATATCACGGCAAAATTCACCTCATCATGATAGGTCTTTACTAAATTTTTGAATTGATCAATGTTGAACCGTGAGCACGGGCATTCCGGATTGAAAAAATGTAGGAAAACAGGTTTATCGTTGCGCACATCAATTTTACCACCCAGACTTATTTTTTTTCCGGCAGTAACGGTGTGATAGTTCGAAGGAACAGGAGTAGGTAGACTGTATACGAGCTGGTTGTACCAAAAGAAGCTGATAATAACGACCATCAGGAAGCTGAGCCAGCCAGTTACAAGCCATTTTTTCATATTGACAATTGCGTTTATCTGCTAAATTTAAAACATACAGATACGGATCTGCGTGGCTTTTAGATTTGATTGTTAAAAATAAATGTTTGAACGCGTTTCTCATGGATGATAGACGGTGTGTCAATCCAGCGATTTGATCATTTGCTTGTCCGGGATCAACCCTTAAAATGTCACATGTGACCCTAACTGGTGTTGTAAGTTCCTTGTATTTTTGATATATAAACAGTCCTAAATTGAATCTTCCTTATGTCACCTATCCAACCACATCTTTGGTTTGACTGTCCGGCAAGCGCGGCAGCTGAATTTTACACAGGTCTGATGCCAGACTCTGCTATCACTTATGTCAGTCATTTTCAGATACCAAACGGAGTATGTGAAGTCGCAGCATTTACTTTTGCCGGACAGCCATTCTTCGGTATTAGTGGCATGCCCTCCGCCGGCATAAATCCATCGATTTCCTTTATGATCAACTTTGATCCTTCACGTGATGCCGATGCCATCAAACGCATCGACCAGGTCTGGAATCAGTTGTCGGATGGGGGAAAGGTGATGATGCCCATTGACCGTTATCCGTTCAGCGAACGTTACGGCTGGGTGGCAGACCGTTATGGCGTAAACTGGCAACTCATCCTGACCAGAGCTGAAGGTGAAGAAAGGCCTGTCATCCTGCCATCTGTCATTTTCACCGGCGATGTTGCCGGTAGGGCAGAAGAGGCTATTAATTTTTATTGCTCCATTTTTAAAGATGGCAAACGTGGCGTTACGGCCTACTATCCTACAGGCATGGAGCCCGATCAGGAAGGCACACTGACGTTTGGTGATTTTTATATTGATCAGACCTGGATTGCTGCTATGGATAGTGCACATTCTCCTGGCTTTCCGTTCAATGAGGCAGTTTCTTTGCTGATTATTTGTGAAACGCAGGACGAGATTGATCAGTATTGGACGGCACTTTCGGCTGATGGTAAACCCGGACAGTGTGGATGGCTTAAAGACAAGTTCGGTGTATCCTGGCAAGTCACATCGACAGTCATTTTTGAGGCACTCAGGGAAGGGACACCGGCACAGGTCGATCGTGTTCTTAAGGCATTCCAGTTGATGAAGAAAGTTGATGTCACAGCGCTGAAGCGCGCTTATCGGGAGACATAGGATTGTTTGGCTAAGTTTTTGTTTGCACAGCGTACGAACATTAGCTTAATTTTAACAACACATTATGAAACGATTATTTCTTTTATCTGCTATCGCAGGAGTACTTGCATTTTCAAACGCATCAGCACAAACTAAAGACCCGGCAATGTCTGGAGCCAAATTAGGTATAGGTGCTGAATTCGCCTTTCCAACGGGTGACTTTGGTGATTACTATAAATTGGGATTTGGCGGATCATTACAATATCAAACACCGATAGCCAACAAACTAAACTTCACGGCATCTGCAGGATACCTGAAATTTACTGGAAAAGATATCGCCAATACACCTGTAGGAACGCTCAAGTTTGCCGACTACAGCGCAGTTCCGGTAAAAGCTGGACTTAATTATTTCCTGGCCGAAAATGTATATGTTGGTGGTGAGCTTGGTGCTGCTTTTGGCACAAGTGACGGCGCAGGCACCTCATTTGTTTATACCCCACATATCGGTGTTGAGTTTCCTGTTTCCAATACAAGCTCGATTGACTTAAGCGCAAGATATGAAGCTTGGTCAAGTAGCAGAGACGGTGTTTTCCAAAATACATCCTATAACTATACGTCCAGATTTGTTGGCTTAAGATTAGCTTACAACTTCGGTCTGTAAATTTATAGTACGCAATTTTTAAAGGCAGCCTGATTAAGGCTGCCTTTTTTCGTACACAGTAAGCGTGGCCTTACAATACTGAATTCTGGTAAAACTTTACATCGCTATTCCTCGTTAATACGATACACTTAACCCCGGGGATATTGGAACATTCAAAGCCGCAGGATCTGGCGATTCTGGTTCAAAATAAGCTCATCTTAGCTAAAAATAACCTTCCAATTCCGGATATTGCCGTTCTCGAAGATTTGTTCAGTTGTCTCTTTTACACCAGTATGTGTAAGGAAGAAAGTGACCTGATCAGAGTGACGGTAACATTAATTGATCCTCAGAATCCAGATCCCAATCCCCCCGAACTGATCGTATCTGAGCGATGGAGTTATGTGGCCTTTGATCAGCCTATTCCAATGACCACCAAGGCGTTGGCGAAACTATCAAAAGCAGCTGATCCTTCAAGCTCGTCACTGGCGGTATATTATGACATAAAGGGTAAACTATATGTCTGGGGCATGATAGACCAGGCCATGCATTATCAGAACTTCCTGAATTATGAGTCTGATACAAATTCAGAGCAGCCAGGATTATTCCAGGTATCGATCAATGACATCGGAACTCTGGAAGTTCTTTTTGACTACGAGCTAATTGCAACACTAAAACAACATGTACTGGTTAAACGATATCTGGATGTGCTAACCATTGGACCAGTCTCGAAAATTTTGAAAAGAAATGCTGGCTTCCTGAAGGCTACGCTCCGGGAGTACATTGAACAGGTACACCCCAATGAAGATTACGCAGACTGGGAAAACTTCCTGGATAATTTGTGGATACAAACTTTTTCCAGATTGCTCCTGAAAATACAAAACTACCACCATGGCGGAGCTATCCTGATTGCTGATGACAGTACAGACCTTGATGTGAAATATAGGATACACTATGAGCGACTTCGGAAGGCGATGGTAGCGCATGCCAAAGCCGCTATCGATAATTTTGTTTCAGACCGGACTATTGTTGAGGCAATGAAAACGGGCAAGCGATCTGTAAGCAGGAAGCTTTACATGCAGGAACTCAATTCTTTTTATGCAAAAGCCGGAACTTCTGATGAGATCACCGGGGCAATCAGTTTTATCGCCTCACAAACCTGTGTTGACGGTGTGGTGCTGTTTGACAGAAGTCTAGCCACTAATGGTTTTGGTGCTGTGTTACGCGCAAAGAAAATGCCGCGCAAGATTTATTTATCATCAACGGCAACTGCTACAAATAAATCGCTCACTCCTGATGATCCAAAACATTACGGAACCAGACACAGGTCTATGATTGCCTATTGCTGGAATCACCCGACGGCGATGGGACTTGTGATTTCTCAGGATGGAGAGATCCGTGTCTTTTCAAAGATTGAAGATAAACTCATCATGTGGGAAAATATCAAAACGCAGCAATATCTACGTAACCCAACCCAGCAGCGCAGGAAATTGGTGAAATAAGCAGTTATACTGATTACATGTCAAACAATTTGATCAGCATCTGCTTATAACAGCATACATTATATAAATATGGAAAACACGTTTGGGATGAATATCATTCCCGATAACGATGCCCTGCGTGTTGAAGCGCTAAAGCGTTACAAAATACTGGATACCCCGCCTGAAAATGCATTCGATAACGTAGCCAGGCTGGCAACTCAGATCTTTAATGTACCCATATCACTGGTGTCGCTTGTTGATGAAGATCAGGTGTATTTCAAAGCCAATATCGGCATGGGTAACGCCAGGTCAACATCACGTGGCGTAAGTTTATGTTCCTTATCTGTCATGCAATCGGAGGTCACGGTTTTCGAAAATGCGCCTGAAGAACCATGTTTATTGTCGAATCCGAATGTAGCAGGAAACTTTGGTCTGAAATTTTATGCAGGAGCACCGTTGACCACACGCGATGGCTTTTTGATCGGTACGCTATGTATCATTGATAAAACTCCGAGAACATTTAGCGGGGCAGAGCGTGAAATCCTTGCGAGCCTGGCCAGGATCGTTATGGATGAAATCGAACTTCGTTTATCTGCAATTAAAGAACAGGAGAAACAGCAGGAATATATAGAGGAAGCTGCAGCGACTAATGAAGAGCTGCTTACATCCAATGAAGAATTGAGCAGGACACAGGAAAACCTGGTTTCAGCCATTGCCCGGCTTGCCGATCTTGAAGCATTAAAAGATATTGCTATTGAACAGGCTAAATTAGGTATCTGGCATATTGATGCTGAATCGCAAGAATTTGTACCCTCTATCCGGCTCAAGGAGTTTTTTGGTTATTACCCCAATGAGGAAATGTCTTATCAGGTTGCCGTGTCGCATATCCGTGAGGATTTCCGAACGCAGGTAGCGAGGGAAGTAGATGAGGCGATACAAACGGGCAAATCTTACGATCTGGAATATCCGATTATTATGTTTCGTAGCGGACAGCTGAGATGGGTGCGTGCTACCGGTAAACTCAATCCTGGTGAAAAAGGTAGAGAGGCTCAATATTCCGGTACCATTGTAGATATTACCGAGCAAAAAGAAGATGAACAACGCAAAAATGATTTCATCAGTATGGTTAGTCATGAGCTTAAAACTCCGCTGACTTCTATAAACGGATATATCCAGATGCTGGCAGTAAAAGCCGGCAGCAGTGATGATTCCTTTGCGGTTAACATACTGAATAAAGCTGCCAGACAGACCAGAAAAATGCGCAGCATGATCAATGGTTTCCTGAATATGAAACGTCTGGAAACCGGCAAAATCCCATTAGATAAGCGTGTTTTTGATATGGCAGAACTGGTGCTGGAAGCAGAAGAGGAATCCATTGCCACAATTTCTACCCACAAAGTAATTTTTGCACCTGTTGAGCAGACAATAGTTCTTGCCGACAGAGACAAAATCGGCCAGGTGATCAATAACCTGATCAGCAACGCGGTGAAGTATTCGCCTAAGGGCTCTGAAATTTATGTCGCCTGCATGAATATTGCCCAGACCGTTCAAGTCAGTGTTGGCGACCAGGGGATGGGTGTTAGCGAGGCTGATCAGGTAAAACTTTTTGACCGTTTTTATCGCGTTGAAACTAAAGAAATGGATACCATTGGCGGCTTTGGAATCGGTTTGTATCTATGTGATGAAATCATTAAACGGCATAATGGAAATATATGGATAGAAAGCGAGCTCGAAAAAGGATCCACTTTTTATTTTAATTTGCCCCTGTAGTACTTCACATGGTCTAAGCCTTGCTTATTGGTTGATGTCGTTTTTACCCCCTAAGATGTCTTGTTTACCCCTCATCATGATGCGCCGATTCACTACATTTGAGATAACTATGCTAACCTCTTAACGCTCGTGGTGATAAAAAAAGCTCTTTTACTAAGTCTGCTCATCGCAGCATCATTTTGCTTTGGTTTTGCATTCAAAACAATCCTCACAGATCAAGACAAAAACCCTAAAAAAATGAAAAAAGTAACAGGCATCGGCGGCATCTTTTTTAAGTGCAAGGACCCAAAAAAAATGACTGAATGGTACCAGAAACACCTTGGCCTTGAAACTAACCCTTATGGCGCATCATTTGAATGGTATCAGGAGGCCGATAGCACAACCAAGGCATCAACCCAGTGGACACCCTTTTCTGAAACAACAAAATATTTCGAACCCTCCACTAAAGATTTCATGATCAACTACAGAGTAGAGAACCTGGTTGAACTCGTTGAACAACTTAAGAAAGAAGGCGTAACTGTTGTAGATGATATCCAGACATTTGATTACGGTAAGTTTGCGCACATTATTGACGCTGAAGGTAATAAGGTGGAATTGTGGGAGCCTTAATCTGTTGGGGGTTCTGAACCCCCAGCTAAAAAAACGGCAAGAACAGCCTTCCGGATAGCATAAACGCGGAATCATTTTGTTGAAAAAAGGCAACTAATTGCTTTTTTGTGTCGCTCAGCATGAGTTAATCTCACGTAGCGAGACCAAACGTCAACAATCGAAGATCTTTCGGTGATAATTGATCTGACCTAAATGATACTTCAGATGTGTGGCGAGTTGGATTAGCGTAAACCCTGTTTGCGTAGGGCCATCCCAGATCACCATAGGAAAGGTGCCGTCCAGATCATTTTCACTCAGCATACCCAGACCACGATCTACAACGGCTATAGTGTCGGCTATCATATCGAGCAATTGTCTGCGCGGCACATCACGCAATGAAAATTCCAGATCACGTTGCCTTATATAGTCCGTTTTGGCGAGTCCAACGCCGATATAAGCATTAAGGTTGCCAATCAGATGCAGACAAAGATTACCTGCAGCATTCAGACTGCCATTTTCGTTATGCCAGAGATTTGCTTCATCCTGATAACAGGCGATCTCGCTACTGAGCTTTAACAGCTCAGTCTTAAATATGACTTGTAGTGAATTGACGATCATGTAATGAAATGCTTCTAGCCAAAAGTAAAATAAAAGACCTATAAATGGCGACTCTGCTCGCTAATTCGGTAATGGAACGAACATTTCAGTAGAAAACATGTTGTAGTTACAAAAGTATAAGTACGCAAACTATGAGTAAGACAATAGGAATTATAGCAGGAAGCCTGCGCAGGGAATCATTCTCCAAAAAAATAGCTGCAGAAATTGTAAAAATGGCACCGCAGGGTTATGAATTCAAACTCATTCCGATAGCTGATTTACCTGTGTATAATCAGGATTTTGACGACGACAATGCGGCACCGGCGGCCTATACGGAATTCAGAACGCTGATGAATACTGTTAATGGGGTTATATTTATCACTCCGGAATACAACAGGTCAGTGCCCGGAGCATTGAAAAATGCGATCGATGTGGGTTCACGTCCCTATGGAAAAAGTATCTGGGATAAAAAGCCTGCCGCGGTATTCAGTAATTCCCCTGGAAATCTTTCCGCATTCGGAGCAAACCACCATCTGCGTCAGAGCCTGGTGTTCCTCAATATGCCAGTGATGCAGCAACCTGAAGTCTATCTTGCAAAAGTTGCCGACCTGTTTAATGACCGCGGCGATATAATAGACGGCAAAGGTAAAGAGCTGATCCAGCAAGCTGTAACTGCGTATATTTCCTGGTTTGAGAAAAACGTCGGTTAACAAGAACTGAATTTGGTGGTTGCCCGGATATTGTCCAGCTCCGGTTTAATTTTGGTATCTTTACGATTTTCCAGACTGAATTATGAGAAATACGATTGTCTTAGAGGTGAATGATGTTTTTTTAACTGATTTTAGTGATAATATTCCTACCCCGGTTTTTATTGAAAGTACAGAAACCGGTGTACGGATTTTGTTTGATGATATCGATGAGTTGAAAAGTTACCAGCAAACGCTACTGGCAGAGCAAGATAATACAGCTGCTTCCGATGAGTCAGTTGCGGTAAAAGCTAAATTGAAGTCAGCCTTAAAAACTGCACTTCGCGAGCATCTGGCAGTGTTGGAGTCAATCACAGCGTATGCAAACGCACTTTTCCACTTCATATTCAATGCTGAAGCGCACAGACAGGATAAGATCAATATATTTGATGCTATGATGCATGAAATCCGCGAAGCCGGCAACAGCTGGGAGCTGGAGAAATCCATCAAAGAATCTACCTATGAGCTTGGTGAAACTGCCTTCAACCACAAGCTCACTTTTTACAACTACGCACATAATCAGGTAGATTTTAACTTTGAAAAAATCAAAAGCCGTTTAATTAAAGACTTGATGGTACTGAAGATTAGTCTGGACGAGAAAGTATAAACAATCCGCAACATGCTGTCGATTTTAACCTGGGTTAAACTTTCGGCACGTAATACTCCCGATATTTGATATAACAAAACACTTAAAATCAATATCATGGACTCGAACTTTCCAACAAACGCAGTCAATGCAGGCCAGGCCGCATCAACTGCAAAATCATTACGTACATTATATTTTATAAGAGCGACATTTTCTGTAAGCTGGGTTATCCTGGTAGCCTTGCTGGCTAAAACTTCGTTCAGTATAGCTATGGTGCTGCTCATTATTTATCCCGCCTGGGATGTGATCGGAACCTTGCTTGATATCCGTGCGCAGGGTAGCAGCCAATCAAAAACGCCACAATATGTGAATGCGGGAATCAGCGCGATAACAACGCTGGCTGTAGCGCTGGCCCTGCAAAAAGGCATTCCCGAAGCGTTGATGGTATTTGGTGCCTGGGCCATCCTGACCGGATTGATCCAGCTTTTTCTTGGCTTACGCCGGCGTAAGCTGCTTGGCGGGCAGTGGCCGATGATCATCAGCGGTGGACAATCTATCCTTGGCGGATCTTCTTTTATCCTCCTTGCTCATGACCCGACTATGGGCATCAGCAGTCTGGCAGGCTACGCCGCCTTCGGCGCATTTTACTACCTTCTGGCAGCATACCGCTTAGGTAAAACAACACCACAAGGCACTGTGGCTGTGCACTAAGCACTTTTAGGATAGGAAAATGTGATAATTTTTTAGCTAAAATCAAGCTCAACTTATCACATTTTCCTATATTTATTGCAGACCTGCATGCTGTATGACCGACCAAACTGGCAAATCCAATACCAATATCCATCCCTTTACATCAAGTGAAGATCGTTTCAGAGCGCTTGTTGCGGCTACATCGGATGTAATCTATAGCCTCAACGCCGATTGGACCATCATGCATGAGCTTGACGGAAGAGGTTTTTTAAAGGATA
>Ga0247808_10001522_pt1 | contig 11205 bp, 15 predicted proteins | sample UWRJL089202R1_FD_179914 | JGI IMG/M metagenome (GOLD analysis project Ga0247808, IMG submission 179914) | Plant litter microbial communities from Arlington Agricultural Research Station in Wisconsin, United States - UWRJ-L089-202R-1 | ecosystem: Environmental > Terrestrial > Plant litter >... | reverse complement strand
ACCCTCTGGGACCAACAGAACACCCGCGGCAAGACTCGGGAGTCAAAGCAATTCCGGCACCCCGATGTGGGCGTACTCATCCTCAACTACACCGCCTTCGAAGTGAGCGGCAATCCTGGACAGCAACTCATCGTCCACTTCGCCGCACCCCACACACGCGACGCCGAAGTGCTCGCACTGCTGGGTTCGCTCACAGCACCCGCCCGTCATAGACTCACGGGCGGCGGCGAGCCCCGGTATGGATTCCCACCGGTCTAGGCACTTCGAGCTGACGACACAGGCGCTGGGAATCGTTGGCGCTGTCGCCAGCGCATCTGCACAGCATTCAACCGGCACCGACACCCGGCGACGGCATTCGCAAGAAAGACAGCTGATCCAACAGAGACTATGGATCGACAAAAAGCCGTTCGGGTCCTGCCTCAGTTAGGCGTTGACGCACCGGAATGCATCGCAAGCGTCTTACGGAACGCGGTTGCTGTTTCTTCTAAAAGGTCGGCAGGGTGGCTGGCCAGAATGCGACCGCTGGAGTAGCAGGCCACCGCGAGTTGAGACGCGATGGTAGCTACGTCGACGGTCGCGTCGTGCGCGCGGAGTACTTTCGTAAATTCGTTCGCAATGTACTGGTGCTTTACCGCCTCGCGTGCACGGAGTTCCTCATGCGCGTCGACGAGCAGCGTGTGACGTTGGTATGCATCAACGTCGGAAGTGGCCTGTTTACAGAGTTGAAGCACAAGCGGTTCGAGCGCGTTCAGAGCGCCTGCGAGGGAGTCCACGGACTGCGCGAGGGTCCACACCTCGGATGCGGCGTCGGTGATGGTGTCGAACATCGCCTGCTCTTTGGCGAAGACGACCTCCGTCTTGTCTGCAAAATGCCGGAAGAACGTGGTGCGTCCCACCTCGGCACGCTCCGCGATGTCTGTGACAGAAACGCTGTCGAAGTCCCGCTCGGCAAACAAAGTGTCCGCAGCGTCGATGATCCTGCTGCGCGCTGCGCGCTGCTTCCGTTCGATTAGCGACAGCGGGGAGTCCTTTGACGGGGATAGTGGCTCAGCCATAGCAACAGCCTAGCGTAGCGGTGACCCGCGTACCGATTGGTACGGAGTGTGATACGGTACTGAGTACCAAACAAGGAGGACTCATGCTTAGTGTCGAAGACCGTCTGCAAATCTCGGAGACCCTCGCACGCCACGCGTTCGTTGTCGATGAAAATCAGTTGGATCAGCTCGAAGATGTTTTCACCCCGGACGCCACGTACGACATGACCAGCTCGGGGATGGGCGCTTTCGAGGGCATCGATGCCCTGACTGTCGCCGCAGGGCAGTTGTTCGCGTCCGGGCACGCGCCGTTGTCACACTTTGTGACCAACATCATCATCACGGAGACCGGAGAGTCGATGGCATCGGTGCGGTCCAAGGGGCTGATGATCATGTCCGACGGTCGCGTGCATGGGGTGGTGTACGACGACACGGTAGTCGTGCACGAGGGTCGTTGGCTGATCGCGAGCCGCGTCATCCTGCCCCTCCGCGCAGCATCCAGCGACGAACGATGACGCAAGCGTCGCTCGTGGGCAAGACGCTGATCTCGGCGACCGCTGTGGCGCAGATGGTCGGCCCGTTTGTGTTTGATTTCAATGAGACCCACATCTACAACAGATCTTGGCCCCCGCACGCAAAGTTTCACAACGCGCAGACAATGAGTTCGGGAGTGGCGCTGTCGGTGGTCACCTTGGTGAATTTATGGCGCCCCAGTTCTGGGCGTGTGGGGTTGGACGCAGCGGCCCTTTCCGCGTCGGTGTACTGGGTAAGTCAACTGTCCGCGTTCTTCTATCCGGGGACCGCGAGCGTAGACCCGCCCGGAAAAGACAACTGGCCGCAATTGCGGTTCACGATCCCAATCCTGACCGTCATCGGTACCGGTTGGGCCCTTGCGCGACGTGGGCTGAGGGCTACGAGGAGCACACGATGAAGCGTCTGCAATACCACCGCTACGGCGGCCCCGAGGTCCTCGCTCTCGAAGACGCGGATACGCCACAACCTGGCCGCGGTCAGGCGCTGGTGCGAGTGCATGCAGCTGCAGCGAACGCCATGGACTGGAAGATCCGAAACGGCGAAATGCGGGCCATGACTGGCCAGAAGTTTCCCCGCGGTGTCGGCCACGACTTCGCCGGGGTCATCGAACGAGTTGGAGACGGTGTTTCCCGGTTTCAGGTTGGTGACGAAGTATTGGGGGCGGCACGCCTCCAACACGCAGGAGCGTTCGCTGAGTTCGTCATCGCAGATGAGCGGTCCGTCGCTCACAAGCCCGACGCTCTCACCTTCGCCCAGGCCGCTACCCTTCCCGTCGTCGGGCTCACCGCCTACCAGGCTGTCACCAAGGCCGGGAAACTCCAGCCGGGACAAGCCATCTTTATTAACGGCTGCCTCGGAGGAGTCGGCCGAGTAGCCGTGCAAGTCGCGACGGGTATCGGCGCATCCGTAACCGGGAGTTGCCGGCTGGGTTCAGAAGACAACGCACACCGGCTGGGGGTCGATAGTGTCGTCGCCTTCGGTTTCGACCCGGAAGCCTTCATCGGTCGGTTTGACGTCATCTTCGACACGGCAGGAACCCTCCCGTTCGCTACCGCACGTCGAATGCTTAAGCCCCGCGGACGGATACTCGACATCGTCCCCTCCGCTAGGAAATTTGCTCGCAGTATCTGGCCCGGCCCCTACACCGCGTTCATGGGCCGGCCCGACAACCACGACCTGCAACACGTCGCCGATGCTGCCGGACGAGGGGAAATCACCACCCACATTTATCGAACCGTCAGCCTCGCGAACGCGATCCCGGCCCTCACCGAGCTCGAGAAGGCCGCCACTTCCGGCGGAGGAAAACTCGTCATCACCGCCGACTGACACCAGGCAAATCTGCGTGGGTCTGCACCCTCCCCCACCGACTCCTCGAATATACGAACCTACAACCGCTACCACCCGGAGGTACTTCCATGACCATCGCTTTCTGGATCGTCACCAGCCTCACCGCCGTCGCTTTTCTCGGCGCCGGCCTAATGAAACTGATCCGCTCTGTACCCGCACTCAAAGAAGCAGGAATGGGCTGGGTCGAGGACTACCCCAGCACTGTAGTCAGGCTTATCGCCCTCGCAGAGGTCGTCGGAGCTGTCGGCCTCGTACTTCCCATCGCGACCGGGATTATTCCTGCCCTCAGCCCCATCGCCGGCCTCGCCCTCACTGTGCTTATGGCCGGAGCCGTGGCTGTCCACGTCCGCCGCAAGGAATCTCCCATCGCGGCCATCGTCCTGACCGCTCTGCCTCTCGCCTCCGCGATCCTCTGCTTCCTCCACCTATCCACGTGATCCCCAGGCCCGAGAGAAGCTGAGATGACCGCCGCCCAGGGACGTCAAGTCGACGCAACTCGAAAATCTGAAGATAGTCCGAATTCGTTCGTATCCGCCTCAGCCTGTAGCCCTCCATGCCAGCGCTCACCTCCGCGTGTATGAATCTCGGCGCTCTGTGGCAGTGCTCTGACGGCGCTTCGTGTCGCTTCTAGGTGCCGCCATGAGGACGCTGGCTGCTAACTCAACGAAGTCGTCCGTGAAGGTCGTGAAATCGTCGCCTTCGAGGTAGAACGCCAGCCGTCGAGCCCGCTCCTCCGATCCCCCCCGCTCTCGAAGCAGGTTCACCATGCTCAGCACGTCAATCAGTGAACGGCCGAGCCGGTCGACTCGCCGGACGACGACACAGGCCAGCTGCGCTCGTCGGCTCATCGAGGCTAACGCTGACCACCGGCAGCTACTCGCTCAATAACGAGGTCGATCCGGTTCTGTTTGTCTGCGACGTCGTTCACAAGCCAAGCTGGAGAGTCGCCTTCGGTAACCCCCCAGGGCACGAGCACGTCGAAGTCAAGTTCACGGATCAGATTGAGACTATGAAGGTAATCATCGCGCAGCCCGGGGTCGAGGACGACGGCCTTCCATTCACCGTGCTCGATCCAGACAAAGTCGCCGGTGAAAAGAAACCGATGGGTGCCGTTATCCCATAAATACGAACACGTCCCCGGCGTATGGCCCGGCGTTGGAATGACCTCCAGATCGGACCCGATCGAGGTGCGCCGATCGAACGTTCCCGCTATGTCGAGCGACGCGCCAGCTTCGCGGCGATCGGCGCGATGCATCCACACATCGACCTCAAGGTCGGGTTGGCCGTACATTGCTTCATGCGCGTGATTGACCAGCAGTCGCAACGGCGAACCGAGCTTCCGAATTGCGGGCGCCGCCTCGCTTACGCCCGGCGAGTTGTAGATCAGGACATTCCCCTCTGGACGTTCCAGCAAGTATGAGCGCAGCAGAATGTTGCGTTGGTACGGCAGCCGAGACGACGGAGTCGATAAAAGACCGTCGAAAGGCGACTCGAGGATCGCCTGCCCGGATTTGGTCACCGTCAGGCTCCCTCAACGAGCTGTTCACGGTTGATGACTCGAGCCGTCGATATCTCCCAAAACCGCTCGGCGACATCGGCCGGATCGATGGCGGTGGGCGTCGCGTAAGGCGAGCCCTGAATTGTGCCATTAATCATGATCTCGCCCACGAAGACGTTCTCGTCGCGGAGGCGTTCGGCCAGCAGGCCGAGCAATTTTGACTTTGCTGCACTCTCCAGCGCTAGTCCGTCCAACCCTGCGCTAGTGACGAATCCATTGATCTCCGGCAGGTCTTCCCCGACTGCCCCGTTGGCGGCCAAGATCGCGCTACCCTTCTCGGCGCGAAGATCTCCCACAGTTGCCTGGACAACGGCAAGTAAACCTGCGACTCCCAACTGGAACGCGTCCGGCGAATCCAGAGGGTCAGCCTCAAGAACGTTCTGGATTGCGCTGTTGCCGAACGCGGTGAACAACACCACCGTTATCGGACCAAGGTCTGCACGCACGGTGTCGACCAGCGTCCGGGCGGCGCTTGGGTCGGAGGCGTCGCTGACATAGGCATTCGCTGCCAGACCCTCTTTGCGTAGGCGGGCTGCGCCTGCATCAACGCGATCGCGGTCACGACCGACGAGGGCAATGCGGTATCCCTCAGCCCCGAAGCGCCGAGCGGTCGCGTGCGAAATTCCGGGCCCTGATCCGATCACAAGCAGTACTGGCATATGAGTTCCATTTCGTTGGGAGAAGATGTGGATACGCTAAAACATGAAGTTCACTTGAGGTCAAGGAGGCCCAGTGGGTCAGTGGCACACGCTTCCCGATCTGCTCACCATTGGCGAGCTCAGCCAGCGCAGTGGCGTCGCTATCTCCGCGTTGCGGTACTACGAGAAACTTGGCTTGATCGCCGCGGAACGCACCGCCGGAAATCAGCGACGTTATCCGCGACACATGCTCCGACGGGTCTCGCTCGTCACCGTCGCGAAACGGCTCGGCATCCCCCTGGTCGATGTGCAAACGGCTCTAGCGCCCGTGCCACTCGACCGGATGCCTACCCAATCCGAGTGGCAACGCGCATCCCGCGTATGGAAGACCACGCTAGAAGAACGGCGACGAGCGATCGAACGTCTCGAGCGTGAACTCACCGGGTGCATCGGATGCGGATGCCTCTCCCTCCGCTCATGCGCACTTCTCAACCCGGACGACACCTTGGGTGCCGATGGGCCTGGCGCGCGCCGACTTAGCGTCATCAGCACGGACGAAATTCCCGCCCCGTCTTGATTCGGTTGGCTACTAGTGTTAGCTTCAAGCTATGAACATTAGCCAACTGCTGGAAGACTCGACCGAACATCTTTCCCTCGACGAAGGAACTATTGCCTACACCCTGACTGGCGAAGGGCCATTAGTGGTGCTTGCCCATGGAATGGGTGACAGTCGACACTCGTACCGGTTCATTGTGCCCGCTCTCGTCGCCGCCGGGTACAGGGTCGCGAATGTCGACCTCCGTGGTTGCGGCGAATCAAGCACCGGTTGGCCGAGCTACAGCCGCACCGACATTGCCGGAGACCTCGTCGCCCTCGTTCGTTACCTCGGAGGGCCTGCGCTCATCGTCGGCCAATCGATCAGCGGCGGTGCGGCGACTATCGCGGCCGCTAGCGCCCCCGAGCTAATTGTGGGCATCGCCGAGCTGGCGCCGTTCACCCGTGCACAGTCGGCTGACCTCGGCGGCCTACTGCGCAACAAGCGGCACCGTGCCGGCACCCTACAGCTGGCAAAGGTCATGATGACCGGCAGCGTGACGGGCTGGTTGTCGTACCTTGATTTAGCAATCTCCGCCAAACCTGTCGATTGGGACCACGAGCGCGCCCGCATAGCGGGCGCCATGAGCAATCCCCAGCGGATGAGTGTGCTGAAAGCAATGACGCGAACCAGCCCGGCCGATGCTGGCGCTCAGCTCGGAAACGTTCGGTGCCCGGTGTTGGTAGTGGAAGGTGGAGCCGACCCCGATTGGGCTGACCCAAGAGCGGAGGGCGCGCGCATCCTCGCCGACCTGCCCGCCGGGCTCGGAGAGCTCGTAATCATCGAGGAAGCCGGCCATTACCCACACGCCGAGACCCCCGACGAGCTCATCACCGTCCTCCTGCCCTTCCTCCGCAAGACTCTCGTCCCGCTCCTCGAGGCTGGCAATGCCTAGGGCCGGGCTGGATGCGGCCACGGTCACCATCGCCGGTGCCGACCTCGCCGACGATATCGGTATCGACCGACTCTCCATGAGTCTCGTTGCGGAGAGCTTGGGGGTGAAACCCCCTTCCCTCTACAAACACGTCGATAGTCTTGCGGCCCTTACCCACCGCATCGCGATCGTGGGCGCCAACGAGGTGGGCGACACACTACGGGACGCGATGCAGGGTGTCTCGGGCCGAGAGGCACTTACCGCCGCTGCACAAGCGCTCCGCCGCTACGTAAAGCAACATCCGGGGCGATATTCAGCAACCACTGGAGCCCGACCAGTCAGCCCAGACGACCCCCTCATCCCAGCTCTCGCGCGCACCCTCGCGTCGCTCGAGGCAGTGCTCCAGGGATATCAACTCACAGAGGACGACAGGATCCATGCCCTGCGAATGTTGAGAAGCATCCTGCACGGCTTCGCTACTCTTGACGCTTCAGACGCGTTCCAAATCGATACCAACGTTAACGACAGCTTCATGTGGATGATCAGTTTCTTCGACCAGGGCCTGCGAACCCGGGTGATGGCATGAAGGCTGTGACGCACGTTCACGGGTTCCAGGGTCGATCACCCGGCCACGACCTTGCTCGCGGCAGCGTCCGCTTCGCTGCGGAAGTCGTCACGATGGTGGTTATCACGTTGACACTCTGGTCCCACTCCATCCTGCTTGCCATCGTTGCCCTTGTGGTTCTCGTTGGATTACCTGCGGTTTTTAGCACGCCCGGTGATCGGCCGGGCGGAGACGGGCCGGTCGCCGTGCCAGGCTTCGTCACGATTCTCATCCTCATCGCAAGTCTGGCGGTGGGGGTGGTGTGCGCGTGGCTGATCTGGCCTTGGTGGGCAGCGACCGTTGTTACTGCGCTATGCGCCACAGTTGTTTTCACCGAACAGCCACGCTGGCGCTCCCTGAGGAGCACCAATCGCCACCAGAGTGCGACACCCAGTCGTTGACCCTGCTTTTCGCCGTGGTGTTCTTCCTGACGGCGCTGGCTCAACGGGGCCTTGTCTTCTGGGTGCGGCGGGCGCTCCTTGTTCTGACAATGATTTGTCGCGGCGACCGACTTGTTGATCATGTGCACAGCGGACGGCAGGGTGGCAGTCGCTAGAGGCACTTGCGATTACTTCGCGGCCGCGTCATCCTTCGTCCGAACCCGCATGGATCGCTGGATGACGAGGGCCGCCGCCAACATCAGAACCAGAGCGATCGTCGCTGTCGCGCCCACACCACTGTCGAACGCGGCCTGCGCCGAGCTGATGAGGGATGACGAATCGGCGCTGGGCAGAGATTCGGCGACGCCGAGCGCTCCACCCAGGGTCTCGCCGGCGGCGGTCGAATCAGTAGCGGAAAGCCCCGACGGCACCGCAACGTTCGCGCGGTAGAAGCCGCTGAGGATTGCGCCGAGCACGGCGGTTCCCAGTACGGCTCCGAGCTCGTAGGCGGTTTCCGAGATGCCGGACGCAGCTCCCGCCTTGTCGGCGGGCACCGATCCGAGGATCACGTCATTCGAGATCGTCTCGGCCGAACCCACACCAAACGACAGGATGACAAACGCGCCCGCCACAACGAGTGCGTTGAGGTCGTCGCGCATCGCGATGATCAGCAGGAATCCGATCGCGCTGAGCAGGATGCCGGCAATGATCACGCGCCGCGGGGCGATGCGGCGCACCAGTGCTGCGGCGGCGAGTCCGGCGACGATGCCACCCACGGCACCCGGGATGAGCAGCAGGCCGGCGTCGAGCGGGTCGAGCTCGAGCACCAGCTGTAGGTGCTGCGAGACGAAGAACAGAAAGCCGACGAGCGCGAAGACCGAAAGGAAGTTGGCGAGCACCGCACCCGTGAAGAACCGGTTGCTGAACAGCGAGAGGTCGAGCAGCGGGTTGGGGATGCGGCGCTGGCGCAGCACAAACAGCACACCAACAACCACACCAACAACGAGCGCGGTCATACCAACAACCGTGATGCCGTCGTGGGCGAGCGTTTTGATCGCGTACACAAACGGCGTCAGGGCAGACAACGACAGCGCGATACTGAGGTAGTCGATCTTGTGCGGGTTCGGGTCGCGTGACTCGGGGATGAGCGACGGGCCGAGAATCAGCAGCGGCAGCAAAATCGGCACGGCGAGCAGGAACACGGATCCCCACGGGAAGTGCTGGAGCAGCGCGCCACCCACGATGGGTCCAAGGCTGGATCCTGCCGAGAATCCGCCGGCCCAGATCGCGATTGCGAGGGTGCGCTGACGCGGGTCGGCGAAGATGCTGCGCAGCAGCGACAGGGTGGACGGCATCAGCATCGCGCCGAAGAATCCCATCACGGCACGGGCGACGATCAGCAGTTCAGCGGTAGGGGCGAAGGCCGCGGCGGCGGAGACAATCGCGAATCCGGTGCCACCGATGAGCAGCAGGCGGCGGCGTCCGACGCGGTCGCCGAGGGTTCCCATGGCAACGAGCAGGCCGGCGAGCACAAGCGGGTAAACGTCGACGATCCAGAGCAGGGTGGTGCTGCTGGGCCCGAGGTCGCGACTGATGGCGGGCAGCGCGAAGCTGAGCACGGTGTTGTCGACCGAGACGAGCAGCACCGGAAGCATCAGCAGTGCAAGGGCGACCCAGCGGGCGCGGGGTCCGATGACCGGAGCGCCCGTCGTCGTACTGGGGCTGGTGGGATTGGTGGATGACGCGGCTTCAGACACCGACTTGTTGTTGCTCATAGCGACTTCAGTTTCGTAACTAACCGGTTGTCGAACCGGGGAGGTGGGGCGGTTTACTGTACCGAGAGGTACAGCAGATAACTATACCAATAAGTACAGTAAAATGGGGAAACCAGAGTCAGTACGGATGGAGAATCGATGGCCCAGCATCGCACCAGCGCACGCGAGTCGATTCTCGACGCGTTTGTCGACCTGCTCATCGAGAGCAACGGCGCCGGGGTCACCCTCGACGAGGTGGCCAAACGGGCGGGAGTGACCAAGGGCGGTCTGCTCTACCATTTTGGGTCCCGAAAGGTGCTCGACACCGGACTGCTTGACCGCTTTGAGCAGCTTGCCAACGAGGACTACGCGCGGATGGAGGCGGCTCCCGAGGGCGCGGCCACGTACTACGCCAAGCTCGCCGACTACATCGGTACCGACCTCGAGCGGGTGTGCATCGCGACCGGCATGCTTGCCAAACGCGACGCTCGGGCAGCGGACCTGGTGCGTCAGATGCGCACCATCCACTTCAACCTCATGAACGCCGACCTCGGTGACCCCATGTTGGCGCGCGCGACCATGCTCATCGTCGACGGGATGTACTACGACCTCGCCACGATCGGTGAGCCGTTTACGCCCGAGCTGGATGTGGCGGCTTTCCTGTCGCGGATGCTCGCGACCAAGTCCGGGAGGTAGCGGCTAGGTCAGTCCTGCTGCGTCGTTAGTCCTGAGCCCAGGCCGCTTTTGCCGCCGCGCGCGCCTGTTCGCGCACAACCTCAGACGCCCTCACGGCTCGCGCCAACTGGTCAACAACGCCAAGCACCGCGTCGAGCGTCGCGTTGCGGCCGGTGTGATTGACGCGCACAAGCTGACCGGCGAGAGCCCCGTTTCCCTGCGAGACGATGCCGCCGAGCGCCACTTCTTCGTCGACGTTGGCGCCGAGGAGTCGCACCGCCGTGACCACCGGAGCGAACCCGTCGGGACCGTGCTGCCAGGTGACGAGACCCAGCGGCGCGAGGGCCGCACGCGTCGCCCGGGCCGCACGGGTGTGCCGGTCGATAACGCCGTCGAGCCCTTCGCCATCGATCACACGGGTGAGCGCCTGCAGTAGGGCTCGACTTTCGAGGGTGTTCGGGGTGCCCGCGATGACGCTGTGGTCGGTCTCCACCCAGGTGTCGCGCAATTCGAGTAGCGAGAGGAACGACCCGCGGGGCGCTGCCGGGTTTGCCTCGATGAGCTTCCACGCGCGCTCGGAGATGGCGGCGGCGCTCACACCGGCGGGGCCGGCCAACGACTTCTGCCCGCCGATGACCGTGATGTCGATGCCCCACTCGGTCGCGTTGACGGGTTCTGCCCCGATGGATGCAACCGCGTCGAGCACGGTCACAATCCCTCGGGCTGCTGCGAGTTTCGCGATTGCCGCGGCGGGATTGGTGCCACCCGTTGCGGCTTCGGCGTGCACAAGCGCCAGCACACTGACTCCCGGGTTCGCGTCAAGAACCGCCTCGACTTCGTCAGCCCCGACGACACCGTCGAAGTTGGTGACGATGTCGATCACGGTTGCGCCCGACTGCGTCATCCACTGTCCAAAAAGTGCGCCGTAGGGACCGGTGACGATGTTGACCGCGATGGCATCCGGTGCGGCGATGGACTTGGCGACCGCCTCGAGCGTGACGATCGCCTCCGCCTGAACCACAACGATGTCATTGGCCGTGCCGAGCAGCTGCGCGAGCCGGGCGTCGAGTTCGCGAAGCTCCGCGGCGGTGAAGGGAGGCTGGTCAAGAAGCGAAGACATACACGTGCTTTCCGGTGGAGATGGTGAAGATGAGGGGTAGATCAGAGAGGCGGATCAGAGTAGAGGTCAGAGCGGGGCGCCAGAGGAGTGCG
>Ga0247808_10001521_pt1 | contig 11209 bp, 11 predicted proteins | sample UWRJL089202R1_FD_179914 | JGI IMG/M metagenome (GOLD analysis project Ga0247808, IMG submission 179914) | Plant litter microbial communities from Arlington Agricultural Research Station in Wisconsin, United States - UWRJ-L089-202R-1 | ecosystem: Environmental > Terrestrial > Plant litter >... | reverse complement strand
GGTTAAACTTCAACTATCAAACAAACTATCTTTTAATAAATTCTATTACTTTTTTGACTTCTTTATTATGCTTTCGGAAAAACAACAACACCATCCCTATATGCTTCTTACGGCCGACTGTATGTATCTCTGAAGAGTTGCCTACTTCTATATTTTTCTTATGGAAGTCTTCGCTGTCACCGAATACAGCAGGATAAGTTTTCCCTCCGTGCATAATGTAATAGCGAACGTTATTTTTTTGTAAGAGAAAAAATGGAGAAGCTTTTTTCCAAACTACAGGTGAATTAGTAAACGTGACACGAAATGTAGCGTCACCATCATAACCGTGTTCCAGGTATTTATAAAGATTCAAACCAAATGGATCATTCAGAATACAACCCTTAATTGGATTGGCAATGCCAACCTTATCAAAGAAAGAAGGATCAGATATAATCAATGCCGCAAGATGGCCTCCTGCAGAGTGTCCTGCTACATAGATTTCATCCGGATTACCTCCGTAAGTCTTAATGTTCTGTTTCACCCAGGCAACGGCTCTGGCGCAATCGTAGCCCATGCCTTCGTATTTAGTACCTGGACTTAATCTGTAATTGATGATGACTGTTGTAATGCCATTGGCTGCAAAAGCACGACCCACAAACTTATACAGTTCTTTATGTCCCGCATCCCAGCTACCACCGTGAATGAATACCATAACCTTGCCGGTAGCAAATTTTTCTTTAGGAGCATACACATCCAGCTTGTGCCTGATCTTGTCATAATCTCTCTCTGAAGATTTTACATAATCAAGATTTTTATGAACCTGATAATGACGTGCATATACAGGCCAACTCCACAGCAATGATAACAACACGATAATAAGGGCCTTTGACATAATTAAAATTCAAAATTATTTGGTCTGGTATATACCAACTGCATCACACTGATGTTACGCATTTTGAAAGCGGCTTCGCAGTATTGGAAATAATAATTCCATTTACGAATGAAACGTTGGTCCATACCTAATGCCATGATTTCTTCTTTTTTATTATTGAACTCTTCACACCAGATGTTCAAGGTCTTCGCATAATCAATGCCAATGTCTTTCATATCGTAAAGATTCAGGTTCGACGCCTTATTGACACATTGGTTGATACGAGCAACAGAAGGCAATAGCGAACCAGGGAAAATATGTTTCTGAATAAAGTCAACTCCTCGGCGCATTTCATCATACCTCGCATCGGGAGAAGTGATGACCTGCAAAGCCAATAATCCATTCTCCGCTAATAACTCGTTGCATTTGTCAAAATAGGTAGGCATGAATTGATGTCCTACCGCTTCCAACATTTCAATGGAAATAATTTTATCAAACTTTCCTTCTATGTTTCTATAATCTTCCAGTAAGATGTTTACCTGATCAGAAATGTTTTCATTCTCAAAACGCTGTTTCGCATACGCATACTGTTCTTGCGAAATAGTAACTGTTGTAATTTTACATCCATAATTTCTCGCCGCATGAGAAGAAAATCCTCCCCACCCGCTGCCTATTTCCAGCAAATGATCCGTTGGTTTTAGTTTTAATAAACGGCACAAGCGATCATATTTTTCTACCTGAGATTCTTCCAATGTTGTGCTCTCTTCTCTGAAAATACCACTGGAATAAGTCATCGTAGGATCAAGGAACAATTTGTAAAAGCTATTTCCTAAATCGTAATGCTCTGAAATGTTTTTACGGGAACCATTGATGGTGTTCCTTCTGGAAAGATGGTACCAACGGTTTGCTCTTGAAAAGATATTCGTGATAAAAGAAGAAGTCTTTGTACCGCTGATCGATGGATTGTTATCCATGTTCAGGATAAACCAAGCCACAATCTCTGTAATATTATTCGTTCCCCAATCGCCATCTACATAAGATTCAGCAAAACCAATGTCTCCATACTTCAGGCACTTATTGAAAAATGCGGATCTGTAGATTGTCATTGTAGCAGAGACGGATTCTTCCCCGTCTCCAAAATATAAATGTTCACCATTAGGCATTGCCACATGCAATCTTCCTTTAGTCATTTTACCGAATGTGCGCAACACCAGTAATTCAACCAAAGAGAATTTGTTGTTTCCTATAAGTGACAGTGAAGTATCCATAAAGTTAAAGTTTAATGTATTGTTGTTGAAATTGCTGATCGTCGTTCTTTTTATAGTAAGGTATTTTTTTCAAATAAATCAGGATTGCCTGCCAATGTATCAGCACAATCACTTTCAATGTGATGAAAGGGATAGAGAAGAATTTTTTCAGCATATTGACATCTGACAAATTTTCTCTAACGCCAGAAATTGAACTCAATAAAAACCGGTCTCCTTTCGCATCGGTATAATCATCCACCCGCTGAAGAATCTTTTCACCAGGAACTTTTAGAATAAAATGAAACCATGTATTCGCTTTTGAAAAGGGGGACACATAGAAATTCTTAGGTACCATGGTAGAGAATGTATCTCCTACCAACTGATCAGCATCCATCAGGTACAATTTCATTTCACCGAAGGTATTGCTGACTTCTGCAATGGCACAAAAAGGCTTATCCTCTATGTCAAATAAGTAATAAAACGAAACAGGATTGAACAGGTAACCGGCAGTTGTAAGATTGCTGAGCAATGTGATCCGATAAGGTACTGTACTTATTCCTTTATTTTTGATAAACTCAATGACTTTCAACTTTACAGAAGATGCTCTATCCAGTATTCCTACGGTACTATTGGCATGATCCTTATGGTAAAAGCTGAATAAATTGAACTTGTTCCATCCAAACAGCCAATTCTTTTCAGAAAGTATTTCCAGTTCATCCAGATCTATATAGAACATAAACACATCATAGTTGAATTTGTTCTTCCGGGGAACAAGTCTATGGTGCATGACCGAACATTTATAGATACAAGAATTCATAGCTGATTTACTTTTCAATATTTACGAAAACAAAAGTATCATTGGATTTAAGCGATTGTCGATCATTCGTACCTCTTCACTCGTGGCTCCTTATGCTTCCTTAGTCTTCCCATACATCTTTACCGGTCAATTGCGTACATAAATTGACTGCCGACGTAAAAGCATCTTCATGAAAACCGTACTTAAAATAACTTCCACAGAAATAGACTTGACCATTCTCGTTCAACTTATGCAATTCACCTTGTGCCTTATAGGCTTCAGGAGTAAAGATCGGATGTTCGTACTCAATCATTTTCAAAATCTTTGAGGAATGAACCGTATCCGGTTGGTTAATCGATAGAAAATAGTCGGTCTTCTTCGAAATATCCTGAAGCTTATTCATGTAATAAATCGTATGCGCCACCAATTCATTGTTGACGTTTTCAATGCGGTAGTTCCAGGCAGACCATGTCTTCTTTATTCTAGGCATCAAAGATTCATCGGTGTGTAGTGTTGCGATATTTCTTTGGTATTCAAACGGGCTTAATAATGTTCTTTCTAAATGGTTGGCATCTCCCAGTAGTGCCAGCGCCTGATCGGCATGACAAGCGAAAATCACTTTATCGAATTCCGCTTCGCCGCCTTGCTCATCGTAAACTTTCACCTTATTGCCCACACGTACTACTTTCTTTACCCTTGCATTCGTTCTGATTTTATCCTTAAAAGGAGCAATCAGTTTGTCACGGTAAGCCCAGCTCCCGTTGCGAACAGTTTTCCATTGGTATTGCGTAGACAAGCCCAATAAACCGTGGTTCTTAAAAAACCTTACCAATGCCACAGCAGGAAATCTAATGGTGATGTCTGTAGGCGTAGACCATAGAGCAGAGCTCATTGGCGCCAGGTATTTGTATAGGAAATCTTCGCTATAACCTTCTTCCAATACAAAGTCAGCCATGGAGTATTTTTCATAAACAGGATTATCCAAAATCTTTGTACACTCCTTATTGAAGCGACCAATTTCTAAAATGAATTTGATGAATTTCGGATTGAAAATATTTTTACGCTGAGCAAAAATCAAATTCAAACTAGAACCACAATACTCCATGTTACTTGGAACATGCTGCACACTAAAAGACATGTCTGTATTGTAAACCTCTACATTTAACTTATTGAACAGACGCACCAGATTGGGATACGTGATATCATTGAATACAATAAAACCTGTGTCTACAGCTTTATCACCTTCTACATAGGCTGTATTTGTATGACCTCCTACATAATTATTTTGTTCGTAAAAGGTTAGATCGTAGTTCTTGTGTAAAAAATGGCCGCATCCCATTCCGGCAATGCCTGTACCTATAATTGCTATATTCATAATTTTTTTCCAGGTTAAGGACCTACTTTGGGATACATGATTTTCACCAGGTAGCTCTTCCCTTTCTTATCGTTAATGTTTGACAAACCTTCATACTTGATGATGCGCTTGCTAGATGCTTTATAGGTCACCCGTATCGGATCAACTAATTTTCTTAAGAGGTAATTATCCGGTTCCATTTTAAAAACAATCTCATCGTCTTTCTGAGAGTCTTTGTACAATCGGAAAGTAAAGTAATCCAGTTGAGAAGGCACTGCGAAATTAAATACCTTCGTTTTACCATTTGTTAAGTCCGACCAATTGCCTTTGATGTAATAATTAAAACCGCCATCCACTACCAGATGAGCTGGCATATCCATCGACTTCGTTTTCAATGTTTCTTTTTTATTCTTTCGAAACTTCAATACCAATTTATTTCCTGCAAATGAAACACCCTCTGTATAACCGTCACGGTAATCATTTTGCTCGAAAACCGGAGTTATTTTATTTCCTTCGTAATTGATTACCTTCTTCGCAATCACTGCACCAGCAGAGTCTTTATACTGTATCACGGTTTGCTTCAACACGTCATGATCAATAGTCTCCCTATGTTCTTCCAAATAGTAAAACTTGTTCGATTTCAAGTCCGTTGCTATTCCCTGATAAGTCAGGTATTCTTCTTTTACATTCAGTTTTGCACCTACAAAAAGGAACGAAAAGAAAAGAACAAAAAGAGTATACAATCGCGTGTTCATATCAGTAGCTTTCCTACATATACGAAAGCACTTCAGGACCTGGATTTATCTTTTCTCAAATAAATAATGGCTCACAAACCACTCCTTTCCATCATCATAACCCCATAATTCGGCACAGGACATGAAAAAGATTCTCCAATACACCCACCATTTCACTGCTTGATCCTTTCCATAGGTCTTTTCAAACAAAGGCATGATGATGTCTTTATGCTGATCCATTTTACTAAGCCAGGCTTCTGATGTTTTAGAATAATGCGTACCATTGACTCTCCAATGATTCTGGATTTTAAAATGCTCCTGAAAATACAACAGGTAATGGTCAGAAGGCATCATGCCGCCGGTGAAGAAATACTTTGACATCCAGTCTGTATCATCTTGTACTTCGAACAAATACGTCAATTCCTTATGTGTGAAAATGTGAATGAACATTTTCGCACCGTCTTTTAGGAAACCTGATATCTTTTCAAACAATTGCGCATGGTTTCGCATGTGCTCAAACATTTCTACCGACACAATCCTGTCGAAACGACGATCGGTAGTGAATACATTGATATCTGCCGTAATGATCGTCACGTTATTCAGACCTCTTTGTTTGGCTGTCTCTTCAATGTGTGCGCGTTGAGTGGCCGAATTAGAAACAGCCAAAATATTGGAGTTAGGAAATGTCTTTGCCATGAACAAAGTCAATGAACCCCAGCCGCAACCTAATTCCAGAATTTCCATTCCGTCTTTCAGTTCAGCGCGCTGACAAGTCAACTCTAACATGTCATCTTCCGAACGATCAAAATCGGTATTGCCGTTCTTCCAATAACCACTGCTGTATTTTAAGTTTTTACCCAATACATTCAGGTAAAATGCTGTAGGCACTTCATAATGCTGTTCATTGGCAGCCTTTGTTTCTACAGCAATAGCAGAACTCTTGAATGATTTCAATAAGTCCATAAAATGTTGCTGCTGCGCTTCGAGATCAGGATTTGTCTCGTCCTTGATGCGTTGCTTCAATAGATCTCTGATGCCTTTACGAATCAAAAAATCTGGAACTAAATCTTTTTCTAATAAACCGGTGTACCACATGATAGTAGTGCGTTTTGAGTGTAACTATATTTTAATGAGATCTGAAATCTGAGATCAGAAATCTGAATAAATAATCTGATTTCTGATCTCAGATTTCAGATCTCTTATCTTTCATTTTAAACCAAGGAATAAAGGAAGAAGTAGAGCGTTGATAGCGGAGATAACGTTCTCCTCTCGTCTTGACCATATGTTCTTCTGTAATTTTTACGCCGGTTACATTATTCAGAAAGTGCCACATGAGTACCGGACAATAGATACTGATCCAACCATACTGCATCGTTAGAGCAATGAAGAAGATGGCTACCCAAACCAACCATTCAAAGAAGTAATTGGGATGCCTGGAATAATTCCATAAACCGACCTTACAAATCCCTCCCTTCTCTGCCGTCTTTTTATACTGCTGCAATTGATAATCCGCAAAGCCTTCACCGATAATAGCGATAAGTATCAATGCATAACCAATCCGTTCGATGACAGAAAATTCAAGCGACGGATTATTCAAAATCCAGATCAAAGGAATAGAAAGCGCTGCAGCCGTGATGGCTTGAAACTCAAAAAAGAAAAAGAGATTTCTATTCGCATTCAATCCCCACTCTTTACGCAATTGAGTATAGCGCAGGTCTTCTTCCTTTCCCCAATTGCGAACAAATAAATGAATGCCTAAGCGAAGACACCAGGCACTCACTAATGCCAATACAATGTATTGTCTGACTTGGTAACCTTCTGTAAAAAAACTATACACGAAGGCAGATACCATAAAGCTTATCGCCCATATGATATCAACGATCCCTGCATTTTTATTTTTCAATTGCAGCAGCCATACGCCAAACATTAAAAGAGAAATGACGAAGAAGGAAAGTAAAAAGAGATACATAGTAGTCCACATTATATGTCACGTTTAGATTGTACCAATACTTCTTTGATTCCATCAGTCGGTTTGGCGCGGAACAATTGAATCAACACATACCCTATGGAACCTATACTTCCTAAACAAAAGAACAACACTCCCCAAAGTAAAATGACCAATACATTTTTCTCTTTATAAATGACCCATAGATAAATTACTAATATGTTGGCGTAAAAATCCCACAAAGTAGCGCGCATCCAGGGTATGGAAGCCAGGTAATCCCATTCTTTATAAAGATTAGATTCCAGCGAAGTACTGATGACGATATAGATCATAAAGACCAAAATCACCAATAAAAGATATTTTAAAACTTGTACCATGAGCATACTTACGACCTTGAGTAAAACATTGGATTTAAAAATTCCATATTTCAATGAAAAATTGTCATCACCAATCTATTCTACCTAAAACAGTTCAATCGTGATTATGTTTAAAAATATAAAATATAACACAATAAGCTATTTTACAGATGCTTACCTCTAGCCTTAAAGCCTTGCTTGTAGTATTTTTTACTTGTTCAAAATCCTTAACTTTACTTACACTATTATCATCAATGAGCACAGAACAAGCCAAAGCACGTATCGCTGTTCTAACGGAACAGTTGAATCAATACAACTACCTTTATTATCAGGAAAGTCAATCACCGGTCAGTGATCAGGAATTTGATTTTTTATTGAAAGAATTAGAAACTCTGGAACAACAATATCCTTCCTTTAAACAGGCAGACAGTCCTACACAGCGTGTAGGCGGAACGATAACCAAAGAGTTTGCTACCGTTATTCATCGTTTTCCGATGTTGTCTTTGGGCAATACCTATTCAGAAGAAGAGATACGTGATTTTGATCAGCGCGTGCGCAAAACTTTGGGACATGAACAAATTGATTACGTCTGTGAATTAAAATTTGACGGTGTAGCCGTGAGTCTTACGTATCAAAGCGGACTACTTGTGCAGGCCGCTACACGTGGCGATGGGGAAAGAGGCGATGACATCACGACCAATGTAAAAACCATTCGTACCATTCCCTTACGTCTGCAAGGAAAAGATATTCCAGAATGGATCGAAGTCAGAGGAGAAGCTTTTTTACCGTTGAGTTCCTTTGAAGAAATCAATAAAGAAAGAGAAGAAAATGAAGAGCCCTTGCTGGCCAACCCGCGCAATGCAGCATCCGGAACCATCAAGATGCAAGACTCCGGTGTTGTAGCGAAACGCAAGCTGGATTGTTATTTATATTCATTGACAGGAGATAAATTGCCTTTCACCACGCACGAACAATCCTTGCAATGGTTGACGTCTAAAGGCTTTAAAGTGTCTGACAGCTGGAAAAAATGCAGCCGCATCGAAGACATCATGGACTTCATTCACCACTGGGAGAAAAACAAGCACACGCTGCCGCTCGCCATTGACGGCATCGTGATCAAGGTCAATAAATTTGACTGGCAACAAGAATTAGGTTTTACCGCAAAAAGTCCACGTTGGGCTATTTCTTATAAATACCAGGCAGAAAAAGCGGAGACCACTCTCCTCTCTGTGGAATACCAGGTAGGACGTACAGGTGCGGTGACACCCGTTGCTAACTTAAAGCCGGTATTACTGGCAGGGACAACCGTTAAACGCGCAAGTCTTCACAATGCCAATGAAATCGAACGATTGGATTTGCATCTACTCGATGAAGTATCGGTAGAAAAAGGAGGAGAAATTATTCCGAAAGTTACGACCGTTGTATTGGCGAAACGAAAACCGACTGCACAAAAAGTAATCTTCCCAACAGCTTGTCCCGAATGCGGTACCACGTTGGTCAGACAAGAAGGAGAAGCCGCTTACTATTGTCCCAACGACAAAGGCTGCGCGCCGCAGGTAAAAGGAAAACTGGAACATTACATCCACCGCAAAGCCATGAACATTGACGGGTTGGGTTCGGAGACCATCGATCTTTTGTATCAAAAAGGAATGGTGAGTACACCTGATCAATTGTATGACCTGCGTTACGAAGACTTAATTAAATTGGATCGCTTCGCTGATAAGTCTGTCAAAAATCTAATCGACGGCATTGAAAAATCGAAACAGGTTTCATTTAAATATGTCTTATTCGCTTTAGGCATAAGGCATGTGGGAGCAACCATTGCAGAAAAACTGGTCGATGCTTATCCATCGATAGATTTATTAATGGCGGCAAAAGAAGAAGAATTAGTAGCCGTACCCGAAATCGGAGGACGCATTGCACGCAGTGTCAAAGAATATTTTGACAATGCAGATCATTTGCGCATCATTGCCGGACTTCGCAAAGCTGGCGTACAATTGGAACGATCGGAAGCCGATGCACCTAAAGCAGGTTTATCCAACAAGCTGGAAGGCCTGATATTCGTGGTATCTGGTGTATTCAGTACTTATGACCGAGAAGAATTAAAAGAACTCATTGTACAACATGGTGGCAAAATTGCTTCCGGAGTAAGTGGAAAAACATCTTATCTGGTTGCCGGTGAAAACATGGGACCATCAAAGCTGGAGAAAGCGCAATCGTTGGGGGTTAAAATTATTGACGAGAAGACTTTTGCTGAAATGATAAAGTAGTTGTTAGTTGTTAGTTGTTAGTTGTTAGTTGTTAGTTGTTAGTTGTTAGTTGTTAGTTATAAAAAACATTTCTGGGATTGCGTTAGGGATTGAGCCATTGTTTGAGTTCTTTTTCTTTGGCAGAAGCCTAGATTAACATATTTGTGTGATCCCAAGAAAAAAACGAGTGGCGAAAGCCCGGCCCGCAGGGAACGCCCATCGCTTCTACATTCTCATCACCCTTTCAGCCCTTCCATTCTTCAAAAAAACACCATTTACCCCTACCAACGGCTAACGACTAACCACTAACGACTATTTATTTTCCACAATCCTTCATATTCACCCTTTTATTACCGAATTTTGTGCCCTGAAAGGTAATTAAACAAGAGCATGGGCATTATACAGGAATTGAGAGGAACAGGCGTAGCATTAGTCACGCCCTTCAAGGAAAATTTAGAGATTGATACTGAAGCCTACAGAGGACTGATCAGACATTGCATAGCCGGTCATGTAGACTACCTTGTTGTGAATGGTACCACGGCAGAATCTCCTACGACGACGACGGAAGAAAAACAATTGATCCTTGACATCGCCCGTGAAGAAGCAAAAGGAAAAGGCATCATGTTTGGAATGGGAGGCAATAATACCGCTGACGTCATTCACAAATTGAAAACGATGAACCTGAAAGGTGTCAACAGCATCCTTTCTGTGTCTCCATATTATAATAAACCTTCCCAGGAAGGAATTTACCAGCATTACAAAGCCATTGCAGAGGCATCACCGGTTCCGGTGGTCTTGTACAATGTTCCGGGAAGAACAGGTGGTACAGGAATTCAATTGGCTACGGTAGAGCGTTTGGCTCAGGTTCCTAATATCATAGGGATAAAAGAAGCATCCAGCGATATGAATTTGGCTTTGGATATTCTGAGAGTAACACCAAAGGACTTCCTGCTCTTATCCGGTGACGATATGGTAGCGGTACAAATGATTGCAGCAGGAGGAAGCGGTTCTATTTCTGTTCTAGCCAATGCTTTTCCAGAATCGTTTAGTTTGATGATCAATCAGGCGCTAAAAGGAGATTTCAAAGCCGCTACTGAAGAATTGCTGAAATTTTCTGCATTGGATCCTTTATTGTACGAAGAGAGCAATCCGGTAGGAATTAAGTTTGTATTGGATCAACTTCATATCTGTAAACCAACAGTGCGTCTTCCTTTAGTAGAAGCGTCTGAATCCTTAAAAAACCGAATGCTGAAGGCGATGTTGCCTGCTATGCCTGCGAAAGTCAAATAATTACTTTAGCCTCAAAACACAAAAAGCCCCGTTGAAATCCAACGGGGCTTTTTTTAAGCTATAAAACCAGACTATTTTTCGTCTGTGTTTTTAACATCTTGTACTTCTACTCTTATTTCCTGAGCGAGATTTTTCAAATCCTGCATTCCTTTACGAACACGAGTTCCAGCAGCGCTGTTCTCTTTGTCATAAAACTTCACGAAATCAGCTTCTAATGAAGCAATAAGATCCTTTAGTTGTTGGTACCTGTTCATGTTTGAAAAATTTTAAACGTTGATAAATTGGTGTTGATTTACTAAATATATAAAAATAGCGATCCCAAAACAAAATAAAATCGTCAGAATCGCTATTTTTTTACCTAAACAGAAATATTAGAAAGGCTGCCTGA
>Ga0247808_10001519_pt1 | contig 11213 bp, 7 predicted proteins | sample UWRJL089202R1_FD_179914 | JGI IMG/M metagenome (GOLD analysis project Ga0247808, IMG submission 179914) | Plant litter microbial communities from Arlington Agricultural Research Station in Wisconsin, United States - UWRJ-L089-202R-1 | ecosystem: Environmental > Terrestrial > Plant litter >... | reverse complement strand
CCACTGACAATTCAGGATTATTTTAAATTCTCGGGTGGTTTCAGGAGTATGATGGCAAAAGGAGGTTCGTCGTTCAATGTTTCGTCCAACGATTTAGGAATTTCGATGTTGCGAAACAACCGTGCCAAGGAAATTGAAACGAGTTTCGGTGCTACAAACTTTTCGTATAATGTAACAAAAGCGTGGACCTTGAGTGGTTTCGGAATTTTGTCTTCCTCGATAACTGATTTAGAAACCAAGTCGCAAACCACAATTTTAGATACTGGAGCTGAACAGAAAAGTGAGGAACTTGCCCATCAAAAAAGTAACTTGGGATTGTTTAAATTGAGTTCAAGCTACAAGCCAAACAGTTCATTTCAGTTTGATTATGATGTGTTTGGGAAATTATCAAAACAGGATGAGAACAACGATTTGTTGAGGGAATCCATAGTGCAAGACGTTTCGGATACGGAGAGTATCTTTACGAAGAAAGACCAAAGTCCGACTTCTTTTAATCAGAATTTGAGCTTTTTTTACACGCCAACAGAGAAACATGTTTTTGCTTTAGAGATGCAACATTTGTATCAGGATGAAGACCCGTTCTACAATGCAAATTTAGAAAGTCGGCCTTTTGACTTGTTGGGTTATGTTTCCGGACAGGATAGAAACAATTACAATCAGAATCGTTTTGTAAAGACCAATAAATTTGATGCCAAATTGGACTACTATTATATGGTTACGCCAAAAAGCAACATCAATCTTACATTAGGAAACACGAATTCTTATCAGAGTTTTAATTCCAATATTTTTCAGATTTTAGACAATGGAAATGTGAATAATCTGGAGTCTCCTGAAAACAACAACAATGTAAGATACTACTTCAATGATGCTTTTGTAGGGTTGCATTATAAAATTCTGACGGGAAAATTCACCTTTACGCCAGGTTTCAGTGTGCATTCCTACTCGATGAACAATCAACAGTTAGGAGAAGAGTACAAGCAAGATTTTTTCAGAATCCTTCCTGATTTCTATGCCTTGTATCAGATTAAAAAATCAGAATCGCTCACGTATAATTTTTCTTTTACGAACAGTTTTACAGATATCAATCAGTTGGTTCAAGGGAATGTTTTGCAGGGTTACAGTAGTTTGTTCAATGGTGATCCGTCCCTTCAAAATGCAACTGCCCAGCAACATTCCTTGAGTTATTTCAAATATAATATGTTTAATTTTGAGAACATCAGTGCTTTTGTGAATTACAGGCGAAGTGTGGATCCTGTAAAAACAATTGCCTCATTTGATGGAGTCAACCAAACATCAATACCTTTCAACTCTAATTTTGCCGACGAAAGCATTTCAGGATCGGGACGTTACGGTCGTTCATTCCTTCGAAATTATAAAGCTTCTGCAAGTGCAAATTTGAGTTGGTCGAAGTTCAACAACATTCAAAACGATAATGAAATTGTATCGGAAAGTTTCACACAAATCTACACGGTAAGTGCATCTACCAATTATAAAAAACTACCCAATTTAGAGATAGGCTATTCGTTATCAATCAACGATTACACCGGAGGTGTTTTTTATAATGAAAAGCCATTTGCCAAATTGGATTACTATTTTTTGGATAGTTTTTCTTTTGTTTCGGAATATGAATTCAACCATTATTATAACGAAGACAGGACATCTGACAATAAGTTCGATTTCCTTTCAGCAAGCTTGATTTACCAGAAAAAGGACAGCAAATGGGAATATAAAGTTTCAGGAACCAATCTCTTGAATACAACTTCTATCAATGATGACAGCTTTTCGCAATTGATTACCAGAACGTCTCAATATAGAGTGCAGCCGAGGTACATCATTTTTAGTTTGAAATATAATTTGTAAATTTGAACTTAATTAAAAAATAGTAAAAGTGGATTTAATCAAGTTAGAAAAACAGGTTAAATTAATTCCATTATTTTGTTGCATTGGGATTTTGGCATTAAGAGGTTCGATACGAGATAAAAGTGGCGATTTGATGACTATTTGGGTTTCGATTCTTATTTCAATCATAGTTTTATCACTTCTGTTTAGGATTCATTTAGAGAAAAAGAACGGTACGTTTGTATTAAAAAATTATTATTTGCTATTGCTTTTTCTAGTACTATCAGTAGCGATGTTTGTTTATAATCTTGTTACTATCCCAGCATAAAAAATCCCGTCTTGTTCTAAAACGAGACGGGATTTTATTTTACGTCCCGAAGCTTCGGGATTTGTGTATTTCTTTGTGAACTTTGTGGTTAGATTCCGAAAGCACTTTTCACTTGATCAATAAAATCTAATTTTTCCCAAGTAAACAATTCAACTTCAACCGTTTTTGTAAGTCCGCCTGGAGCAGAAAAAGTTTTAGTAACCGTTTCAGGAGTTCTTCCCATATGTCCATAAGCAGCCGTTTCGCTGTAAATTGGATTTCTTAATTTTAATCTTTGTTCGATAAAATAAGGTCTCATATCGAAAATAGCTTCTACTTTTTTGCTGATTTCTCCATCGGTTAAATTTACCTTTGAAGTTCCATAAGTGACAACGTTGATGGAAGTTGGTTTTGCAACACCAATTGCATACGAAACCTGAACCAGAACTTCATCACACAATCCTGCTGCAACCAAGTTTTTAGCGATGTGACGTGTAGCATAAGCAGCAGAACGGTCCACTTTACTTGGGTCTTTTCCAGAGAAAGCACCACCACCGTGAGCTCCTTTTCCACCGTAAGTATCAACGATGATTTTTCTTCCTGTCAAACCTGTATCTCCGTGTGGTCCACCGATTACGAATTTTCCAGTAGGGTTAATGTGATAGGTAATTTGGTCGTTAAATAAATGAGCATATTGAGGGTATTTTGCCTTCACTCTAGGAATCAAGATAGAAACCAAATCTGATTTTATTTTTGCCAACATTGCTGCTTCTTCATCAAAATCATCGTGTTGGGTAGAAATTACAATGGCGTCAATTCGTTGTGGTTTGTTATCGTCAGAATATTCCAAAGTTACCTGAGATTTTGCATCAGGACGTAGATAGGTAATTTCAGAATTCTCTCTTCTCAAATTAGCCAATTCTTTCAACAAAGCGTGCGATAAATCTAAAGCCAAAGGCATATAGTTTTCCGTTTCGTTAGTAGCATAACCAAACATCATTCCTTGATCTCCAGCACCTTGCTCTTCTTTGCTTGCACGGTCAACCCCTTGGTTTATATCAGCAGATTGCTCGTGAATAGCAGAAAGGATTCCACAAGAATTAGCCTCAAACATATATTCGCTTTTTGTGTAACCAATTTTTCGGATTACTTCCCTTGCAATATGTTGAACGTCAAGATAAGTATTCGATTTTACTTCACCAGCCAAAATTACTTGTCCGGTTGTAACCAAAGTTTCACAGGCCACTTTTGATTCGGCATCAAAAGCCAAGAAATTATCAATTAATGCATCTGAGATTTGATCTGCAATTTTATCAGGATGTCCTTCGCTAACAGATTCTGACGTAAATAAATAAGCCATAAAATATATTTAAATTAAGCAGAAGAAAAAATGATTGCAGGAAAAACTAAAGGAGAGTGTTTCTGCTTTAGCATTTTTTTTATTCCAGAAATTTTAGCTGGAATAAGAGGTTGCAATCAGTTCAAATTTTTCCTCTTGATTTCGTTTGCAAATGTATGAAACCATTTTGAATTGCAAATTAATCTTAACCTTTTTTTGAAAACTTGTGATTTTACAACGCCATTTTCAAAAATCTAAATACGTAGTATTTAAATAGATGTACCAAACCTTTAAATGTTAAAGTTTTAATTTGCGTTTGGTCAATTCAAAAATAGTTCAGAAGTTTGCTTCATCAAAAAATAAGAAAAAATGAATTTAACTATTTGCATTTGTCGTCATATGATGTGGGAAATTTCCGCAGGGGACGATATTGCATAATTTTAAATTTTTTAAAATATACAATCAAACCTCTGCAAACCGCAGGGGTTTTTTTATACCCAATTTCAAGAAATAAAAATAATAGCAATAAATAATAAAAAAAATGAATTCAATAGCTCCTAAAATGTTTTGTTGTTGTTCGATTTGGATGCACCATATGCATCATCATTGCTATTGCCAAAAGTGAAAGAGTATATCTTTGTTATAGTTCAACTATAAGCCCTTTTGGTAAGCCATCCAAAAGGGCTTTTTTTATGATCGTAATCAAAGCTCATCAAAAATAAAAGTTGTTTTTTGTTTGTTTGTTAAAACTGTCTTTGACTTTTGACATTGGTCAGAGGCAGTTTTTAATTCAAAACCCAAACCCAAAAATAAAAATTATGTATAGTCAAAAAATAAACCTCATACTCTTCGGAATAGGAAAAGTAGGAAGTGCCTTAATCAATCAAGTTATCGAGCAACAAAAAACACTGCTTGAAGAAAAAAACATCGAACTTGTTTTTGCCATCATCACCAATTCTACCCTTGCTTTTTTCGAAAGAGAAGGCCAGAAAAACAGATGGGATGCCGATTTTACAAAATCTCCGGCACCCTTCAGCATCCAGAACATAATCGATTATGTACAGGAAGAAGAGCTCGAAAATCTCATTGCCATCGATGCAACAGCAAGTCCCGAAATCATAAAGTCGTATAAGCTACTCCTCGAAAATAATTTCGACATTCTTTCCGTCAACAGCAACATTGTCAGTCCAGAACCCAAAGTTACTCCACAGAATCTGCTCCTTCAAATACTAGAAATCGCCGAAAATTATAGCAAACAAAAACGTCAAATCGCCTAATCCCCAAACCTACATCGTTGTAGGTTTATTTTTTTTAAAACCAGTTGCAAATCACAAATCTATTGCATTACTTTGCACTGTTCATAAACATATTGATTGTTATCACGAAAGGCGGAGGGATTAGACCCAGTGAAGCCTTAGCAACCCTACTCTCTCGTAGAAGGTGCTACATTCTATTCGCCACGGCGAAACAGATAACTCGGAGAAATTCTCTCAACCTTTCCTTGATAACATAAATAGTATAAATTCCTAATTGTCATTTCGATCCCGAAGTTTCGGGAGAGAAATCTGAAGCGAACGGCTTGCACATTTCAGCAATCCATGTTCCCGATTGAGGCGTTATCCTTTTATTTTTTTAAAGAAAAAAAATAAAAGGATAACGCCTCAATCGGGGCTATTTAGGAATCCATTTTCACAAAATAAATCTTGTGAACCTTGCGAAAAAACTTCGTGAGCTTAGTGTTTAAAGAAAAAATATGTCAAAGATAAACCAAGCAATACAAGAAAGAATCCTTGTTCTCGACGGAGCAATGGGAACAATGCTGCAACGCTACAACTTCTCCGAAGAAGATTTTCGGGGCGAACGTTTCAAGGATTTTCCACATCCCTTAAAAGGAAACAACGATTTGCTTTCCATCACACAACCCGAAGCCGTAAAAGAAGTACACCGAAAGTACTTCCAAGCCGGAGCCGATATCGTAGAAACAAACACCTTTTCCGGAACCACAATCGGTATGGCCGATTATCATCTGGAAGATTTGGTGTACGAACTCAACTACGAATCCGCCAAAATAGCCCGCCAAGTAGCCGATGAATTCACCGACAAGCCACGTTTTGTAGCAGGTTCCATCGGACCAACAAACAGAACAGCATCAATGTCGCCAGACGTAAACGACCCAGGATACCGAGCCGTAACGTTTGATGATTTGCGAATCGCCTACAAGCAACAAGTAGAAGCCCTAATTGATGGCGGAAGCGATGTCTTATTGGTAGAAACCATCTTCGATACCTTGAATGCAAAAGCCGCACTTTTCGCTATTGAAGAAGTAAAGGAAGAACGAAACCTTGATATTCCAGTTATGGTTTCAGGAACAATCACCGATGCTTCTGGAAGAACGCTTTCAGGTCAAACCGTGGAAGCATTCTTGATTTCTATCCAACATATAGATTTATTAAGTATTGGTTTCAATTGTGCTCTTGGAGCCGATCAGTTAAAACCTTATTTGAAGAGGTTGGCACACAACACCCAACTGAATATTTCAGCACATCCAAATGCCGGTTTGCCAAACGCTTTCGGTCAATACGACCAAACACCAGAAGAAATGCAAGCGCTAATCAAGGAATATTTGCAGGATAATCTAATCAATATAATAGGAGGCTGTTGTGGCACAACGCCAGAACACATAAAGTTAATCGCTGAAGTGGCATCTCAATTTAAGCCAAGAAAATCAGAATTTGCATAGCAGTTTCTCCTGCAAGGTTTTCAAAACCTTGTAGGTATTTAGGAGGGTAGTGTATCAAATTAATAAACCTACAAGGTTTTGAAAACCTTGCAGGATTAGAAAAATAAAATGTCAAGAACAAACAAAATAAATTTACAGCTTTCAGGTCTAGAACCGCTTTTCATTACAGAAGAATCTATTTTCGTGAACGTTGGCGAACGTACCAATGTAACCGGTTCGCGTAAATTTCTTCGATTAATAAAGGAAGAAAAGTACAACGAAGCACTTTCGGTAGCGCGAGAACAGGTAGAAGGTGGTGCACAAATCATCGACGTGAATATGGACGAAGGAATGCTCGACGGCGTTTATGCGATGACCAAATTCCTAAACCTGATCGCAGCCGAACCAGATATCGCCAGAGTTCCCGTAATGATCGACAGCTCTAAATGGGAAATCATCGAGGCTGGATTAAAAGTTGTGCAAGGAAAAGCCGTTGTAAATTCCATTTCGCTTAAGGAAGGAAAGGAAACGTTCATGCATCATGCCAAATTAATCAAACGCTATGGTGCCGCGGTAATCGTAATGGCTTTCGATGAAGACGGTCAAGCCGATACCTACGAAAGACGTATCGAAATCTGCAAAAGGAGTTATGACATTCTGGTAAATGAAGTTCATTTTCCGGCTCAAGATATTATTTTCGACCCGAATATCTTTCCCGTTGCAACCGGAATGGACGAGCATAAATTGAACGCAGTAGACTTTTTCAGGGCCACAAAATGGATTCGGGAAAATCTTCCGTATGCTAATATTTCGGGTGGTGTGAGTAACGTGTCGTTCTCGTTTCGTGGCAATGATACTGTCCGTGAGGCGATGCATTCGGCTTTCCTTTATCACGCCATTAAAAACGGAATGACAATGGGAATTGTAAATCCGGAAATGCTTGAGATTTACGACGAAATTGACAAAACCTTATTGGAACACGTTGAAGATGTTCTTTTAAATAGAAGGGAAGATGCAACAGAACGTCTTCTGGATTTAGCCGAAACCTTCAAGGGCGATTATAAAGTAAATGAAAAAGCGATTGCAGAATGGCGAAATGGTTCGGTTCAAGAACGATTGACCCATTCATTGGTAAAAGGAATCGACGAGTTTATAGAAATTGATGTTGAAGAAGCCAGAGCCAATTCCGCGAAAGCGATAGAAGTGATCGAGGTAAACCTGATGGCGGGAATGAATGTTGTTGGCGATCTATTCGGAAGCGGAAAAATGTTTTTGCCACAAGTCGTGAAGTCTGCGAGAGTGATGAAAAAAGCCGTGGCTTATTTGCTTCCTTTTATAGAAGCCCAAAAAGAAGGAAAATCTTCTTCGGCTGGAAAAGTCCTGATGGCAACCGTAAAAGGTGATGTGCACGATATCGGAAAAAACATTGTAGCCGTAGTTTTAGGCTGTAATAATTTCGAGATTATCGATTTGGGTGTTATGGTACCGCCCGAAAAAATCATCCAAGCTGCTGTTGAACATAATGTAGATATTATTGGATTGAGCGGATTGATCACGCCTTCGCTTGACGAAATGGTGTATTTGGCTAAAGAATTAGATAAATTAAATATAAAAATTCCAATTATGATTGGTGGTGCAACCACTTCGCGAGCTCATACTGCCGTGAAAATTGCACCAGAATATAAGGAAACAGTGGTTCATGTAAACGATGCCTCAAGAGCAGTAACTGTGGCAAGTAATTTGTTGCAAGCCGAAACCAAGGAAGGGTATGTAAAAGCCATCCGTGAGGAATACGACAAGTTGCGTGACGGTTATTTGAACAGAAGCCGCGACAAAAATTTCCATTCCATCGAAGAAGCTCGAAAGAATAAATTGAAATTGGATTGGGATAATTTTACGCCAGTGCAACCCAATTTCATCGGAACAAAAACCATCGAAGTGGAGCTTTCGGAACTGGTAGAATTTATCGACTGGACACCGTTTTTCCAATCGTGGGAATTGTACGGGAAATATCCGGCCATCCTAACCGATGAGGTTGTGGGCGAACAAGCAACTAATTTATTTGCCGATGCCCAAGAAATGCTGCAAAAAATAGTTTCAGAAAAATGGCTGACTGCAAAAGGAATTCTAGGAATTTTTCCAGCCAATACAATTAATGACGACGATATACAGATAAGCCCCCCAACCCCCGAAGGGGGAGCTCCCAAGATTATGGAAAAGCAAACGTGGGAAACGGCTAGTCCGATTATCTATGATTTGTTGAAAGTAAAGGCAAAAGAAATGCGAAACAAACCTACTGAAGCAGAAAAAATGTTGTGGAATGTTTTGTCAAATAAAGGTCTTGATGGTTTTAAGTTTAGAAGACAACATATAATCGGGGAGTATATTGTTGATTTTGTTTGTCTTGAAAAAAGGATAATAATAGAAGTTGATGGCTCAATTCATAATCTGCCTGAACAGATAGAACATGACAAACAAAGAACAGAGTGGCTCGAGTCAAAAGGATTTAAAGTCGTTAGGTTTTTTAATCAACAGGTTTTATCTGATTTAGATGCTACCATAGAAGCTATACACAAAGTATTAACGCCATCGTTTGGAGCTACCCCTTCGGGGGCGGGGGGGGCTTTTCTAACCTTGCGCCAACAATCTCAAAAAACCGCCGGTGCTCCAAATATCGCATTAGCTGATTTTATCGCTCCAAAAGATTCTGGAAAACAAGATTACATCGGTTGTTTCTGTGTAACTACAGGTTTTGGAGTTGATGAAAAAGCGGCGGAATTCGAAAAAGAGTTAGACGATTACAATTCGATTTTGGTGAAAGCACTCGGAGACCGTTTTGCGGAAGCATTTGCCGAATATTTACACTTGAAAGTGAGAAAGGAAATCTGGGGCTATGCTTCCGATGAAAGTTTGAGTAATCAAGAACTAATAAAGGAAGAATACAAAGGAATCCGACCAGCACCAGGCTATCCGGCTTGTCCCGACCATTTAGAAAAGCCAACCATCTGGAAACTATTAAATGTAGAACAACAAATAGGAGTAACCCTGACCGAAAGTATGGCGATGTGGCCTGCGTCATCTGTTTCAGGATATTATTTTGCCAATCCCGAAAGCAAATATTTCGGACTCGGAAAAATAAAAGAAGATCAAGTAATAGATTATGCCAAACGTAGAGGAATTTCTACCGAAATGGCAACCAAATGGCTTTCGCCGAATATAGCAGATTAGCCCCCTAACCCCCGAAGGGGAGGAACCAAAACGGAAATTAAAATAATAAAACCTATTCACCTCTAATAGGAATTCCCCCTTTGGGGGTTAGGGGGCTAAAAAAAAACAAAACGATATGAAAGCTATTTATACACGTTATGAAACGTCTAATTTATTAGAAGATTTAGGAGAAGATGTAGTTCATTTTAGCATCTATTTTAAAACGGATGTATTGCCTGAAGTAAGAATTGGCCTTCTGTTGCCTTATAGGGAATTGGTATATTTTGTAGAAGAAACCAATAAGCCTGCATACGAATATCTTATTGAAATACGATCATCTATGGCAGGTTATGGACCAAAAGAGACCAAAGTTTTGGCAGTTATAGAAAATGAAGGTTTTGATTTGGAACCTTTTATAAAGAGTTATCTTGAGAGTAAGGATGAGCTTTTTATTACGCAACATTTAGAATGGATTGAAAGGATTAGTTCTCCAAAAAATCAAGAAACGCCGAAGAAAATTGTAGAAGAGATTACTAGTAACTTGGGCGAAGATTATGCAAGCAAACGAATAAAATGGGATAATTTTATAGATGAATTAGACCAAACTATTCATGAACTTACCTTTCGTTTTTATCCTGAATTATTTGAAAAGGGAGAGGAAAAAATTAACGCTTATCAAAAGGCACTATCTTCTGTAACTAGGGATTTTACAACTAGATTGGATAAAATATTAAATGTAGATTAAAACAACATGAAAGTAACAGAGCATATAGAAAATGCCAACGGAAAATCCTTGTTTTCCTTTGAGATTTTACCGCCTTTGAAAGGCCAAAACATCCAGTCGATCTTTGATAGCATTGATCCTTTGATGGAATTCAATCCGCCGTTTATAGACGTAACCTACCACCGTGAGGAATACGAATACAAGGAATTGGCCAACGGATTGTTGCAGAAGAAAGTCGTGAAGAAGCGTCCGGGAACAGTTGGTATTTGTGCCGCCATTCAAAATAAATATGAAGTGGATGCCATTCCGCATATCTTGTGTGGTGGATTTTCTAAGGAAGATACCGAGAATTTCCTGATTGATATGGATTTTTTGGGTATTCAAAACGTGGTGGCCCTTCGTGGAGATGCCGTGAAAAGCGAAACCTATTTCAAACCCGAACGTGATGGAAACCAGTATGCAAGCGAATTGGTTACCCAAATCAGCAACCTGAATAAAGGAATTTATTTAGATGAAGATTTGCAAAATTCCTCCTGTACCAACTTCTGTATTGGGGTGGCGGGCTATCCAGAAAAACATATGGAAGCACCAAGTATGGACAGCGACATCCATTTTTTGAAGCAAAAAATTAAGAATGGAGCCACTTATATCATCACCCAGATGTTTTTTGACAATAAAAAATTCTTCGATTTCGTCAGTAAATGCAGGAAAGAAGGAATTACTGTGCCAATTATTCCTGGTTTAAAGCCGATTGCATCAAAAAAACAACTAAATTTGATACCGCATAGATTTAAAGTCGATTTGCCAGATGAATTAATCATGGAAGTCGTTCGTGCAAACAGCCCCGAAGCAATAAAACAAATAGGAATAGAATGGTGCATCAACCAGAGTAAGGAGTTGATGCAGGCTGGAATACCAGTGCTGCATTATTACTCGATGGGGAAAGCCGAAAATATAAGGACAATTGCGAAAGCAGTCTTTTAAGGTAAGTATTTTAAATTACCCCTAATTTAAATTCAAAAACCCTTCTGGAAGTATTTCTGGAAGGGTTTTGTCAATTTTATGGATGATGTTTTTT
>Ga0247808_10001518_pt1 | contig 11220 bp, 3 predicted proteins | sample UWRJL089202R1_FD_179914 | JGI IMG/M metagenome (GOLD analysis project Ga0247808, IMG submission 179914) | Plant litter microbial communities from Arlington Agricultural Research Station in Wisconsin, United States - UWRJ-L089-202R-1 | ecosystem: Environmental > Terrestrial > Plant litter >... | reverse complement strand
ACCAGATGGGGATCTCTGTTTGCTGATCCACAATGGTTGTCGGTCGACCTAGGTGCAAGCTATGAGGTGAACCGTGTAAAGATCTCCTGGGAAACAGCGATGGCTGCTGCTTATAAAATTGAAATCTCTTCTAACGGTGCTGACTGGTCTTCCATTAAATCTGTAACAGGTAATACAAGTACAACAAACGATCAAACCGGTTTATCAGGTACAGGTCGCTTCATAAGAATATACGGTACAGCCAGAACAACGGCATATGGTTACTCTATTTTTGAAGTAGAAGTATACGGCACTGCAGCAACGAATGTAGCACCAACCATTAGCCTAACATCTCCTGTATCAACCGATCCTTTCACAGCACCTGCTGCTGTAACAATCAACGCTACAGCAGCGGATGTCGACGGAACAATCAGCAAAGTAGATTTCTATAACGGTACTACTTTATTATCTACCGATGCTAGTGCACCTTACAGCTTTGCCTGGATAAATGTAGCGGCAGGTACTTACTCTATTACAGCAAAAGCAACAGACAACTCCGGGTCTTCTGCTACTTCTGCAGCAGTGAATATTACTGTTGCTCCTGCTGCACCACTTTGTCTTCCTGTTTCTTCAAGCGGAGACGATGGAAACGTGGCAACAAATGTACTGGACAATAATCTGGCAACAAGATGGTCTGCCAGCGGTGATGGGCAATGGATAGCATTCTGCCAAGGTTCAGCGGTAAACATGAGCGGTGTGCAAATCGCTTTCTATTCAGGTAATGTTCGTCAAAGCATTTTTGATGTTCAATTGTCTCCAGACGGTTTAAACTGGGTCAATGCCTTAACAGCTGTCCGCAGCAGTGGAACATCACTGAATTTGGAGACCTTCACATTTGCTACTCAATCCGCAAAATACCTGAGAATATTAGGTCATGGTAATACATTGAATGCATGGAACAGTTATACAGAAGTTAAAATCTTAACGGGTGAGCCTCCGGTGAATCAATTACCATCCGTTGCGATCACGGTTCCAACCAACAATGCTTCTTATAATGCACCGGCAAGTATTGCCATCACTGCTACTGCAGCGGATGTAGACGGTACAGTAAGTAAAGTGGAATTTTACAACGGTACCACTTTGCTGGGGTCTGATGTTAGTGCACCTTACTCCTACACCTGGGCGAATGTAGCAGCAGGAACATACCTGCTTACTGCTGTAGCGACAGATAATGCGGGTGCTGCAACAACTTCTTCTGTCGTAACGGCAACAGTTGTTAACGCTCCGGCAAATCAAGCGCCTACGATTACCTTGACCGCACCGGCAAACAATGCTTCGGTAAATGCTCCGGCAAGCATCGCCATCACCGCCAGTGCAGCGGATGCAGACGGTACAATAAGCAAAGTGGATTTTTATAATGGTTCTACTTTGTTAGGATCGGATGTTACTGCTCCTTATTCCTACACCTGGACGAATGTAGCAGCCGGTACTTATGCCATCTCTGCTAAAGCAACCGACAATGGAGGTGCAACAGCAACTTCATCTACTGCTTCCGTAAAAGTAAACGCCGTGGTAGTGAACAATCCTTGTGCTGGCCTAGCTGTATACAAAGAAAACGGAGGTTACGCAGCAGGCGGAAAAGTTCAGAACGCAGGCAAACAATACCAGTGCAAACCTTATCCTTACTCCGGATGGTGCAACGGATCTGCCTGGGCTTATGCTCCTGGTGTTGGTTCTTACTGGACAGACGCATGGACATTGATCGGTTCTTGTACTGCTACACGCGAATCAAATACAGCAGAAATAAATGAAACTTTATTGACGAACGCACCGAACCCCTTCTCTTCTTCTACAAACCTAACCGTTGTAGTTACTGAATCCGGAAATGTTTCCATAGCGATTTACAATAAAGCAGGCTTGTTAGTAAAAACGGTAATAGAAGAACATCTTAACCCGGGTACTTACGAATATACTGTAGACGGATCTGAATTACCTGCAGATTTGTACATCGTAAAATACACGACGGCAGGTACAAGTATCACTAAAAAAATAATCCGTACTCAATAACATAAATGCGGAACAGAGAAGGGATAGCCTAACGGTTATCCCTTTTTTTTTGTTCTGTCTCGGGGATATATTTACGCAGTACGGGTATTCCTTTTTACCGGTCAGAAGGCTATCTTTTGTTTTTCCGCTGATTTACTTCTATTTATTGACTTCAGAAAAAGGGTCTGATCCTTGTCTTAATTAGTATATATAGAGAATATGATTATGAAAAAATATTTACTGCCTTTTGCCTTTATGAGTTGCTTTTTCTTCTATGGCTGTTTCTTTTTGCTGCTGATAAACAGTTATCGTACTAAAACGATCATGCCTTCATCAAAAAAAGAACCCACCGAAAACAATCAAGCTTATTCTGCCAATAAAACCAAAACATCCGATTCTGATTTTTTATCCTCCAAATGAGAACTACATAGCTAGAGTGAACGTTTAAACGTTTAATATCATCTTAACTATTCGCATTACTTTCTGTTAATGCTGGGTAGAATTTTAAAATAAGAATAGTATATTAAAATAGTGATTAACCATTCACCGTAATCCAGCTATGAAAAAACTATTGATCATTCTTATCTTTCTATCCCCTCTTCTTGTTCAGGCACAAGGGTTCCAGGTGAACTTGCAAGGACAGAAACAACAGAGTATGGGAGGAACAGGAACTGGTACAGCCTTAGACGAAGCCAGTGTATTTTTCAACCCCGGTGCTGTTTCGCACTTAGAAAAAAATGGTGTGAGTGTAGGAATAAGTCCTACCATTGCACATTCTACCTTTGAATCTTCCAACAGCCAATCGCAGGCACGCAGCAATTCACCGGTCAGTACACCTTTTACAGGCTACGGTGTATTTGGGAAAGCAGAAAGTAATTTGAAATTCGGTTTGGGAGTTTATACTCCTTTCGGAAGTACCATGAAATGGGAAGACGGATGGGCAGGACGTTTTCAGTTGACAAAGCTTCAATTGTTTTCTGTCTTCATTCAACCCACTGTCAGTTATAAAATCAATGACAAGATCGGAATCGGTGCAGGCTTTGTTTATGGTATCGGAAAAATCGATTTGAGAAGAGATCTTCCGGTCATTGATGCAAACGGAAACTACGGTTCAGCAAAACTAACAGGGAATGCGAGCGGCATAGGATTCAACGCCGGTATTTATTTGAAGCCCATCGAAAAACTATCCATTGGTATTACTTATCGTTCACAAGTCAACATGAAAGTGAACAATGGCAATGCTGAATTCACCGTGCCGGGAGCCTTATCTTCCAATTTCCCGAACGGCGCGTTTAGCTCTTCCCTACCTTTACCTCAGGTATTAAGTATTGGTGTAGGTGTAACGCCCATTGAAAAATTATTGATTACTGCGGACGTAAATTTCATCGGCTGGTCAGCCTACAAAGAATTGTCTTTTGACTACGAAAAAAATACCTCTACTTTACAAGACACCAAATCAGAACGCAACTACAAAGATACTTATGCATTCAGACTCGGTGGTCAATACAGCATCAAAGAAAACTTCAGAGTTCGCGCAGGTATTGCCTATCAACTGACTCCGGTAAAAGACGGTTATGTAACGCCGGAAGTCCCGGATGCCGACAAGATCAGTTATACAGCAGGTATAGGATATAAATTTGCAGACAAATTAACAGTAGATGCTTCCTTCACTTTCGAAGATTTTTCAAAACGTACTGATACCAATAAAGAAACAAACTTCAGCGGTACTTATAAAACATACATTGCCGTTCCTGGCATTTCTCTTACTTATAACTTCTAATATTGAGCGCCATGAAAAAGATATTCACTAGAACGTTATATATAGCGGTAGCCCTCAGCATAGCTGTTGCCTGCAAACCCAAACTCGAAACACCTTCTGTTGATAAGGGAAGTTTAAACCTTACGACTTATGTCGCCATCGGTAACTCCATTACGGCTGGTTATGCAGACAATGCTTTATACCGTAAGGGACAGGAAAATTCTTATGCTAAACTATTAGCAGAACAATTTCAACTGGCAGGAGGTGGAGCGTTTAAAATTCCTTACGTAGATCCTAATTCTGTAGGCATCGGGTCTACAGGAGGAGCACGATTGGCACTCACCTATGTAACAGATGCCTGCCAGGGAACTTATTTAACACCCCGACCTGTAGCAGGAAGTGGAGATGCAACCATATTTGGTTCCGTATATTCGTCACAAGGACCCTTTAATAGTTTTGGCGTGCCGGGCGCAAAGTCCTTCCATGTGCCATTTGCAGGATATGGAAATCCCGGTAATGGAGCGGGTAACTTCAATCCATTCTTTACACGCATGGCGGCAAACCCGACTACATCTTCCATGTTAACGGATGCTTTGGCACGTAACCCTACATTCTTCAGCTTGTTTATTGGTAACAATGATGTACTGTTGTATGCATTGAGTGGCGGTGCACAGGATGCCATTACGCCTACCGGAACATTCGACGCGAGCATTGATGCTATATTAAATGCCTTGACAGCGACAAGTCCGCAGGGAGTAGTAGCAAACGTACCTGACATTACTTCTCTTCCTTACTTCACAACTGTACCTTACAATGCTTTAGTCATAGACGCTACAACTGCTGCCAACTTGAATGCTTTGCATAGCGGATCGGATGCATCGTTCCATGCCGGAGCAAACGGATTCTTAATTGCTGATGCAAGTGCAACCGGCGGTAAAAGAAATGCAGTAGAGGGCGAATTTATTTTGCTCAGTACTCCTCAAAACGATATCAAATGTGCTGGCTTAGGATCACAAACTGCCATGCCTACACAATATGTACTGACCCTGACAGAAGCTAATGAAATTAAAAGCAAAACGAATGCTTATAACGCCAAATTAAAAGCTGCTGCAGAAGCAAAGGGCCTGGCTTTCGTAGATGCGAATGCTTTCTTAAAATCTGCCATTAAAGGTTTAACGTTTGACGGTATCAACGTCAGTACAACGTTTGTTTCCGGCGGCGCTTTCTCTTTAGATGGCGTTCACCTTACACCCTTAGGGAATGCTTTACTGGCAAACGAATTCATTCGTTCGATCAATTCTAAATATGGTTCTACAATACCTCAGGTAGATGTTACGAAATACCATGGCGTAGTATTTCCATAAACAATAATCACTAACGCTTCACACAAAGCCCATCGTCTTACAAAAGACGATGGGCTTTCGTTTTAAAAATGCCCTGTTGTATAACACCAGCATTTTACTTAATTTGGAGAACAGCTATATACGTATTCTCCGCTATGAGATTTTCTTTCTTAGTCTTTCTTTCTCTATTGCTTTCCGGTGGCTTACACGCGCAGACATCGAACGCATTAGGTATCTATACCATCAAAAATTACTCGGCGAAAATGTATGACATGCATCCGCGTAACTTTTACATCATGCAGGATCAAAGGGGGATCATGCATTTTGGAAACGAATACGGTATCATGGAATACGACGGTAACTATTGGCAAAGTACGCATTTGACCAATGGTACCAGTGGCTATGCCATGGCTCAGGACAAAGAAGGGAAATTATACATTGGCTGTGATAATGAATTGGGTTACCTGAGTTATGATTCTTCCGGCACCGGCAGGTATCAATCCTTGTACGATAAAATTCCTGCAAAGGAAAAAACACCGGAAAGCTTCTGGGAAGTCATTGCCGAAGATCATACTGTTTTCTTTTTTTCCGCTTCCAAAATCTTTGTTTACCGCAACGGGAAATTTCACAGCATTGTTCCTCTATCAGCAAAGGGGCGTTTTACCTATGCCAAAAAAACAGGGAACTCTCTTTATGTACAAGAACAGGGAACAGGCTTATTAACATTAAAAAATGACAAGCTGACGTTGGTTAGTGGTGGTCAATTGTTGAAAGATGCTGACATTAAAGCATTGCTTCCGCGAGGTAACAATACATTACTTGTAGTCGAACACAACAAAATCAGTTTATTGGAGAACAATAGTATAAAAACATTTCCTGGAAATGTTGCTTCACTTCTGGCCTCACACACCATCAGTCATTGCATTGAACTCACGGATAAAAACCTGCTGATCGCCACACGCGACAATGGATTTTACATCGTCAATGCCCAGGGGAATGTTCTTAAAAACATCAATATCCAAAATGGCTTACAAAGCAATGACATTCATTATGCCTACCTCGACAGCTACGGAGACCTTTGGTTGGCCCTGGATAACGGCATTGCTTATCTGGAAATCAACAGTCCTTTTTCATTCATCGGTTATTCTTCTGGTGTGCCGGGCATGGGTTATTCTTCCATATTGTTTGAAAATAAATTATACTTAGGCACTTCACAAGGATTGTTTTATACAGATTGGAACACTCGCTTTGTAAAAAGCACTTTTAAGCCGGTGAAAGGAATTGAAGGACAGATTTGGAATTTGTCCATTGCCAACCACACCTTAATGTGTTGCCAAACCAGTGTATTGTACCAGATCAAAGGAGATCAGGCCATCAAGATCCAGGGTATTTACAGCGATGACGACAACTGGAAATTTTTAGCCTTACATGCTAAACCCGGGTATGCTGTCAAGGGAACATATACCGGTTTTGAATTGTATGAATTTCAAAACAACACATGGAAATACCTTCGCAAGCTGGAAGGGTTTAATGAGTCCTGCCGCGTTTTTGTAGAAGACAATAAAGGTATTCTCTGGGTATGCCATGGAAATAAAGGCATCTATCGCATTCAACTTTCCGATGACCTACAACGCATCGCTACAGCTGAAAACTACAATGCATCCAATAACTTTGCACCCGATTTTTTTCTGGATGTTTCCCTGGTGAATGAACATGTCGTTTTCGCTTCGCAGGCGGGAGTTTACCGTTTGGATTCTTCTGAAAAAAAAATAATCAAGGACAAGGAGTTAGAAGATATATTTGGCAAAGACCGTTACATCAATAAAATCACGCAATACGAAGACGGCAATATTTGGTTATTCCCTGAAAGTGATTTGTTTCTCTATAGAAAAGTATCCGATAAAGAATACAAAACGGAACATAATGTTTTGCATAAACTCAGTGGCAGCCTGGTAGGAAGTTATGAATTTGTCATGCCTCTTGGACAAGGCCTATCCATCATCGGTTCACAGGAAGGATTTGTTTTATTCAATACCAATTACAAAAGTAAGAAAACAGCTCCTTTTCATGTATTGGTGCGACACGTAGAGGCCAATTTTCAAAATGACAGTCTGCTGTTTGGCGGCAATTTTACGCAAACGAATGGTGCATCTACACTGGTACAACAAAACATCAGTGAGTGGGATTATAATTTAAATTCACTGCGCATCAGTTTTTCTGCTTTGTTTTATGAAGGTGCAGAAAAAATCATTTATCAATATGCTTTAACACCTTCCGGTGAGAAAACAAAAAACTGGTCAGGATGGACCAACAACACTCAAATTGTATTATCCAATTTATCCGAAGGCGAATATTCTTTTTATGTGCGTGCCAAGAATATTTACGGGGTCATCGGCGAAGAAAGCGTCTATACTTTCCGCATACTTCCTCCATGGTACAGATCTGCTTTTGCTTATTTGTTGTATGCGTTGATAATAGCGGGATTGCTGGTTTTTGCAGGCAAGTACATTCTATACCGTTTTAAAAAGCAAAAAGAATCCCTGGAAAAACAAAAGACTTCGGCCCTTGCACTCATGGAGCAAGAACATGTCACAGAAATTCTAAGAAAAGAAAAAGAATTGATCGCCATACGAAACCAGCAATTGGAAGAAAATGTAATTCAAAAAAACAATGAATTGGCTTCCATGGCAACGATGCTCAATCAAAAAACAGAATTCCTGGTTTACCTGAAAGAAAAATTCAAAGACGTTGATAACGAAACGGTACAGGTAAATCCTAAACTATTTAAAGAGGTGGTTAAAACCATCGATCAGCATTTTGACTTCGATGATAACTGGTCAAATTTCCAGGTACATTTTGACCACGTTCACCATAATTTTTTACAACGACTGAGAGAAAAACATCCCAAACTTGACCAAAGCTGGTTATTACTTTGTGCCTATATCCGGATGAATAAGTCTAACAAAGAAATAGCTGCCCACATGAATATTTCCGTAGCGGCCGTGGAAAAAAGAAGGTATAGACTCAAGGAAAAACTGGATATCGACAATGATAATAAGTTGGTTGATTATATATTGAATTTTTAGTTTACAACCTTATGATTATACAGATACTTGCGTTAGGGATTGAGCCATTGTCTGAGCTCTTTTTCTTTGATTTCTCTATCCACTAATAAATACAGCATCGTTTCAAAGAAAAAAGCGAGTGGCGAAAGCCCGGCCCGAAGGGAACGCCATCTTCTCTATTATAAATTCCTAATTCATTTACAGACTCATTTAATAGAGGTATTTATTTCAACAAAAGATTTTCATCTGAAATGTTAGGGCGTTTCCCTGCGGGCCGGGCTTTCGCCACTCGCTTCTCGCCGATCCATCCTACTTGTTATCCTCAGCGAACAGCGGCGAGAGAGCTCAGACAATGGCTCAATCCCTAACGCAAATTTAACCGCGCCATTTTTACCGAATCTTTTAAATTTTATCCTATTAGCCCTTTTTTACATTTTGTCCTTATTATGTCCTTGTCCCAAACGAGGCATTGTCCTTCATTTGTCTACCCTCAATTGTTCACAACGGACAACTCTGTTTGTATTATTGTTGAAGCCAATTCAGCGAGTCATTGTTGAAAAAGCCAACGGCAAGACATCTTGTTTCTTTCAACCAGCAACATTATTCATCCTGTCGTTTTTAAATCATTTTCAACCAAAACAAACATGATGATGAAAAAAGGACAAATCCTATTTACCATTGCCCTTCTGGCTTTAGTAAATACTGTAGCCGTTTTTGCACAAAACAAACCCTTTCCGCAGCAACTGACTTATGCCGGTTGTATCAAGCCAAACCATGTGAACCAGGCTTCACTCAATTCTTCTGTCACTGCTTATTACGACTACTGGAAAGGCAAGCACCTTAAGAACAACCTGTCGACTCTACCGGGTGGTTATTATGTAAAAGGAGAAATCACAGGTAGTGCAGATGGATTTACTCCATTGGGTTCTTCTGAAGGACAAGGATACGGTATGGTGATTACGGTATTAATGGCCGGTTATGATGCCAATGCTAAAACCATTTACGATGGTTTATTCAAAACAGCACGTGCTTTCAGAAGTTCTGAAAACAGCAACCTCATGGGTTGGGTAGTAGCGGATGCTACCGGCGCGCAAGGCCATTTCGATTCCGCGACAGACGGAGACATGGACATTGCTTATTCTTTAGTATTGGCCCACTACCAATGGGGATCTGGCGGTGCCATCAATTACCTGGAAGAAGCAAAAAAAATGATTACGAATGGATTGAAAGCAAGTAACGTGACGTCTAACAACCGCTTAAACCTGGGTGACTGGGATGCTAAAGGTTCTTATGATACACGTCCTTCTGACTGGATGTTGAGTCACATGAGAGCGTTCTATACGGTTACTAATGATGTAACCTGGTTAAACGTGATCAACAATTTGTACAATGTGTACAATGGCTTTACAGCTTCTTATTCTTCTACTACCGGACTGGTAACGGACTTCATCGTAGGTAACCCTGCAAAACCTTGTCCGTCTAACTTTTTGGATGAATATCCTGAAACCAATACCTACTCTTATAACGCTTGCCGTTTCCCTTTGCGTTTGGTGATGGACTATGCCTTGTATGGCACAGCAAACAGTAAAACAGCATCAGAAAAAATTGCCACCTGGATCAAAGGCAAAGCCAGTACTCCGGGAAATATTAAGGACGGTTATCAATTAAACGGAACAGCTTCGGGTAGTTATGCTACCGCAGTATTTGTTTCTCCTTTCATTGCAGCAGGTGTTACCAATAGTGCCAATCAGGCTTGGGTAAACAGCGGATGGGACTGGATGAAAAATGCGAAAGAAGGTTATTACAGTGATTCATACAACATGTTGTCCATGATCTTCATTTCCGGTAACTGGTGGATACCGGGTGGATCTGCACCGGTTAATCAATTGCCAACAGTGAGTATTACATCGCCTGCTACTAATGCTTCGTTCACTGCACCGGCAAACATCACCATCAATGCAAATGCTGCAGATGCTGACGGTACAGTCAGTAAAGTCGATTTCTACAATGGAACCACTTTATTAGGAACAGACAATTCTTCCCCTTACAGCTACAGCTGGGCGGGTGTTGCGGCAGGCACATACAGCATCACAGCGAAAGCAACCGACAATGTCAATGCTACTACAACTTCTTCTGTAGTGAACGTAACAGTAACTACCGTAACGGTGCCGAACCAAGCGCCAACAGTAAGTGTTACGTCTCCTTCTAACGGTGCTGCATTCACCGCTCCTGCAAGCATCACCATCAATGCAAATGCTGCAGATGCTGACGGTACAGTCAGTAAAGTCGATTTCTATAACGGAACTACTTTATTAGGAACAGACAACTCTTCTCCTTACAGCTACAGCTGGACTGGTGTTGCGGCAGGCAGCTATACCCTGACTGCCAAAGCAACAGACAACGTTAACGCAACAACTACTTCTTCAGCGGTAACAGTGACAGTCAATCCTGTTGCAGTAACACAAACTCCATACGGCGGAACTCCTCAAACCATACCAGGCATCATCGAAGCGGAAAAATACGACTTAGGCGGACAAGGCATTGCCTTCAATGAAACAACTACTGCAAACCAAGGAGGTGCCTTCAGAACTACTGAGGCTGTAGACGTTGAACCTTATGGAACCGGATATAACGTCGGTTATATTGTCACCAATGAATGGATAGAATATACCGTAAACGTCACAGCCGGTACCTATAAAATAGAGGCGAATGTTGCCGCTACGGCTGCCGGTAAAAATTTCCGTTTGGAATTGGACGGCGCAACTATTGCTACCTTCACAGTACCCAATACAGGCGGCTGGGCGACGTTTCAACTTTCTACCGTAAATAATGTAGTATTGACCGAAGGACAAAAAGTATTGCGGTTGTTCGCAACAAGTACCGACTTCAACGTCGATAAAATTACATTTACTGTTGTGAACAGCAATCCAAATGTAGCGCCGTCAGTGAGTATTACATCTCCTGCAAGCGGTGCTTCATTCAATGCACCGGCAAGTATCACCATCAATGCGAATGCAGCAGATGCTGA
>Ga0247808_10001517_pt1 | contig 11226 bp, 13 predicted proteins | sample UWRJL089202R1_FD_179914 | JGI IMG/M metagenome (GOLD analysis project Ga0247808, IMG submission 179914) | Plant litter microbial communities from Arlington Agricultural Research Station in Wisconsin, United States - UWRJ-L089-202R-1 | ecosystem: Environmental > Terrestrial > Plant litter >... | reverse complement strand
CCAGAGAAAACTTATAACAAATTACAAAACGCTGTCGCGAATGCAGTTGAAACACAGGAACAACAGGGAGAATATGAAGAAATTACTCAATAAGATACGTTCTAAAAAGTCAGCAGAGCCTGAGTCGACACGTATCACGACTGAAACGATCGCAGAACACCGTGAGCGCATCCTCGCTGGCGGACGTCGTTTCAAGTATCCTGTGCAATATGCACGTCATCGTCTTGTCTTTAACGCGATTATTATCACGATTGCGACATTGATCGCACTTGTCGCTGTAGGCTACTGGCAGCTATACCCAGCACAGAACACGAGTGACTTTATGTACCGTGTGACACGTGTGCTTCCTGTACCTGTGGCAACTATTGATGGCCAGAAGGTACTCTATAGTGATTACCTTATGAAGTACCGCAGTTCGATTCATTATCTAGAATCAAAAGAGCGCGTGAACTTGAAGAGTGAAGACGGCAAACGTCAGTCTGATTTTGTGAAGCAACAAGCGATGGAAGATTCACTTGCTGATGCATATGCAACCAAGCTTGCGAAGAAAGAAAACGTGACGGTGACTGACGCAGAGCTTGAAACTTTCCTCAAGCAACAACGCAATTCAACGGACGGTGAAGTCGTCTCAGAAACTACATATGATGCGGTAATTCTTGATTATTACGGCTGGTCTCACGAAGAGTACGAACATGCGATGAAGACAAAATTACTACGACAAAAAGTCGCATATGCTGTCGACAGTGATGCGGAGGCAATTTCAAAGACTGTCGCGACAACCATTACTGCAGGTAACACAAACCTTAAGAGTGTAAGTGAAGTGGTTAACGCAGGTGCGGTTGTACCAGTGGTGTACGGTGCTCTTGGATGGGTTCCAAAGTCTAACCAAGATGGTGGACTTGCAGCTGCTGCCGCAAAGTTAACAGCGGGTTCAGTTTCTCCTGTTATAAAATCAACAACAGGTGACGGCTACTATTACATTAAACTTCTCGAAATTAACGACACTCAAGTTAACTTTGAATACGTCCATATTCCGCTCACGAAGTTTGCGAAAGAACTTGCTGCAGTAAAGGACGGAAAGAAGTTTACTGAATACATTTCCGTTCCAAAAGTCAGTACAACACCAGCAAATCAATAACGGCAAATAGGAGGAACTTTCATGTTCACACTACCAGATCTTGAATACGCATATGATGCACTCGGCGAAAATATTAGCGCAGACATCATGCAATTACATCACGACAAACACCACCGCACGTATGTTGATAAGTTGAATGCAGCACTTGCAACGCATCCAGAAATAGGCGAGAAGAGTATTGTTGAATTGATTAGCTCGATTGATACACTGCCTGAAGACATTCGTGGCGCAGTTCGCAATCACGGCGGCGGTCATTATAACCACAGCTTGTTTTGGAAGGTGATGGCTCCTGATGTGGGCGGACAACCGACTGGCGAACTTTTTGATGCAATCGTTGCTAAGTACGGTGATTTCCAAACGTTTACAGATGAGTTCACTGCGAAGGCACTCGGTGTGTTCGGGAGTGGATGGGTGTGGTTGCAACCTGATCTTTCGATTGTTACTTCTGCGAACCAAGATAACCCTCTGATGCAGGGTGGTGAAGAACCGTTACTTGGACTTGATGTCTGGGAACACGCGTATTACCTTGATTACATGAATAAGCGTGATGATTATGTGAAGGCTTGGTGGAATGTGGTGAATTGGCCATATGTTGCCGAGCGATTCGCTGCGAAATAGCCTTTAACACCTTTCATGCAAGTGTATCAATTATTTGTTCAGTACATTAGGTATTAAAAATGCCCCAATGTGCACCCTCAACTCCTTAGAGAAAGGGTGCCCATTGGGACAAACCGCCGAAGCGGTTGTTGAGCTACGCGTCCGCGCCGACCACTTCCTCGACGAGGGTGGAGAGGCGAGCGCTCAGCTCGTTGGTGAACTCGATGATCTGGTTCTGGACCGTAAGGTCCAAGATGCCGTTGTCGCCTCGCTGCTTGTAGGCGACATAGATCGTGAGTTCGGGCTGCTCGAAGCCGGGTTCTCCATCCCACGACTTGTGGAGCGGACCGGTGATGACCGAGTCGTCGGCGACGTACGGCTGCTCGTAGTACGAGCCGACCGTGATGTCTTCGAGCTGAATCGATCCTTCGAACATGTCGTTCTCGAAGAGCGGAGCGATGCCGCCTCGCTGGACGAGACTTGACCAGTCTTCCTTGTAACCGGCCGCGATGAGGCCGGCAACTTCGCTAGCAGTGGTGCTAGCGAAGTCACTGCCTTCGAGCGCATCCATGATCGGCTGGAGGTCGATCACGAACTGGTCGCCCTTGGCGGCGTCGAGTGTGACCGATACCTTGGACCAGTAGAGGGCACGGATGGCGCCGAGGTGCTCGGCGATACCCGCTTCCGCCTCGTTGCCGACATAGGCAGCGTTGAAGCTGACGATGTAGCCCTCCGAGATCTTGCTCACGTTGACGCTTGTCTTGAGGAATCGGCCGACACCGTCGTAGTCGTATTTCTGGTAGAAACCAGGACGCTCAGACGACAGTGACCGCTCGATGCTTGCGAAGAGCGTGTCCACGAACGTGTTGCCATGGGGCTGGATCATGTCCAGACCCAGGACCGTGATGCCGGGCTGGTGAGCACGAGTTGCATTCGATGCACTCGAGACCCCATCCGAATACGCGTAGAGCGCCTTCTTGACAGTGTCGAGATCGGGCACCAAGATGCCAGAGTAGGACTGCTTGCTAGTAACTGCGGTGACTCGCATTGAGCTCCTAATGTACAACGGGGAACTGCCCCGCACCAGAGAACCCAACTCCTGTTGAGTATGTACATTATACCAGAAAATAATTAAAATGTCAATATAGTGTAAAGGGTTGAGACAAGCTACTGACTAAGTCGAGCGATAACCACAGTTCTATCATCACTTAGTTTCGTTGATGCAAATTCGCCGCACTTATGAGGGTCTGTTCGTTCAATCGTTTCATGGAGTGCTTCGTAGGCATCAAGGGTATTTTCTTGTGGAAATGCCCCGTAGTATCCGTCGCTGACCAGTTCGAGCGTCGTGATATCACTCTGTTTGAACGTATACGTTTTGATAAATTTAGAAGGAACAGGTGATCCATCGATAACACCATATCCAAGAGGGGAGTCGCTATTATTCTGATGAACATGCTGCGCCTTTAAAAGGGGCATGATAAAGTCTCGACTACCCGCGATATCGCTAGTTGCTTCAATATATTCTTTTCGAGTATTTGCAGTAAGGGTGTCGACGATCTTATTGTTTGTATAAGTGTCAGTACTGTTAATCCTAAAAGATGAATCGCCAACCTGAGTAATGACAATCTGGTCATTCACGAGCTTCGCGACAACAACAGTCGCCGCAAACCTGAACGCCGAATCAGTTAACGCATTGGGGTTGATGTGCTCGTAGAGTCCGCGCAGTCGGTTACTTATTTCATGTACAAGTTCCTCGCCAACTAAATCAGAGTTAAGACAGGTCTCAACAACCAACTCTGCTGCCAGTTCGCCACCGCTGCGACCCTCAAAGCTCTGGCCAGATTTATCTGTTGCGCCGTCGCTCAGAACGACAGTTGTTTCGTTAGACCCGACAAAGTCCTCGTTTTTTGGCGGGTTTTTACCCTCTGAGAAGACTTCGACTCCTGTAAATATACGACGCGCTTGGGATTCAAGTTGTTCTAAAGACATATAAAAATAATACCACTGTTGAAGTGGTATTAGATAAATTCTTGGCAGGCCGTAGCAGAGCAGGTGTGGATTATTTTTCCAAAGGTTCGCCGTAATTTTCTAGTAAGTCTACAAGCATTTCTATTCCGCCATTGCCAATGTAGCGGGAGTTTTCGTCGTCTCTGGTAGGGTGTCCGCGTTTATTTACGGGCTTTTTATTTAATTTATCTTGATTATTTATAAAGCCGGAGATATCTGACAAAGAGACAACCCCGCGAGATTTATCTTTCTGAAACGAACCTTCTTCATCTCTGCTACCGATTGGTACGACACTCTGTAGACCGTCCCATACGCGGCTGACCATGTTGTTAGTGTATCCGAGTGTTTTGCATGCGATAAAGAACTCGGTCTCATTAACTGTACCTAAGACCAATGGCTCGGTAGGCCGGTCATATTGATCGTCCATATGCATAAGTTTTAGAGATAGATCAGCAACCCGCTTGAGGTTATGACTAAGTGCGACATCGGCAGTTTGCCGATTGGGCAGTTCGGCGCGAGCATACTCCTCCGCCAGAGCGGGGTACATAATTAGTTTGTTGGGGTCTGTTTCTGTTTCAGAGGACATTACATAAATAAGATACCACATTTCGTGGTATCTATAAATAATAGCTTGGCGGGCCCGACCGGATTCGAACCGGCGATCTCCTCCGTGACAGGGAGGCGTGATAGGCCAGCTTCACTACGAGCCCACATTTGTGGTTGTCCGGCCAAAGACTCTATGGATTTTAGCAGTTTTTGCCTCTTAAGGCAACCTCTATAACGCTCCTTTGTGGTTCATTTATTTTCGGTACGCTGGATGCTATAATGGCAGGAGCTTAACGTGCCGTTGTAGCTCAGTTGGTAGAGCGGCGCTTTCGTAAAGCGTAGGTCTCCGGTTCGATCCCGGACAACGGCTCCATATATATGCTAAATAACACCATTAAACAGTCATTCAAAGAACTTATCACAAACCGTTATCTGACGGTCCTGACTATTATCACCCTTGTTTTGGCAGTGTTATTTATTATATATATCCTTCTGAACGTTCATTCAAGCGAACTACAACTCGTCACACACTACACGGCATACGGCGTAACACACCTTTATCGTGACCAGTGGTACTACTTGTTTACATTTGGTGGATTTGCGCTTCTCGTTGCATTTTTGCATATTACAATCGCGATCAAGATCTACATTACAAAAGGGCACCCACTTGCGATCATGTTTGCGTGGATGGGAATCGGGATTATTATCTTTGCCTGGGTAACTGCGTTCTCAATTATTAATGTATGGTCACCAATCTAATCTTATGATTGATCTCGAAATTCCCCTTGGGAAGAGAACTCCTAAATATCGCTTTTTTGAGATGCTTCCTGCGCTGCTCAGCTACGGTGCATTGATCCTCCTCGTTGTGTTGTCTCTTGTGTCGCCACTACTTGCGGCCGTGTATCTGATGCTCATTATCGTGACACTACTCGTAAAAGCGGTGGGAATCGCGTACCACACTATCGGAGGTCGTAACGCCCTCGAACGAGCGCAAAAGATCGACTGGCGAGAACGCCTTGGAGATCTTCAGAATCCAGTTGAGTCATACGAACTACGGCTTAAAAGCCATTCAAAAGCGTATGGACTTCGAAACCACGTCGATAACCTACGTCTTGCCGCCGCCGATCCGGCCGCTTTTCCTGTTCCATCAGAACTCTACAACCTTGTAATCATCGCTGCATATAATGAGTCATACGAAATTATCGAGCCAACCGTTCAGTCACTATTAGCAACGACATATGACAAGTCACGTTTAATTGTGGCACTCGCGTACGAAGAGCGTGGCGGCGAAGGGATTCAAAAGACAGCAGAACGTCTGCAAAAGAAATTCGCTTCTAAGTTTGTCGATTTTGTCCTCGTAAAGCACCCGCGCGACCTGCCAAATGAAGTCGTTGGTAAGGGTGGGAACATTACATTCGCCGGCAAGCACATGCAGAAATGGCTCGACGAGAAGGGGATTGAGTACAAGAACGTTATCGTGACGACACTCGACTCCGATAACCGTCCGCACCCGATCTACTTCGACTACGTCACCTATGAATTTATCGTTCACGAAGATCGCAAGCATCTCGCATTCCAGCCGATCTCTCTGTTCCTGAACAATATTTGGGACGTGCCGGCACCGATGCGTGTGATTGCAACGGGTAACTCGTTCTGGAACATTATTAGCTCGATGCGTCCGCATAGCCTTCGGAACTTCGCGTCGCACTCACAACCGATGGAAGCATTGGTGGAAATGGACTTTTGGAGCACCCGCACGATCGTTGAAGACGGTCACCAATATTGGCGCAGTTACTTCTACTTTAACGGTAACTACGACGTTGTGCCTATCTATGCTCCAATCTACCAGGACGCTGTTCTGGACGTGACGTACGTAAAGACCCTCAAGGCACAGTTTATTCAGCTTCGTCGCTGGGCTTACGGTGCCTCAGACGTGCCGTACGTCGCAACCCGAGTATTGACTCGCAGTCGAAACGTACCATTCTTTGCAGGCTTCTCACGGCTTCTGCGGCTCATTGATGGACACTTAACGCTTGCGACTGTCTCAATCCTTGTTGCTATTGGTGGATGGGTGCCATTATTTATTAATAACCAGGCCTATCACGACGTCGTTGCGCACCAATTACCAGATGTCATTAGTATCATTCAGCGTATCGCACTAGTAGGGCTATTCATTATGGTGTTCCTCTCGTTCAAGATGTTGCCACCTCGCCCAGAACGATACAAGCGTAGCCGCAACATTGGAATGCTTGCACAGTGGTTACTAATGCCCGTGACAGCGATTGTGTATAGCGCCGCCTCTGCGATGTATTCTCAGACACGACTACTGTTTGGACGATATCTTACTAAGTTTGATGTGACGAATAAAGAAACGTTCGCAACCGCCGCTAAGGCGCAGCAAGCTAAGAAGAAGTAGAAACTTACGATCATCCTCTTTTATGAGTGGGTGATCTGTACCTTATCCTAGACCTCGAATCTTAAATCAAAAATAAAAGACCTCCTTTTAACGGGAGGTCTTTTGGATTGAGACGAGTTAAATCGTTTAGATCGTACGAATACGAACTTCACGTTTGATCTCTTGAAGCGTCTTGTTGTACTCGAATCCGAGTTGGAAGCGTTCAAGGGACGATGGGTTATGGCTGGTTTCAATCTGTTGTTTTTTAACCATGCACTCATCTTAGCATAAAGGCGATGAAATGTCAATGGTACAGCTATTCATGCCTGATACCGCCTGTGATATATAGAATTCACGTGAGTAGGAAAAGGGGTAGTGGATAAGTGTATCAGCCTGTGGGGAAAAGAAAACCGCCCCTGTTAATCAATGATTAATGGGACGGTTTTCTAATAATTTTGGTGGGTCCTAGAGGATTCGAACCTCTCACCTCCTCAACGTCAATGAGGCGCTCTAGCCAAATGAGCTAAGGACCCGTGAACTGTCGACTACGATAGTCGAAGGCTTATTTATGGTACCAGAATAGGGGTGGAGTGGCAAGCTACGTGCTATACTTTAGGTATGAAAAGCACAAGCATAACGAAAAAGAACAGTTCGGTTCAAAAGAAGTCAAAGGTAGAACACTATCGGTTCTGGTTGACGCTATTTTCGGCGGCATTAGTAGGGGTATGGTTCATGTTCGTTGTGTTTGGATTCTTTGGAGCAACTGCGCTCATAAACGCCGCTGCAGAGGATTCGTCTTCTGAGGTGTACGGGTTCTTGCTCTCGTTCTCATTGATCTTTGCTGTGTTCCTGGCGGCAGCGGTAAGTATACCGTTTGCATTGGCGGTATATAAGCGACTCAAAATCCAAAAACCTGTACTGAGTGCGATCGCTTTCTTTATGGCGCTGACCTTTGGAATAAACTTGTTTGCGCTTGTTATCCGTGTTCAGTACTTCGAAACAGGGGTAACCTACGCGATACTTGCGGCGAGTATGGTCTTCGCTGGGCTATTGTATGGGTTTGTTATCCGTCCGCTCAAGCATAGGGTCTCAACTGCGGCGTTCCTTGCTGTAAGTATTGGATTAGCGGTGCTTCCGATTGCGGCCTGGTTCCTGCTTTACCTCTAGGTGACATCAGGCATCAGTGGTGATATACTTTTAGTAGAGTGATGACGAAGCCCAACCATCTTCCGAACTCCGTCGGTGTGTAGACGTACGAAACGTCTCTCATGAGTAAAAGTCCGGTGGAACCGTCTTGCGATTGCGCGAGACCCGAGACATACGATATATAGATTTAAGCCCGCCATATGATGATGTGCGCAGGTGACGAACCTAGTTATCGTATGTTTTTTTATTTCATAAATTAATAGAGATTTAATCTTTAAGTAGGAGAATAGAATATGAACGACGAACAACTACATGCAATGCGGCACAGCTTGGCACATATCACTGCCGCAGCCGTTCAGCGTATTTGGCCAGACGCGAAGTTTGGTGTCGGTCCAGTGGTCGATAACGGGTTTTACTACGATATTGACCTCGGTGAACGTAAAATCTCTGAGGCAAACTTTGCCAAGATCGAGAAAGAAATGCGAAAGATCATCGAATACGGGGATGATTTTGAACGCTTTGAGATGCCGATTGATCAGGCGATTGATTGGGCGCGTCAAAACAACCAACCGTATAAAGAAGAGCTCCTTAATGACCTCAAGCGATCTGGAACAACGATCGCCAAGGATCTTGATAGTGCTGAATTAGGACTCGCAACAGAGGGCGATGCGGCTATCGAGAATGTATCGTTTTACAAGAATGGTAACTTTGTAGACCTTTGTCGCGGTCCTCACGTTGCAAACACTAAGGATGTGGGTGCATTTAAGCTCCTCCGGGTGGCTGGTGCGTACTGGCGTGGGAAAGAGACGAATCCTCAGATGCAGCGTCTGTATGGCGTTGCCTTCGCGACTCAAGAAGAGCTCGATCAATACCTCGAGCGACTTGAGCAAGCGAAACTTCGTGATCACCGTAAGCTTGGTAAAGAGCTCGATCTTTATACAATCTCAAACCTCGTTGGTCCTGGGCTTCCTTTGTTTACTCCGCGCGGAACCGTCCTTCGTGACATCATGAGCGGCTATTCAAACCAACTTCGCCAGGGATATGGGTTCCAGAAGGTATTCACGCCGCACATTACAAAGAAAGAGCTGTACGAGACATCAGGTCACTGGGCAAAGTTTGGCGATGAGCTATTCCTTGTTACTAGCCAAGAAACGAGCGATAACTTCGCTTTGAAGCCAATGAACTGTCCGCACCACACCCAGATCTACGCGTCTCAACCTCGTAGTTACAAGGACATGCCAATTCGTTACCTTGAAACAACAACTGATTACCGCGATGAAAAGACGGGTGAGCTCGGTGGACTTAATCGTGTTCGTTCACTGACACAAGACGACAGTCACGTGTTTGCGCGACCAGATCAAATTGAGAACGAGATTAACAGTTTGCTTGCGAGTGCTCGCGAACTCTATGGAACAATCGGTATGAAGCTTCGTGTCCGACTTTCGTACCGTGATGAAGGCGAAGGCTACCTGGGTGATATGTCACTTTGGGAAACTGCTCAGTCACAACTAAAGAACGCGGTGATTGCCAACGAGCTTGAATATTTTGAGCAAGAAGGCGAAGCGGCATTCTACGGTCCAAAGATCGACTTCATGGCAACAGATGCTATTGGGCGAGAACACCAGGTTGCGACGGTTCAGTTAGACTTCGTGCAGCCACAGCGATTTGGTCTGACGTACACTGACACCGAAGGAAATGCTGCGCAACCCGTGATGATCCACTGTGCGCTGCTTGGTTCTATTGAACGATTCTTGAGTGTATTTATCGAGCATACTGGTGGTTGGTTCCCATTCTGGACAGCTCCAGAGCAACTTCGAATCCTGACAATTAACGATCAGGTACTTCCGTATGTTGGTGAGATTAAAGATGTATTAAATGGAGTCGTCCTAGATAAGCCACTTCGATTTAACGTTCTTCGTTACACGGTTGATGATCGCAATGAATCGCTTGGTAAGAAGATCCGCGAAGCAACAACTTGGAAGATTCCAGTGCAGCTTATCGTTGGTCCACAAGATCAAGAATCTCGTCAGGTGAGTGTGCGAACACAGGCTGGCGAAGAGAAGGTGAACCTCGATAACCTCGCTGAGTATTTAAAGGCTATCTAATATGCGCAGGCTGGTAATTGCAGTTGATTGCGACGATGTTCTGATCCGAACAACTCCATTCTTTGTTGATGCATACAATCGCCAGTACGGGACGAAGGTGACACTCGACAAGGCTCATGTTGGCGACAAAATTTGGGAGACCGACCGAGCCACTTTAGACGGCAGATTCGCCGAACTTATGGAGACGGAAGAATATAAAACACTTGCGCCAAGTGCGGATGAAATCGCTGTATTAACTGCACTCGCAAAAGATCATGAACTGCACGTCATTACTGCCCGTCGCCCGCACGAACGAGAGTCGACGCAGTTGGTCTTGGACACGTATCTCCCGGGTGTATTTACGTCACTTGAACTTGTGGGGTTCACAGGTTCTAAGGGTGAGGTATGTGAGCGTATTAACGCCGATGTCCTGATTGACGATAATCTCCGACATCTTGAGGATGCAATCAAACATGGGTTACCTAAAGAAGGCGCGATCTTATTTGGAGACTATGCATGGAACATCGATAGCAAAGGTAGTTTCATTCGCTGTCACACATGGGCTGAGGTCCAAAAGGAGATTGACCGACTTGGCCGAACCTAATAGCGAATTCCGTCAAAAAGTGGAAGTCCTCATGGCACAGGTACCTGAAGGGCAGGTTACGACATACGGTGATCTTGCGGCGCTTGCCGGACATCCTTACGCTGCACGCATTGTTGGTGGAATGGCGCATTATGGTGATACAGAGCTTCCGTGGCACCGCTTAGTAAACCGCTTCGGCGGTCTTGCGAGCGGGTACTATGGTGGTCGCGAACTGCAGGCCGAGCATTTGGCGGCCGAAGGTATTACGTGTACTGATTTCATTGTCGATAACTTTAAGGAGATCCGATGGCAGCCACTCTAGAACTTCCGCTTATTGTGATTGTTGGTCCAACTGCGAGCGGCAAATCTGGCGTCGCGATTGAACTCGCCGAACAATATAACGGTGAGATTATCTGTGCCGATTCTCGCACGATCTTTAAAGGTATGGATATTGGAACGGCAAAGCCAAGTAAGCAAGATCAGGCCAGAGTGCCGCATTGGGGTCTCGATATCGTCACACCTGGCGAGCCATTTTCTGCAGCTGATTTCAAGAAATATGCAGTCCAAAAGATCGCAGAAATTCGTGCACGCGGGCATGTTCCGTTCTTGGTTGGCGGTACGGGCTTATACATTGATGGAGTGGTCTTTGATTATGAATTTGGTCCTCCGGCGAATCTCGAAAAGCGCGCAGAACTTGAACAAATGACGATAGAGGATCTGCACAAGTATT
>Ga0247808_10001515_pt1 | contig 11230 bp, 6 predicted proteins | sample UWRJL089202R1_FD_179914 | JGI IMG/M metagenome (GOLD analysis project Ga0247808, IMG submission 179914) | Plant litter microbial communities from Arlington Agricultural Research Station in Wisconsin, United States - UWRJ-L089-202R-1 | ecosystem: Environmental > Terrestrial > Plant litter >... | reverse complement strand
AGAACCTGAATGAAAACCGTGAAAAGTTATTGGAAGTGAAAAATCTTTCTCTGAAACATCCGCTCCGGCTGGAAGCACGACCAGAAGAAAATTTACTCAAAGACATTTCTTTCACGGTTGACAAAGGAGAAATTGTTGGCATTTTTGGTCTGATGGGAGCAGGCAGAACAGAGCTCTTGGAAACGATTTTTGGCTTAAATTCTTCATTAGCCAATGGAGAAGTATGGGTTGAAGGGAAAAAAATAGCTATCGATTCACCAGGCAAAGCAATTAAAGCCGGACTTGCTTTGGTGCCGGAAGACCGGAAAAAAGATGGTTTAGTGCTTGGTCTGAACGTGAAAACCAATATTTGTCTGACCACACTGGCTGACATGGAAAAGCTGGGAACGCTGGTTGATTCAAAAGAAACTGCACTAGCTGATAAATATATTGGTGAGCTAAAAATAAAGACTTCTTCCCAGGAACAGCAAACTAAGAACCTGAGCGGAGGCAATCAGCAGAAAATTGTATTGGCCAAATGGCTCGCTACCAAACCAAAATTACTACTGCTGGACGAACCGACTAGAGGAATTGATATCAATGCTAAAAGTGAGATTTATAAACTGATCATCAAACTGGCAGATGAAGGCCTGGGGATTGTCATGGTGTCTTCTGAACTACCTGAAATTCTGGCTGTTTCTGATCGTGTTCTGGTGATGGCGGAGGGAATTTTGACTGCGGAATTTTCTATCCAGGAAGCATCTGAAGATGTTATTCTCAAAGCCGCAATTCCAAAATCCATTTATGAAAAACAAGTTTGAAGCAATTAAAAATAATGGTATTAGTACCAAAATTAATTTACTGTAAACCAAACGAAAGCAACCGGCAATGAAAGCCAATTGCCAATAGCCAACAGCCAAAACCCATCCATGAATTTAGCGTTAAATAAAACAAAACTACTTCGTTTTCAGTCACTTATTGCACTTTTTCTTTTGTGTCTGGGACTTAGTTTATTGTCTGATAAATTTCTCAGTGTTTCCAATTTATGGAATGTAATGCGGCAGATTTCAGTCAATATTTGTATTTCTACAGGTATGACACTCATTGTGTTAACGGCTGGAATTGATCTTTCAGTAGGTTCTATTCTGGCACTTTGCGGCGCTATTACAGCCGGTTTATTAAAAAACGGGATTGAAATTCCTTCCAACAATTTATACATTGGATTCACACTTTTGGGAGCAATTTTGGCAGGAATCCTGACAGGATCGTTGTTGGGTGCTTTTAATGGCTGGACTATCACAAAATTTAAAATTCCGCCCTTTGTGGCAACACTGGCCATGTTAACTATTGCCCGAGGACTGACGATGCTTTGGACACAGGGCTTTCCAATCAGCGGATTGGGAGATACGTTTTTATATCTGGGAACAGGTTGGTTATTGGGCATTCCAGTACCAGTATGGATATCGGGAATCATTGTTTTGATCGCTATTTTCATTACAAATAAAACAAGACTGGGAAGATATATTTATGCGATTGGCGGCAATGAAAGTGCTTCTAAACTTTCAGGAATTGATGTCAATAAAGTTAAAATTATGGTCTATACCATTGCCGGAGCATTGGCTGCAATTGGCGGTTTAATGGTTACTTCACGGCTGGATTCTGCTCAGCCAAATGCTGGTATCAGTTACGAATTGGATTCAATTGCGGCTGTTGTAATCGGAGGGACTTCGCTTTCTGGTGGGCGGGGAAGTATTTTGGGTACGGTTCAGGGTGCAATCATCATTGGTGTTTTGAATAATGGACTGGTATTGCTCAACGTCTCTCCATTCTGGCAGCAGGTAGTAAAAGGGCTTGTAATATTGCTGGCAGTAATTATTGATAAGTCGAATTCCAAAAATGATTAAGGAAAGTTTTATATCAATTTAATGATTTCAAAAAGTCAAAATCTAAACTAATTTATTGCTTCAAAACACGCTTTTTAAAGTCGGATAAGATTTCTTGAAGAAAAAATTCAATATTCTCCGTATTTTCGTTTAAGACGATTCTGAAAAATTATTATTTTCAGAACTTTTTTTACACATTGCGGCGTGTATAATTCAACGATGAGACCTAAGTTCCTGAGTATAAGCGATATTGTTATTGATAAGATCAAATCCGGTGAATTACAGCCAGGGGATAAGATTCCGTCTGAAAATGAGCTGATTAAGAACTACAAAGTAAGTAATACCACCGCGCGAAAAAGTCTTTTAGAAATTGAAAACCGGGGATGGGCAAAAAGAATAAAGGGTAAAGGAACATTTGTTTTGAACCGCACAGTAGATCATCACCTGATCCGTACACTAGGTTCTATTTACGCTACGAGACGTGGTTTTCACGAAAGTTTATTGGCGGAAGGTTTCAAACCTCATGATCTTGTTCTTGAAAAAACGATTCTGGAAGATGGTATTTCTACTGAAATAGGTGGGAAACATTTCATTCTGGATGGTCCGGTTTTAAAAATTCACCAGTTGCGTTATGCGGATGACGAAATAATTAAAGACGAGATTAAATATATCTCCCTGAAATTATGTCCCAAAATCAATAAAATGCCGACTGAGATTTCCTATTTTAAAGTCTATGAAGACACATATCATTTACGGATCGTAGAAGTCAAACAAACTTTAAGCACAGAAATTATTGATCCTGAGTCTGATATAAATAATTTTGAACTCACTAAATCAACACCTATGTTTATTCTGGATAGCGCCGTGATTTGTACAGATGACAAAGTGGTGGAAATTGAACGTTCCTTTTACCGTGGCGACAAGTACAAATTCGCGATCAGTGCTAATCCTGATTATAGCGACGCTCAGTAAAAATAAGCTTTTAATGTTTCCATAATGATTAAATGTCCTGCTTCATTCGGATGATTAATCGAAACCATATATTTTTTAACGTCTCCTTTTTTTACGATTTCTTTAAACTTTGTATAAGGATCTGACAATCCGGTCTGGTATTGTCTGGCAAGAGATTTAATTTGTTCGGCATAAGGATCCAACGGATTTGAAGGGTCCAAAATATCAATTCTCTGGTCAGGCGATGGCGTTAATAATATCACTTTAATGTTTTTTGCCTGTGCCATTTTAATCATCTTTTCCCATGCAACTTTCGTTTTTTCTAATCCTGAAAAACGGTCGTTTAAGGCATAGTCAATAAAGAGAACATCCGGTTGATGAACCAGTACATCACTTTCAAAACGGGCTGCTCCCCGCACCGCATCTTCTCCTCCAATGGCTGTCACAATCACATTAATTACTGCATACGGATATTTTTCTTTAAGCGATTTCAGCAACAAATTGGGATAAGATTCCAGCGTATGTACTTCATGGTTTTCTCCATAACCAGACGGAACAGAATGCCCGTGAAATACCAGATTTATCCTCCGGTTTTTTGGCCATACTGCATTTAATTCCTGTTTTACATTGGACAAATAGGAACTGCTGTCAGCAATTTGTGCATTAACTGTAAATGTAATTGTAAAAAGTAAAATGGCAATAAAAGTTAGGTTTTTCATATTCAAAATGTACAATAGATTTTGGCAATTATAACTTGGTTGATAATCCGTGGCACGGCTGAATCAGTATAGTTATATCAAGCTTGGTATATCAGCCGTGCCACGGATAGCCGATTCATTTCAAAACGACGAATTATGAATAAGAGTCAAAAATAATTTCATATAAATTACTAATTACCAGGATACCGTTAGGTTTCCCGTTACATTTTCGACTATAAAATAATTTCCCAGTTTATCATCTCCTTTTACAGCTGCAACTTTTCCTGTTTTCCATGGATAACCGGAATTAACATGGGCATAAAAATTTTCAGTTGTAATATTTTCCGCGGCATAAATCCTGACTGTTGCATTTTTTAAGCCGCTCACCTGAAATCGTTTATCAATATCTTTTACACCGGAATGGAGTTCTTTGTAAGATACAATTCCATCATTTTGATCCACAAAAATCCTGCATTCCCGGTTCCAGCCTGTTGGTAGCGTATAAACAGAATTGCCCTGATCCAGTTTCGTTTCTAAACCTAAAAGCAACGGAGCTCCCTGCGGAAATTTGAAACGGTTCACAATAGTGCTATTCGGATTGTAACCGGAGAATATAAAAGCGTTGTTACTTCTTGAGACGGTCAGCACAGGATTCTTTACTGCCGGATTTTCTTTTTGTATCAAACAGTTTATTCCAAATTCTGATAAAACATAACGCAGGAAAAGCGGACCGGTGAAAAGTTTGGAAGGATCGTCCGGATTAAGTAGTTTTCCTCCGTTGAATTTACTCGAATTAGTCCCTCGCACATATACTATTTTTCCGCCTTTCCAATCCGCTGATTCTCTCACCCACACAGCATCACGAGATTCCTGTGCTTGTGTCATTTGTGCCAAAACTTTGGTTCCTTTATCCTGCAAATCATTCACTTTTGTAGCAACACCGCCACCGGAAAACAATGCGCTATGATGGATTAAGTCAGGATATTTGCTGGTCAAAATATCTCCTGAATAAGTAGAAGTAACTTTAAAATCACCTTCCAGCGGCGTTACATTTTTGAGATTCAGTATATCCAGAAATGCTTTTCCTGCATGATCCGCAGGTCCGTAAATAATTACTTTTCCTCCTTCTTTCACAAATGCAATCAACGCTTTTTCCATTGCTGAATTAGCCTCAGGAACAATAGTTACCAAAATAGATTCTTTGAAAAACTTGGGTTTCTCTTTAACCACCTTCTGAAACGAACCTGTGGAAACGACTGTATTTAATGGAAATCCATTGTTAATCGCCTGACGGATAAGCCAGTCGCCGTAATAAATTTCCGGGAGTCGGTCTTTATATTTGTATGCCCAGTCATGATATTCATCAAACGGATAAACCCAAACCAGCGGGCCGGGTGCAGTGGGTGAATCATAACGGGCTTTGAGAATATGAGGCGTAACTTCGTCGGGAACCTGCGTGGGCATGTCTCCGTGGGCATCGTCAATACTTAGAAAACTTAGATGCGAAGGCAATTTTATCTCCCCTTTTTTATTGATCCTCGACACAGACATTGGCAAATAAATATCATGCGCTTCCCGTCCGTAACGATCCAGCCATGGACTGTTCAGCCACCAGGGATCATGTGTATAAAATCGAAAAAGATAACGCTCATCGGGTAATTCGGCCATTCTTGACATATATCCTACCATTTCCAATCCAAAATCACCGTCTATGGCAGCCCATGGTGAGTTGGGTGGAGGCAATATATTTTTGTCCTGATAAATTGCTTTTAAATTTACACCATCACGCGCCAGATCAGCTCCTGTGGAAAGGTTTGTTCCTCTGGTTTGTATCTGAATATCAGGACATTCGGCCCGGAAATATTTCCAGAATCCCGCAATTTTATCTTTTGTTGCTTCCAGTTTTGATTGATCAAATCCTTTTCCGTCGAAAATCGCGCCGGTTGAGGACCAGCCTTCCACGCCATAGCCAAATCCATTGCTGAGCCAGATAAAATCAAATCCCATGTCGCGTAAAAAATGCTTGCTTTGTCGGCCAAGGAAAGTTCCGAATGGCGTATTAGCAGGAATTCCTTTTGGAAAACCTGCGTAAGATTCACTGTCCGCATTCAATACCGAATAACAGCTTACCATCGTATTGTGGCCCATGGCATTGCCCCCAAGAATCTCAGGATGCTTTTTGTATTTAAAATCAGATTTGGCGAATTCAGGACCCGGGTCAAAAGTTTCGCCAATCCTGATCGGTTTGCCGGTCACTTTTACGCCTTCTTCTTTCAGTGTTTGTACAATGAATTTCAGATCGCCGTAACTGAATTTCGGCGGATTTTCTATGTACAAATAAGCCCGTTCATGAATCGACAATTCTTTGGGTCCGGAGCCGACTTCATGATTCGTATTCGGGTTTCCCATGTAACGTGCCCATTCCATCGGCTGACTCATATTGCCTTTATAATCAAGTATTTCTGAGCCGTCGCTTGTCCATAACATCACAGAAACAGTATCCGCATGACGCAATAAAGAGTGCCATTGGACAAACATTTCCTTTGCTACTTCCCGGATATAAGTTTTGTCATTTTTCTTGAATGGTTTTAAAGAAACTTCCAGTGTAATGTTGTTGAAATTTTTTCCTTTCAGCGTCGCCAGCGTATTTTGGGCACATAATCCCAAAGCCATGGTCGTTTGAAACAGAATAATGAAAAATACTTTTTTAATGGTCATGGGTTTAGGAATAGTCATAAGTAGTAAGGAATTGCGTTTTGCAAGATCGTAAATAAAGCTATTTTAAAGTAGTGTAAATGGCGACGCCCCTGGCGGGAATTTCATCATCAAATCCGGCTTTCACATTTTTTAATTGTTTGTCAAATTGTATTAGCTCATTTTTTTCTGATGCAACAATTTTGGCCGGATCATAAAGCAATCTGTTTAAACCTGTATTTATTTTATTAGAAAAATTTACACGGAATTTTTTGGCTGAATGCGATCCGTTCACAATCATAACAGATTTTTCTTTGCCAAAAGGCTGTGTTGCAACTACATATAAACTATCTGAAAAAGAGGTTTTAAAGGTTGTCGTACTGTCTCTTCCTCCCAAATACTTACTCATCATACTGAATGCATACCAGGAAGGGTAGGGCACACGAGGATTTTCAATGCTGTCCTGGGGCGATTTTGTCAATCCCCAGCGATGGATACCGTTATAAAAACTATCTTTATTGGTCGTTCGGGATGCCGGATATTTTTGGTTAAATAAAATCCAGATTAGCGAAGTTTGTGCTCCTGAATTGATAAATGCGGCTACACATTGTGCAAGATAATTGCCATAATCCGGTTTAAATCTTACCGTTTCATCTGGCTTATTGGCTCCGTATTCATCAATCCAGAATGGTTTTCCGGTTTGCTTAATTTTTTGTTTTCCTGCATCAGCAATCTGTTTCCAGCCATCGTATTCAAGAGGAGGGTTTGTATTAAACTGTTTTCCATTGTAGCTATGCCAGCTGTAAATGTCGATCACATCATTCATCTTGTGCACACTCCATCCCACATAAGCGGCCGTGTCAGTACTGCCGCTATTTGGGCCAACCAGTTTAATGGCTGAACGGAGATCTGACTTTTTTAAACGATCATGAATGGCTGTTCCCACTTTGTCATAATAATCCGGTTCCGTAAATCCGTCTGGAATTATTCCTGACCTGTAATTCAATGGTTCAGTAAAGAGAATCAGGTACTTAATGTTGCTATAACCTCTTACTTTAATCAATTGATGTAGCGATTCATTGACCCATTCTGCAAATCTTTCAGGGTCTTTTTCGGGATCTGGTTTAGCGTTTTCAGCTGAAACTGAGGTATTGTGATAGGTGTCACGCGTAAACCACCAGCCGGCTTGCAAGGCAACATCTACCTTCAATTCCTTCATTTTGTCAAGCCACAAATAAAACGATTTCATCCGTTTCGATTCCCAATCAAAGTCATTGTACAAATTTGCACCGCAAGCCCAATCCGGCCGGTACCAGGTTCTTGCAATTTTCAAATCCATATTTTTAACTCTGGAAAATTCAAGCTGCCGGTCCTGTTCAGTCATAGGTTTTATACCGGCATCTTCCATGAAAGCAAAGCCATGATATACTCCATTCACACCCAGAAAATTATTTGTTAAAACCGAATCATCATATACAAACAATTGTGTAACAGCATCTTTTGCAAGATGTTTTGTAGTGAAACTGCTGTAAACTGTTGTCAGTATTACTGCGAGGATCAGGACAAGAACAGGGAATTTTGGTTTCATGAATTAAATAATTATTTCCTGGTTTGGATTCAACTTAAAACTCAATAACCCGGATTTTGCTGTAATTTGGTCGTGTTATTTATTTCCAGTTGCGGAACAGGATAACGGTACATTCTTTCATTGAAAACCCTGGTTTCAACTATAAATTTTTCATAAACATTAGTTGCGCCGTTGGTTGTAATACGCATTCCGGTTACAGGTTTTCCCAGATCCATTTCGCCCGTTTTCCATCTTCTTACATCAAAAAACCGGTGTTCTTCAAATGCCAGTTCAACACGTCTTTCGTTTCGTATTTTCTGGCGCATCAGGTCTTTTGATAAACCCGTTGGAAGATTTGCAATTCCCGCACGTTTACGAATCTGGTTCACCGCATCATACACAGTTGCATCTGGGCCAACGGCTTCATTCTGAGCTTCTGCATAATTCAGCAAAATTTCTCCATAACGGAAAATAACCCACGGACGGCGTACCGTTGCATTGGTTGTCTGATTCCAGCTGGCCGATTCGCTCAGGAATTTGCGCATGTAATAACCAGTTTTAGTCGCATTGATACTTTGTCCTAATCCGTCTTTTCCACCAACAATTGTACTAACAGCAGTTCCTTTAAAAGTGGAGCCATTGAAAATAATAGAAGCAGCAAACCGTGGATCGCGATCAACGTAAGGAGCATTGGGATTGTAACCCGAAGCCGGATCTGAGATCGGAAGTCCGTTTTTCATTTCGTATGAATCCACCAGTTCCTGCGTTGGATTGGTCAAGCCTAACGCACCATTGTAACTGATTGGCGCATTATTTGTTTCAATATCATTACGCAAATTGGCGGCAGTGGCAAATATCACTTCTACATTATAAGCAGCCGTAGTAAAATTGGAAATATTAGCATAACTGGCCAATAAACTGTGTGCTTTGCTATCAATTAGTTCTTTTGATACAGCCGCAGATTTTTGCCAGAGCGTGATATCATTTGAAGGATTATTGAGCGGACTCGCAGCATAAAGCAGCGCCCTGGATTTTAATGCAAGAGCGGCCGCTTTTGTTGCACGACCCTTGTCACCGGCACCGTATTGAACGGGAGATAAGGGCAATTTTATAGCAGCCGAATCGCAATCCTTAATAATTTGAGCTAATGTTTCTTCGGAAGTATTTCTTGGAAGATCCATATTATCAGTTGTTTCAAAAACACGATCTGCAATAATAATCCCGCCGTATCTTTTCCATAATTCGAAATGAAAAAATGCTCTCAGAAAAAACGCTTCACCTCTTAATCTGGGAATGTCGGTTACCGGAATAATATTGGCACGATTGCTGTTTTCCAGAAACACATTGACCTGGCGCAATCCGTTGTAATTGATGGCATAATTGTCATCAAGCGTTCTCAGTGAGCTCCAAGTGCCATTATTGAAAATATTAATGGCCGAATTGAGATTGGAATTTACGGCTTCATCAGAACCCGCAGCCAACATGGCACCTCCGTAACGGTTGTATCCATCCTGCAAAAATGTATATCCACGGTTCAATTGTCCACGCGCAGCACTGTTCAGATTCCAGTATTGGTCTTCTGTAACAGGGCCGTCAAAGTATGAGAATTCCAGAAATTTGGATTCTTTGCAAGAGCCGGCCAATAAAAGTAAAGCTGGAAAAATGATATAGATTAATCTTTTCATGATTGAAAAATTAATGGTCAGAATTTTAAATTGAGGCCGGCAGTTAATGTGCGCACATAAGGATAGGAATTGTATCCGGCGAAAGGCATTTCAGGATCTACATCAACTCCGGTTTTATTGAAGTTAAGTAAATTGAATCCGTTCAGATAAATTCGTAAACTTCTGATATTCAGTCTGTCGGTTACAGATGAAGGGATTGTGAAACCGAATTCAACAGATTTTAACCGCATGTAATTACCGGAGCGCAGCCAGAAATCTGAATCAGCCGTATTGTTGCCGCGGTCAGAAATACCCAGTCTTGGATAAGGTGCGGAAAGGTTTGTTTCCGTCCATGCCTGCGTGCTGAACTGATTGATATAGCCATTGTTATTGGAACCAGCCATGACCAATGTACGGAGCTGTATCGTTCGGCCCAGAACACCCTGGCCGATCAGAGAAAAATCAAAGGATTTGTATTTCCCTCCAATATGAAATCCATAATAGGAATTGGGCGTATCGTTATAATCCGTCATGATCCGGTCGTAATTATCAATAACTCCGTCAGAATTTATATCCTTGTATTTAATATCTCCAGGCTGTAATTTTCCTGCAAATCTTTGCGGAGGACTTTTATCAATTTCAGCTTGCGACTGGAAAATTCCGTCTGAAATCAACATCAGTTTAGCATAATCCGAAACAGCACCTAAGTTATGACCGGCTTGTTTCTGGTAGTCGGCCAGCCCCGCAGATTCATTGATACGGAGTATTTTATTTTTGGCATAAGTAAAATTACCACCCAAGAACAAAGTAAACGCACCGAATTTTTCAGTGAAATCAATAGATCCTTCAAATCCTCGTAAACTGGTTTCTCCATCATTGATCCGGTAGGTAGTTTGTCCCAGAATAGATGGATTCGTTGGGTTTGTCAGGATGTTTTTGCGGTACTCATTAAAATAATTAGCTGAAATAGAAATGCTGTTTTTGAACAATTGTGCATCCAGTCCAATGTCTGTTTTGTACGCAGTTTCCCAGGTAATATTTGGGTTCGGCAACGTATTTTCAGATGCTCCTGCCTGTGCAGCAAAGCTGGTTCCGAATGCATAACTTCCATTGGCAGGACTGTACAAATAAGCGTAAGGAAATTTGCTGGTTTCACCCGTGTTATTGTTTCCGGCTTTTCCATACGCAGCACGTAATTTCAGGTAATTAAGAATGGTTGAATTTTTAAGAAAACTTTCTTCCGAAATGACCCATCCTGCTGCAATAGCCGGGAAAAATCCGAATTGTTTGCCCGGCATGTAATTATTTGAACCGCTGTAACTTGCCACCACATCAGCATAATACCGGTTGTTGAAAGAATAAGAAGCTCGTCCCGAAAATCCTTGTCTTTTATCTTCCAGCCGGGTTGGGTCAAATGTAACAGCCTGCTGATATCGGGTCGTTATTTTTACCTGATGTTTTCCAAAATTCCGGTCATAATCAAAACCTGTCCAGAACTCGTTTGTCCGGATATTATCGGCAAATGTGGCTGCAACATATCCTAATGGAGTTTGTGTTCCAAAACGTGTCAATGTTCCGGTTGCGCCGCGTTCATAAACTTCATAGTCCTGGCTGCGGCCGCTGATGTAACGGCCCTGAATATCAAAAGTGTAAAACACATTTGCGCTTAAACCTTTCAGCCAAAAATCAAGTTTGTGATTAGCATTTACCGTTCCCTGCAAAACCCTGGTCACTTCACTTCTGTTGCCTTGCGCCCGGAGTTGAGCAAGAGGATTGCTGCGAAATAAATTGCTT
>Ga0247808_10001514_pt1 | contig 11231 bp, 11 predicted proteins | sample UWRJL089202R1_FD_179914 | JGI IMG/M metagenome (GOLD analysis project Ga0247808, IMG submission 179914) | Plant litter microbial communities from Arlington Agricultural Research Station in Wisconsin, United States - UWRJ-L089-202R-1 | ecosystem: Environmental > Terrestrial > Plant litter >... | reverse complement strand
TTATAATTTTATTTTTTGAAGGTGCAAGGTAAAACTATTTTTAAAATTAAACAGTAAAAAAAATGGCTTCGGGAACCACTCCGAAGCCACAATCAACCTAAACCTAAAACTAAACTATGAAAATTTTAATTTTATCTCTTTATGTACTAATCCCTATTGGAACTAGTTTATTTTACTCTTTCTACATATTCACCAGTACGTGTATCGATCTTCACTTTATCGCCTTGATTGATAAACATTGGCACTTTAATCTCTACTCCTGTCTCTACGGTTGCGTATTTCAATGCGTTTGTAGAAGTATCTCCTTTAACTGCAGGTTCAGAGTAGGTAATCTCTAACTCAACATGTGAAGGTGTTTGTGCCATAATTGGCTCATCACTTTCAAATGCTATGATTACATTCATTCCTTCTTTCAAAAAGCGAACACTTTTACCGAATAACATTTTCGGGATATTAAATTGTTCGTAAGTAGTATTGTCCATTACTACTAGTGAATCACCATCTTCATACAAATATTGGTAATCGCTGGTTTCCACACGGCAAATTTCTACCTCTTCGTCAACTCGAAAGCGATATTCGACTAATTTTCCAGTCTTTACGTTACGCATTCTAGCTTGATAGAAAGCTCTTAAATTGCCAGGGGTACGGTGAAGAAACTCTTCTACCTGTACCAACTCTCCGTTAAATCGAAGAATGTTTCCGTTTTTAATGTCAGATGCTTTTGCCATTTTTATTTGAAATATTGCTTATTCTTACAGCCTAATTTCGTGGCGCAAAGGTATAGACTATTTTTTAATTACACAATAGCGATTTGAAAATATTTGTTTAGTGTTGTTTTAAATAGAAATAGAGCAGTTTACCACTTAAATTTTACAATACGGAAGCAATTGGGAGGGGGGCAATGACTAATAGACCATGGTTGATAGCTTGGATGCTTAGCTGGGCAATAGTGAATTAACTGCGTTAGATAGTCGATGAATTGGGAGCTTAAGAAGTTTTATGAGCAACCGCCGCATAACATGTCGCATTGCCTGTGTGCTTAGCTCAGCTTATTTATAATCACTAATATGCAGCCTTTCTGAGCAGAACGTATATTCGTGTTCTTGATTAGAGCCAACGATGACCATTTTATCTGCTGCAAATTTTTCAATCAGGTCAAGGTACCAAGAGATGCCTTGTTCGTCTAAGTTTGATGTTGGTTCATCCAATATTAAAATTGGCGAATTGGTACAGCAGGCCAGTGCAAGTTTAGTGCGCTGTTTCATTCCGGAAGAAAAGTATTTTAGGGCTTTATCCTGAGATTTCTTTAATCCGAGCAGCTCCAGGACTGAGCTTGCATCTAAGCCCTGTGCATAAGGCTTAAACTGAAAATGGAAGGCTAAGGTTTCTTGTAACGTAAATTCTTCAATCAGGTCAAGATAAGGTGCTGCGAAACTTAAGTATTGGTAGATATCTTCGACACGAAGGTCTTTGGTGTGTCTATACCTAATTTCTCCTTCGGAAGTAGTTAAACTACCCAGTATAATACTCAATAAGGTAGATTTACCAGAACCATTGGGGCCCAAAACAGCATATTTTTTATTGGCTGAAAATTCGAAATTGATATTTTTAAAAATCCATTCCTTATTAAATCGGCGACCAACGTTATCAAGCGTAATGTTCATTGAAGGTGAGGTGTTTGATGGATGATGGGAGATGGAAACTTTTCATTATCAGCAGGGCGCATTGCCATTAGTGCAACGTTTTGGATGATACATCTTCCCTCTTCCATTAAATTACGATCCTGTTCCAAATCCTCTCATTACCCCACGGTTAGAGTTTCTGATAAAATCTACGATTTCATCACGGATCTCCGTTGGCTGAAATTCTGCTTCAATAATATCCAATGCTTTGGTAACATTATTATTTTTAACAAAAAGCACTCTATAGATTTCTTGAATTTCATTGATCTTTTCTGGAGAAAAGCCTCTTCTTCTAAGTCCTACAGAATTGATCCCCACATAGGAAAGTGGTTCTCTAGCTGCTTTTACGTAAGGAGGAACGTCTTTACGTACTAAAGATCCGCCAGTAACGAATGCGTGCGATCCAACTTTTACGAATTGGTGGATGGCTACCAAACCAGCTAAAACTACATAATCACCAATGGTGATATGTCCAGCTAAGGTGGTGCTATTAGAAAAGATACAAAAATTACCTACTTCACAATCGTGAGCAACGTGAGAATAAGCCTGGATAAGGCAATTGTTACCGATAACGGTTTTCCACTTGTCTTTGGTTCCCCTGTTGATGGTTACGCATTCGCGGATGGTTGTATTGTCTCCGATTTCGGCAGTTGTAACTTCACCAGCGAATTTCAGATCTTGAGGAACGCCGGAGATAACAGATCCAGGAAAAATGCGGCAATTTTTACCAATCCTAGCGCCGTCCATGATTACTACATTGGAGCCAATCCAGGTACCTTCGCCAATTTCTACGTCTTTATGAATTACAGCAAATGGCTCAACTACAACATTGTCTGCAATTTTTGCTTGTGGGTGTATATATGCTAAAGGTTGTATCATTATGCTGGTTCGCTATCTTTTACTCGTGAAATTTGGGCCATCATTTCAGCCTCTACAACTATTTTGTCTCCTACCATTCCTATGCCTTTCATTTGGGCAATGCCTCTTCTAATGGGTTCCATCAGATCACATCTAAAGATGATGCTGTCACCAGGTAAAACTTGCGCTCTAAAACGAACATTATCTATTTTTAAAAAGTAGGTCAGGTAATTTCTTGGATCCGGGACGGTACTTAAGACCAAGATTCCACCAACCTGTGCCATTGCTTCAATTTGAATCACTCCTGGCAATACTGGTGCTCCTGGAAAATGGCCCCTGAAAAAATCTTCGTTCATGGTCACGTTTTTAACGCCAACCACATGTGTTTTAGAAAGCTCCAATACTTTGTCAACGAACAAAAAAGGTTGTCTATGTGGCAAGATTTCCATAATCTGTACTACATCGTACAATGGTTTCGCATTGGCATCATAGATCTTTTGTATTTTCTTTCCTTTTTCTTTCTTGATTGCTGCTTTTATCTTTTTTGCAAAGGCAACGTTCGCGGCATGACCTGGTCTTGCGGCCATGATATGTCCTTTGAGGTGTACCCCTACCAATGCCAAATCACCAATCATATCAAGTAGTTTATGACGAGCTGGTTCATTTTGGTAACGCAATTCCATATTGTTCAAAATTCCCTGAGGGGCGACTTCAATTGCGGTTCTATTAAAGATTTTGGCCAAATGATCTAACTCATCTTTGGTTACTTCTTTATCGACAATAACGATGGCATTATTTAGATCTCCTCCTTTGATGAGGTTATTTTGGAGTTGATATTCAAGTTCGTGCAAAAAGCAGAATGTGCGGCATGATGCGATTTCTTTTTTAAATTCTGCGATACTTGAAATTCCGGCATGTTGACTTCCTAAAACAGGTGAGTTGTAATCGATCATGCAGGTAAAGCGATAATCATCTAATGGCATAGCCACGATTTCTACTTTACGATCAGCTTCGGTATAAGTAATATTATGAGGAATGGTAAAGTATTCTCTATCAGAATTTTGGGCAACAACACCTACTTCTTCCAATACTTCAATAAATTGAATTGCGCTCCCATCCATGATTGGTGTTTCTGGTCCATCGAGCTTCATCAGTACATTGTCCAAATCCATACCGACTAAAGAAGCCATTACATGCTCTACGGTACTTACGCTTGCTCCATTTTGAGTGATTGTTGTTCCTCTTGCGGTATCAGTAACATTATCGCAATCTGCATCAATAATTGGTTCTCCGGGAAGGTCTATTCGTTGAAATTTAAAACCATGGTTATCAGGTGCAGGACAGAAAGTTAATGTCACATTTGCTCCGGTGTGTAAACCTACGCCTTTTACAGAAATTTCACTCTTTATCGTTTTTTGCTTAACGTTCATTCTTATTTTTGTATTGTCCCTATTTGTTCGATGATAGCCGTCAATTCTTGAATTTTAGCTTCTAAGACTCTAATCCTTTTGTCTACTTCTGGTAGTTTCTTAAAAATTACGGTACTCCGCATCCATTCTTTTAGTGGTTGTGCAGGACTACCGTGCCATTGTTTATTTTCTTCTGTATTAAAATTAATTCCGGCTTGCGCACCAATCTGCGTGCCTTTTCCTAGATTTAAATGTCCGGCGATCCCTACTTGTCCGCCAATTACAGAGTTATCTCCGAGTTTTGTACTTCCAGAGATTCCGCTTTGAGCTGCGACCACAGCATGGGCACCGACATCTACGTTATGTGCGATCTGGATCAGGTTGTCCAGCTTTGCTCCTTTCCGGATAAAAGTAGAGCCCATTGTTGCTCTATCAATTGTAGTATTTGCTCCAATTTCTACATCATCTTCTACAACTACATTTCCGATTTGGGCAATTTTATTGTAGGTTCCATCAGGTTGCGGAGCAAATCCAAAACCATCACTACCAATTACTGCATTAGAATGGATGGCGATGTTATTCCCTAATTTAGTACGGTTGTAGATTTTGACTCCTGGATAAAAGGTACATCCTGATCCAATTTTTGTATCAGCTCCAATATAAACCTGAGTATAGATGCGGCAATTATCTCCTATTTCAACATTTTCTTCAATGTTACAAAAGGCTCCGATAAATACGTTCTTTCCGATTTTTGCCGATGGGTGTATTACACTCTGCTCGGATATTCCAGTTTGACCCTTATCAAGATTAAGCGCTTCATTGTATTTTTCCAATAAAACTGAAAAAGCACTATAAGGATCTTTCACTTTAATGAGCGTACAATTGACTGGCTGGCTGGGTACAAAATCTGTAGAGACGATTACCACAGAGGCCTTGGTAGTGTACAAAAAACTTTCGTATTTCGGGTTCGATAAAAAACACAGCGATCCTTCACTGCCATCTTCAATTTTAGAAAGCTCTCCAACCTTTACAGTTGCATCCCCCTCAATGGCACCATCTAAAAATTCGCTTATCTGCTTGGCAGTAAATTGCATTTTACAAAGTTAAATGTTAAATTGATATGAACAAATAAACAACATTAGTAATCTTCAGTACAAGGATAAGACACATAACGCTACAACGGGTTAAAAATTTTGTTAAAAAATGCTAAATGTCCCTAGTATAACAAAGAATATGCTTTTTAACTGTCTTATCCAAAGATTCTAAGTTAGACAAATCTGATGCTTTTGCAATATCTATCAAATCATTATTCTTCATTAAAATATTGATATTACTATTGCCTGCATTATAAGCCCTGTTTCTTATGGTGTCTGTAAATACGAAGTAAGATACCTCCTCTTCCTTTAAGTTTAAAGCAAGTGCTGTTTGACCGACTAAGCGTTCAACCCGATCAGCGGCGGGAGGAGTATTGGTAATCTCAACTTTATAAAGTTTACGTGCATTGAGCATTTTACACAGTTTTGATAAAATTAAATCTTCATGGCTTTCCCAAACTTTAATTGCGGCATAAATATCTTGATCATCTAATTTTGAAAATTGCAGCAGGTGGATCTCATCTTCAAAAAAGTTGATTTCTGTAATGTCGTTCTGCAAGAAATGCTGAAGTGCTGGTGTAGCGAAGAGCACCACCCCTTTTGAGGCTAGACCTTTTGCTCTTTCCAAAATTTTAACCAGTAGCTGTTCGCCTGACACTACGGTCTTGTGCAAATAAACCTGCCAGTACATCAGTCTCCGTGCGATTAAAAACTTTTCTATTGAATAGATTCCCTTTTCTTCGATTACCAGTTGATCATCTACCAAATTGAACATTTTGATGATCCTGTCGAAGCTGATTACCCCTTCACTTACTCCTGTAAAAAAGCTATCACGGTTCAGGTAATCCATCCGATCTAAGTCGACCTGACCTGAAATGAGCTGCCCGAAGAAGTTCCGATGGTAATTGCCTTTAAAGATATTAATTGCGGGAGTTAGCTGTCCATCAAATTCGGCATTTAGCTTATGCATCATCGATATCGAAATATCTTCGTGTTTTATACCATTGACTAGTGTATGCTCCAATGCATGTGAAAAAGGACCGTGGCCGATGTCATGCAAGAGAATGGCTATAGTGGCGGCTTCTTCTTCTTCCGCACTAATCTGGTGTCCTTTGTTCCGCAAAACCTCAATGGCCAAACTCATTAGATGCATTGCGCCAATGGCATGGTGAAAACGCGTATGTAGCGCCCCAGGATACACCAAATGGGTCATTCCCAATTGCTTAATATACCTTAGCCTTTGAAAATAGGGATGCGAAATCAGATCATAAATTAATGGGGAAGGAATACTGATGAACCCATAAACAGGATCGTTTATTATTTTCTTTTTGTTCAATTCTGAAAATTAAATTATACGGTACAAAAATTGCTATTTTTATCGATAGTAAAAAAGACAAGGGCTTTTAAAAAAATTAAATTACATAAAAAGTATATATAATGCAGGAAACCAAAATTTTATGGGCTGATGATGAAATCAACTTATTAAAACCACATATATTATTGCTCAATGAGAAGGGCTATCAGGTTACAACTTTCACCAATGGGAATGACGCTTTAGAAGCCTTTGGCAAGTCACATTTTGACCTTGTTTTTTTAGATGAGAATATGCCCGGAATGAGTGGTTTAGAGACGCTTTCGGCAATTAAAAATATCCGGTCAGATGTGCCTGTTGTGCTGATTACCAAGAGTGAGGAAGAAAACTTAATGGAAGATGCGATTGGTTCCAAGATTGACGACTACCTGATTAAACCCGTTAACCCAAAACAGGTTTTATTAACCATTAAAAAGCTAATTGACAACAAACGTTTGGTTAGTGAAAAGACATCTTCTGCCTATCAACAAGATTTCAGGAATATTGGCATGACCCTAAATGATAAATTAAGTTATGAGGAATGGGTTGATATCTATAAAAAATTAGTGTTTTGGGAATTAGAATTGGAAAAACTTGACGACCAGCAGATGCATGAAATTTTAACCATGCAAAAATCTGAAGCCAACATGCAGTTTTCCAAATTTATTGAGGACAATTACCTGAGCTGGGTTAATGGAAAAGGGCAAGCGCCACTTCTATCAAATGAGCTTTTAAGAAAGAAGGTTTTCCCTTTGATTAATGACAATACCCCTGTTTTTTTCATTCTGATTGACAACCTACGTTATGATCAATGGAAAATTATCAATCCTTTAATCAGCGAATATTTCAGGCTAGATGAAGAGGATACTTATTCGAGTATTTTACCTACTGCAACGCAATATGCCAGAAATGCCATTTTTTCTGGATTAATGCCGTTAGAAATGGAGAAAAGATTTCCTGCCCTATGGCAAAATGATGATGATGAAGGAGGTAAAAACATGCATGAAGAAGCTTTTCTGGCTGACCAGATTAAGCGTAGTTTACGTAAAGACTGCAAGTTCAGCTATCATAAAATTCTAACTTTCGATCAGGGTAAAGAACTGACCGAAAAGGTGAGCAATTTGATGGATAACGAGTTCAATGCTATTGTTTATAATTTTGTTGACATGCTTTCTCACGCGCGCACAGACATGCAGATGATCAGGGAGTTAGCAAATGACGATGCGGCCTATCGTTCATTGACCCTTTCGTGGTTTGAACATTCTCCTTTGTTAGATCTGTTAAAGAAGATCTCACAAAAGAGGGTGAAGTTGATCGTTACTACAGACCATGGCACAATTAGGGTAAAACATCCGAGCAAGGTAATTGGCGATAGGAATACCAATACCAATTTACGCTATAAACAAGGAAGAAATCTTAATTATAATGCGAAAGAAGTATTTTTAATTAAAAACCCACACGAGGCACAATTGCCTAAAATCAACATTAGTTCTAATTATATCTTTGCGAAAGAGGATCAATATTTTGTTTACCAAAACAACTATAACCAGTTTGTAAACTATTATAACGAAACGTTTCAACATGGGGGTATTTCTTTAGAAGAGATGATTATTCCGATCGCAACCTATAGTTCGAGGTAATTTTCAATTAACTTTGTCAATCTTTAAAGATTGACAAAGTTATCTATCGAATGAACACAATTACAATTAATGATGTTAGCGAACTAAGTGCTGTTGCCGAACAGTTGATCTATTTTGCAAATGGGGCTAGATTTTTCATTTTTGAAGGAGAAATGGCTGCTGGCAAAACCACTTTTATTAAGTCTCTATGTGAAACACTTGGTGTTAAGGACGTAGTGAGCAGTCCTACCTTCTCTATCGTTAATGAATATGAAAGTCCGAATGGTGTGATATACCATTTTGATTTCTATCGGCTTAAAAACCTTCGGGAAGCTTTTGACATTGGCTATGAAGACTATTTTTACAGCGATAACTATTGCCTGGTAGAATGGCCTGAAAAGGTTGAAGAGCTATTGCCTGAGCAATACATCAAAGTTGCCATATCCATTACCAGTGAAACTGAAAGGGTTTTCGAGTTTATTAAAATTGGTGATTAAGCCTTATAATAGAAGAACAGTAAGCTATCGTGATTTCGATATCGAGTGAATATTGATGATGGCTGATGGTCAATAGCTAATGGTTAATGGATTTTTCTGATCCTAGCAGGCTCTTACTTTCAATCACTTCTTGTAGTTTAGAAACGAATGAACCGATTAGCTAATGAACAATTGAACTAATTTATTCCCCAATTCACCAATTTTGCGTAACTTCAAGCAAAAAAACTATCCATAATCATGGCAACAGGATTTCGCGAAGACATGGCCGCCATTGCTCAAAGAGGTTTAATGCAAACCCAAGAGTCAATGTTGGAAACCAATACCAAAAACAATAGCCTAAATATTGGAATCCCTAAAGAAATTTCTTTTCAGGAATGCAGAATTGCCCTTACTCCATTATCTGTTGCTTTATTGGTTAATAATGGCCATAAAGTAATTATAGAATCTGGTGCTGGCGTTGGCGCAAACTTCACCGATAAGGACTACAGCGAGCAGGGTGCTCAAATTTCTTTTAGCAAAAAGGATGTTTACGACTCGGATATCATCGTGAAGATCGCACCTCCAACCTTGGAAGAAATAGGGTTGATGCACAAAGGTCAGACATTGATTTCTGCACTTCAAATTGGCACTTTAAAGCCTGACAACCTTAAGGCAATTTTACATAAAAAGATCAATGCGCTTTGTTTTGAAAATTTACGTGATGAAGGCAATGTACTCAGTGTGGTACGTGCTATGGGCGAAATTGTTGGTGCCGCATCTATCTTTATTGCTGCCGAATACTTAAGTAGCGCGTTTGGGGGAAAAGGGTTGATGTTGGGTGGATTTACGGGAGTACCTCCTACTGAAATTGTTATTTTGGGTGCTGGCACCGTTGGCGAATATGCAGCCCGTACAGCCCTTTCTTTAGGCGCTGAGGTAAAAGTGTTTGACAGTTCAATTTTTAGGCTTAGAAGGCTACAGAATAACCTTGGCAGCCGCGTATTTACGTCGGTAATGCAGCCTATTGTTTTGGCAAAAGCTGTTACCACGTGCGATGTTGTAATTGGAGCAATTAGATCAGAGCATGGCCGTAGCCCTTGTTTGGTAATGGAAGAGACCGTAAGCCGAATGAAACCACACTCGGTTGTAGTTGACGTTAGTATAGACCAAGGTGGCTGTTTTGAAACATCAGAGGTAACCAACCATAAAGACCCTGTCTTTATTAAACATGATGTTATTCATTATTGCGTGCCCAATATCGCCTCAAGGGTTCCAAGAACAGCTTCTTATGCCCTAACTAACATTTTTGCACCAATTTTAGTTGATATTGGCGACATGGGCGGCCTTATGAACATGGTTTGGAACAGGCCTGGCATCCGTGAAGCTTTATATGCCTATCAAGGTCACCTTACCAATAAAGATTTAGCAAACATGTACAATCTTCCTTTTAAAGATCTAGAACTTTTAGTTGTTTCCAATCAATAAGCATGAAGAGATTTATAGTTTTTTTTCTGCTGTCCCTCAGCCTTCACTCTTGTGCACAAAAGAACGAGCAGAACCCTTATGGGCTAACCATTATCAATGATTATAGAAACTATAAGAAAGCTTATCAAAAGAACCCAAATGATGAGCTGGTAGAGATAAAGAAAGCCATTCCTTCCATAGTTTTGGATATCCGTTATGCTACCAAAAACAACTTTATGCAGGAGGTTATGTATAAACAGGCGAGGGCTTTTGCGAGGAAACCAGTTGTTGAACAATTGAAAAAAATACAGGCTATTTTAAATAAACAAGGTTATGGGTTGAAGATCTTCGATGCCTACCGTCCTTATGCTATTACTTTGGCCTTTTATGAAAAAGCGAGCGATAAGAACTTTGTGGCGAACCCGGCAAAAGGATCTAAGCACAATCGTGGATGCGCCGTTGACCTAACCATTATTGATTTAAGGACTGGGAAGGATGTGCCAATGCCTACTCCTTATGATAGTTTTGCCCCTGAGGCGTCTCCACACTATGAAAAACTTCCAGCAGCAGTGATCAAAAACAGGGATTTTTTAATCGCTACGATGCAGGCCAATGGCTTTAGGGTGATTTATAACGAATGGTGGCATTTTGACTTTAATGGTTGGCAAAACTATGAGTTAATGGACATCCCATTTGAGCAATTGTAATGCATTTAATTATTGCTGATGGTCAATAGCTAATGGTCAATGGGCTAAATGGTTAAATGACCTTCATGGGCATGGAAAAACCATTTTTCTGATTCTTTTACCTGTATATCAATAGATTTCCTTATCAACGGTTGGTTTTGGCTTATAGATCAACTGCAAATAAATTATCGCCACCAAAGTTATTGCCGTACAGCAATAAAAAATTCCAGGTATGGCCATTACGTCGTCTATAAAGATACTTCCTGCCAACAAAGCACCCAAGCCTATTCCTACTTCCATAAAAATATACATTGTAGCGACAGCCTTGCCCCTATACCCAGGTTTACTTAAATCAATTGTCCATGCGCTTGCGCTTGGCGACAACATTCCAGTTGCAATTCCGTAAACTGCAGAGGCGGCCATCAACATAAAAGAAGATGTTGATAAAGCAATCATTAATAAGGAGATCATCAAAATAAAGAGTGAGATTTTGAGGATCAATGTTCTGCCATACCGATCAGAAACCTTACCGGCTACAAAACGGATCAGCAATGACGATAAGGTAAATACCATAAAAAACAATCCCTTATTT
>Ga0247808_10001513_pt1 | contig 11232 bp, 4 predicted proteins | sample UWRJL089202R1_FD_179914 | JGI IMG/M metagenome (GOLD analysis project Ga0247808, IMG submission 179914) | Plant litter microbial communities from Arlington Agricultural Research Station in Wisconsin, United States - UWRJ-L089-202R-1 | ecosystem: Environmental > Terrestrial > Plant litter >... | reverse complement strand
TGATCGCTGGCCCCTCCGCCAAAGCTTTTCTGCCATTCCGCCCCGCCGTGCTCGTCCATCTTCCATATCCAGTAGTCAAGATCCCCGCTCCCCGGATCGGCCTTGTTGCCCGACTTGTCCGAGAGCGAACTGCCGCCGAGGATAAAGCCGTAGTCGGCCGTGGGTTGTAGGTCAAACAGGTATTCTGCATGGCGGCCCCCATAGGATTTCTCCCAGAGGAGGTCCTGGGCCGAAAGGGCAAGTGGTAACAGCAGGAAGGGAAGCAATTTTCTCATAATGTGCATTTTAACTTGTTTTATTCAGATACATTACAGTACCGTTCTTGAAAATTAACATATTATTTCGAAAACATTAGTAAGAATTTTGCAAAAATGATATCCGTATTTCTACGTAATTTCAGCCAATACGTCGATAAATTACGTTAATTTATTATGGATTTGTCAAAAATAGCTTTTTACACGGCTTAAACCCGTTGATATGATATCGTGATGATGACACTTACTCCTACAAAAAAAAGTGCTGGGCATTCGCCACAAATACTTTTTAGAAACAATAAAATAGGGGTTTGATTGGCAAAGTCAAAATAAACCGCTAGTGACGCTAAATTTACAGACCTCGCTTTGGAAGAAGGAAACACGAAACACATTTAAATATTGATAATCATTGTATTTCCCAATTTTTACCACCATATTCACAGCACGGGTTTCCCTTTAGCCCTGAAAGGGCAACAAATCTTAGCATAAGGCGAAGCCTTATGAGGCAAAAAAGAAAAGAATTTTTGGAAGAGCCCTGAAAGGGCGATACATCTGAATATGAGGTCTCAATCTTATTCGATTTAAGATGTAAATAATAAAAAAACAACCCGAAGGTTGTTTTAATTTTACGGCTATATTACTTATAAATCCTTGATAATCTGTAAATATTATATAGAATTATTAACCACCAACACATCTGATACATTACCAACATGCTCCATCCCAAATGGATAATAGTGGCTCTACAAAAATGAGGTTATAGTACTACAAAATAATTAATTATGCTTATGAGATATTTAGTTGATTTTTAATTTTACTTCTTTTAATAATTTCCCAGTTTTAGAAATTATTTTTAATACCAAAGGATCTTTACTAGTCACAAAATAAATATGTTCATTATAACAACTAAGACTACTAATTTGATCATCAGATAAGTAAATATCTTTTACTTTCTTTTCATCAAAAAATATTCTTGTAATTTGATAATTGTTTTGAACTACAAAACTATTTTTATCAATTCTTTGAAAATCTGAATAAAATATTATGGATTGTCCTTTGTCCTTTTCAACCTTTAGGTTGACTTTAGTTAATTTATTATTCTCTTTTTTTGAGCATAAAAAAATACCTCCTTTTGAACCTTGAATATTTATCAGTAAAGTATGAATATCAAATTCAAACAATCCTCCCATACCATATGCGTCCAAAGATGTTAAATTTCTAATTTTATTATCTAATAAGGAAAGCTCGTATAAATCGAAACCTTTTAAGCTACTTTGTGCAAGAGGAGAATTAGATTGGTAACTATTTGCCTTCGTAAAATATACCTTTTTTAAGTCATTAGATAAAATTGCTTCACCGATAAATTCACTTTTGGTTGACATTAAAATATCTTGTTTTTGAGTTTGTAAATCTAAAATAACCAGACTATTTTCAGAAGTATTCACTTTTTTTCTGATATACACAATTTTTTCTCCTTGTGCTGAAAATTTAGGTCTTAAATAGGAATAGCCTTTTTGTAAATTTACAGGTTTTAGATTCTGACCTTCTAGATCAGAAGTATACAGTGAAAATTGCCCCTTTTTTAAAATAGAGTAAACAATTAGCTTTTTATTACTGGAAACATCTAAAGAAATAATGGCGTCCCCATTATTTTTAGTGTTGGAGCAACTTAAAACAAATAAGCTAATTAAAATAAATGAATATATTTTGTTCATATTAATAGTGATTATTTTTTTGAGAATGTTGATTTAGTTGATATTGTTTATAGGATGAAATAGATCCAAAAAGCAAGAAAACTCCTCTTGCCCATATAAAAGTTTCAAAAGAAATAGGTTTTTGAGTAACAGGATCATTCGCACCATTCCAATACATCAAAGTTACCATAAGTGCTTGTTCCGCTAGTCTTTTATCTGCTTCTACAACTCTAATCGAATTTAATGCTCCGTCAACACCACCTACGCCAGCTTCAAAATAGGCAATATCATGATAGTATGCAGCCAAATCAATAATATCTACAGGCCTAATATTTCCTTCATTTAACATTGTCCTTGGGTCAACGTCTGGTCCAGGTCCTAAATAATTACCATAGTATGTCGTACTTGGTCCTTGACCCAACAAAACCAACCCCGCCGGTGTATGTGATGCAACAGGGCTAGCCCCACCTCCTCCAGAAACTAACCCCGCTGGTGATGGTGATCCAATAGGAGAATTATAATTTCCGTATGAAATAATAGGTCCAAATCCAGGTCCAAAAAAACTACCACCGCTAGGTCCATCTCCAAAAGATGAGCCTCCACCTCCACCTCCATTATTATTAACAACCTCTACAGCATCCATCATATTATAAAAACTCATCGCTCCATCTTGTCCAATCCAGTCATTACCATTCCATATCCACGTTCCATCATCATCCGTATATACTTCATCTATGTTTTGCCCTCTTCCTCCTGGAAACAACCCACTAGGGTCGCTCCAATAAATAGGATTATTAAACCCAAATTGGTAAGGGTTAATTCCTGGAACTAGCTCCGCCAAAACATCCATGCTATGAAACCTCCCCAAGGCATTGTCATACTGCCTGTAATCCATAGCCGTCATGTTCAGGCCCAGCTCGTCCTGATATTCCTGCCCGTTGAACTTATACTGAGACTTGTTTCTACCAGTACTTGAAAGAACACTCCCTCCCCCGTTAAGGATATAATCAAACGTGCTTGAATTATAACCACTATGCTCCATCCCAAACGGATAATAATGGTTTTCTTCGAGTATTTTGACAGGACTTGTACCGTCCTTGGTGTAGCTAACTCTTACATTGCCCAGATGGTCCCTGTAATTGAAAACGTATTTTGCAATGCCGGCCGTTGCATCTACATAACCCTCGGCCGTTGGGAAAAACTCCAACAGTGTACCACTATACTGGAAGCCTGCCAAATAAAAGGTTTGAGTAGTTACTGCATTGATCGTAACCTTTTTCTCCACCCTTGTCCCTATGGCGTTGTAAATATATTCAATTTTATTGCCTGTTGCAAACGTGACCAGTTTGGGCAGATTCAGATGGTTGTAAGTGATGTCACTTATGCCTTTATTTAGATCATACCTGATGTTGCCGTAAATATCGTGGTCATAGTCATCACCCGTGTTTGTGCCATCTTTAAAACCTCTAATATCATTTTCATCATTTACCTTAACGAGTAGGTTACTATTATCCTCGTAGTAATAAACAAGCTTGTCAATAGTTTGGGCATTCAAGGGATCTGTTACATCTGCATAGCCGTTTCGTTCCATAAATTTGATATTCCCATTTTTGTCGTAGGAAATATGCTCATTATAGGCATTGGTTACACTAGCATACGGCCCGTTCGGATCCAGTTCCGCATTTTGGTAAACGGCATCCGTAAGGCGGTTCATACTGTCATATTTATAGCCGTACCTCCTTTTCTTGTTGTCTCCGGCTGTTTTCCAAATCGTTTCGGAGATATTGCCGTTATAAAGTTTCTTGACTTTTTCAGTAACATTGGCGGTTGTTTCGTTGCTAACCGTGTTGTAGTTGATGGCATAGGCAAAAAGATCCGTCCCTAAAGCATCTACCTTGTTGATTTCCTTAAGCCAGCCTCTTATGTTATAGGAATAATCTATTTTTTGCAAGGCGCCGCTGCCAGATAGGTTGGTCCCTCCAACATGCTTGCTAACAAGCTGGCCTAACTTATCATATTCATTCCTGCGTAACAATTGTGGGGTTCCTGCTGTTCCAACCTGATGAGTATGAGTCTCTAGGCGGTCCTGCCCCGTAAAGCCAAAGGCATCCTTGATATACGTGTCGGCACCAGTAGTCGCGTCACGCCTGTGCTTGGTAACCACATGTATGGGCTTCCCTGCAAAGTCAAGCTTGTTTTCTGCTTGTACATAGCCTCCTAGATGGTTTTGGGTACGCTGCCGCACTGCCCTGCCATACTCGTCATACAATACATGGGATTGTTCTGCTAAAGTCGTAGTGGTACTTGTGGTCAGTATCCGTATCCATGAACCGGTAGGCAATCCTTTTGGCTTCTTATCTGAATTGTTATAATAGGCCTTTTCTGTACCATCAATCACCACCGAAAAACTACCTGGGGCATTTGGAAAATCATAGTCATCATGATAGGTAACTGTCAGCACATGATAGCGGGTGGTACTGGCAGGCCATGCAGTATTGCTGTATCGGATAGGAACATTATTTACGGTGACGTTACTTGTAGATTTTGCTTCACTAATGTTGGCGGCAGGATATACATCATTTTCTTGCTGTAGGCTTCTACGGGTTTCGCTTGTAATGCTGCTGGTTGCCGGCATCCAACCCGTCAGTACTGGACGGTTAAAAACATCATACTTGACCATCATCCAGCCTAAATTGCCTGTAACGTTTGTATCCGTAAAGGGAGAATTAGTAGGCCCAGTTGCTACAATCCTGTTGAGCTTGTCATAAACCATAAATTCCCAATTTTTTCCTGGGAGTTTTTTCTCTACCAAGCGGTTGCGGTTGTCGTATTTGTATTGGTAACAGTAACCGTCAAGCATTTCAGTTGTAACTGTATTGTTTGTATTAACCATAGGCGGCACCATATAGGTAAGGTTGCCATACTGGTCATATACATAATAAGTATCGTGTGCATCATCTTCATCATACGTTCGCTTTAAAACAACAAGACCTTCCTTGTTTCTATATTCAACCGTTGTATGGTCATTACTGCCCGATACCCAATTTTCATCTTTTACTACCGTCTTAATTAATTCTTCCGAAGCATGATGACCCGCATTGGTAATGGTGGCAATAGAGTATAATCCTCCTGAGGCGGAGGAAGTGGTGGTCAAACGGCGTACCTCTGTTGCGGTATTGGTCATATAATCAAATCGAATAGTATGATCGGGATCTCCTGAATTGACAGGCATCTTCCAGTCTGCTCCAGGGGAAGCTTGCTTGAGTACTTTTCGCAGAGGAGAAGCTTCAACCTTCACTTCACTATAAGGATTCAGTCCATCCGTACCATACTGGGTGGCATAGTAGGATTGCAGGGAAGAGATAACCGAGGCATTATCCGTGAAGCCTATGGTGGTTGCCTCCGATGGGAAAGGCATGTATTGCTTGGTAGGCATCCCTGATGCATCATAAACAATTGGCGTAACGACGTTTTTTCCTGTCCCGGATTGCAAATGTGCCACGTGCTGCAGCTGCCTTCCCAAGCCATCAAAATACATAACATTTACTGTTTTCTTTTCAGGCGTCACAGACCCTGTTCCATCAGTTGCGTTAATGCCATCAAGAGTAGGCACTTTATAGTCGGTTGTTTTGATATAATTCTGACTCTGCGATAAAGCAAGTACTGGCAACAAAAATAAAAGGTAAAATATTTTTTTCATCTTGCTTAGTTTTGAGTTCTATAATTGTATTCGTTTTCTGTGAGCAGCTTTCCTGTATGATCCTTGACCTGCTTCAGACGATTATGCATGTCATAGAAGTATTGGATGGTTTGCTTCTTTTCATCTGTAACGGTACTGATCCCTATTAAAGGTTTGTATGTAAACGTAGTAATCATGGCATTGGCAAGAAGGGCATTGGCCCTTAGATTGTTTTGTGCCGTTATTAATTCGGCCTCAGTTCCAGTGTCAGAAGCCCTAACTATGGCATGGATAAGGCTTTGCGGGAGTGTGTTATAGGCTATATTGTCAATTTTTGCAACAATCTGGGTGTGCTTATAGCCCCATATATAAACGGTTTTTATGCCGCTATCCGTTTCGGATTCCCAGAGACGGCTGTAGCCATCATAAAGATTAAAACGTTGTCCCGTAAACAAATTATCAGTACCCTTGGCGCCTTGCTGGCTAAGAGGAAGATAAGAAACATTCGGGTAAGCCGGAAATAGTGTAGTACCGGCAAGGGCGCCAGGCTCAGCTATTGTGGTCCAAGTGTTGCCATAGCTGATTCGGTCGGTAAACAAAAGATCGGTATTCCTATAGGTTTCAATCTTTTCTAATACTCTTCTGTTTTTTGAAGTGGCGGAATTCAACCAGTGATAGAAGTATTTTTTCAGGATAAAATCCCCTGTAGAGCTTATAAATTGCTTGCTATTGGCAAGCTTCCTGTAGGAATCATAATCAAACGTGCTTATGGTTTCCACTGTCCCGTTCAAATAATCCTTTTGCCTTATTTCTGCAGGCTGGGAGGAGTTTAGCCTAAAATTAAGCTGGAACCTTTCATCTGTATTGTGGGTTCCAACTGTGACTGCATTGAATGTAAAGCTCTTTTCTTGCAGGAGTGTACCATTTTGGTCCAAAACCTTCATCTGCTTGATTTTTGAAAAATTAGGTTCCTGTCCGTCAAAATCAGCAAGCTGGTAATAATCAAGGGGAGAATAAAAAGTGTACTCGGTTCGTCCCATATTACCACTCTCAGTAACCGTTACATTCTTATAGATCAAAGTTGGCTTTTCTTCTGAATAGGCATTTACATAAAAGATACAGCCACTGCTTCGCAAAGGTTCCCCTACAAGACGATAATCGTAGCTTGTCTCTTTTACAGGTGTAAAGGATGTATTGCCTAAATCATAATATCTTTGCCCTACGGCATCACTCTCAAAATAACCTATTTTTCTAATCCGAATCCCATTTCCATAGTGCCATTTTTTAGTATCGGAAATAGGAACATAGCTCACAAGGGTTGCAGAACCTGTAGTAGGCTTGGAGGCATTCATTGTAAGGGTATAGCTTCCAGCACTAAGATTAGAAGATAGTCCCATTCCACCATTATCACAAGAGGAAGAAACATTCATATTGGAAGTTACGACAACCCCATTCTTACGGAGTGTAAACGTTGGATAAACCATAACAGTAGCGCCATTTGGACTTAAATCCAAAGGTTTAGCATAGGGCTGACCAATAAGCTTTATATATACTATCTTTGTAGCCGTTAAGGTAAAACTTATGGAGGATCCTGTAGTAAACCCCCCAGAAGCAATGCTTTGTGTCTGAAAATTATGTAAATTCTTATGGCTTAATGTTGTAAAATATAACGGATCGGTAACAAAACTTCCATTCTGGTCAATAGGTTTTGTCATCGAGTAAGAATAGTCATTCGATTCAAAATCATAGATTATGGCACCTCCAGAAGGCAGGCTTATCTTTTGAAGCACGCCATTTGCAACAGAAGAAGGGGTAACATTTGTTAGAGTAGGGCATCCTGCAAAATTCGAGTTCCGATAGCCCCACTCATCAACACCTGCTTCGCCTACAAATAACAAGCCCGGTTTATAATAAAACTTATGGGAAAGTAAATTGGTTTGCAATAGGTCGCCCTCATCAACTTGTATCAGTTTTTCGTCCTGATAAGTAAAATCAAAACGCCTGATAAAATTATTCCTAAAATCACTTACCGTCATTTTAGTATATTTTACACTGGGATGATAAGTTATTGAAGGCCCTAAAGAGTTCTCCAATTCTACTTTTCCATGATGGGTAACAATGCTTTGGACCATATTGTTTATCGTTGGGGTCCCTGCACCATAGGTCTTATAATTAAAAGTGGCCAGTAGGGCATTATTATTATCCCTTACTGTCGTAAGTTGGAACAGATAATTCTCCAGTGAGCTCACTCCGGACATAGTTGCCGTATAGTAATCTGCGGTTTGGAATTCATATTTATAGCCCTTGTGGTCATGCAATGTAATGGAATTTATCCTATACGTTGTGGGGTGGTGGTCAATATCAATAAGCAGAACGTTGTCGTTTTTTTCTGTAATGTAGCCCTGCAGCTTGTTCGACCATTTCTCAATATAGAATTTACCGCTGTAGCCCATAAAACTGTAATTGAAATAGGCCCTGCCACCACTATTCGAGAGGTCTTGCCAACTTTTTCTTTGGTAGCTATATTCTCCAACTACTGTACCCCCCATACCAAGCGTCCACCCTCTTCCACAGTTGCCCGAAAATACACTATTCACGGCAACACTAGAAGGATGATAACTTAATGCCATATTGATAATAATATCATCCGCTATGGTAGGCATTTTAAATAGTGGAACACTAACATAGGGTAAACCTGTTGCCAAGTCTATAGGGTTGGACTCATACTGGATTACCGAATTCCCTAAAGGATTATTCAGTCCTGATTGCCCTTGCAAGGAGAAGGTCATGGAAATAAAAACAGCCATGATCCAATATTTTTGTTGTATAAAATTTTTCATTTTACTATTCTTTCTATTTCTATTATCGCTTAATCAATTTTAAACTTCCGTTACCCTTATTGGTCTCAATACTCACTATATAAACTCCTGTCGGATAAGAAGATAAATTTATCGGTATTGTCCTGCTGTCTATGCTGAAATTTTGAAGTTCTTTTCCGCTTATGTCATAAAGCCTGGCTGTCCCTTTATCAAAATCAAATCCCACGATAACATTGGTATAGCTGACTACAGGATTTGGAGTGGCTTCCATTTTGATCCTTGCTTCTTCAACCTTATTCTTGTCCTTCAACTTTACAACCCAAAAATCTTTATTGCCATAGTTGGTCTTTTTTTCTCTTGAAGCCTTCAAGCCTGGTTTCGGACCTTTAAGCTCCATTGCTTTTCCCGCTGCATCAAGTGAGTTGCCTTCATTTTGGGTATTCTCTTTATTGGTAGGATTAAGCAGATTACCTGTTGGCATATTTAGACCCATTTTGAAGTTGCTATCGTTGTTGTTTGCTATATTTTTATTGATTCCATCAGCAGCAGATTCTAACTCTTTTGCAATACCTTTATTGAAATCTCCTGCTGCCTCATTTACTTTTCCATCAAGCTTTTGTTGAGCCTTTTCCGCTACTGCACTCTGCTTGCCGTTATCAAACGGATTCAATCCTTTCAGACGGTTTTTTTTACTCTTTCCTGGTTTCTTGGATTCAGGATTTGAGGTTCCCGCCATCAGGTATCCCCCATCTCTTGTCTCTATTACTTTTCGTAGGACATCCTCTCCATCACTTCCAACGTTCTTGTCCCATAGGCGTTCTCCTTTTTCTGAAATCTTAAGGGCTATAAAGTCATTGGATCCCTCTTCATCATTCTGATCAGTTGCAAGACTGTAACCTCCTAACAGAAAACTGCGGTCTTTATTTTCAACTAGTGATGTCAGCACGTCCACTTGTCCAAAATTGTAGGTTTCTTGCCAATCCATACTACCTTCTCCATCAAGCTTAACAATCCAAAAATCTGTCCCTTTTCCATTGGTTTTGGTCTTACTATTACTGGTACCTGAGTTAGAGTTACCTCCTATAATATAACCTCCATCAAACGTTTGGTGCACAACTTGAAGTTGTTCATCCTGATCTCCACCAATAGTCTGTTGCCATTCTATAATGCCTTTTTCATCAATTTTAATGATCCAATAGTCCCCTCCTATTCCAAAATTTACCTGATCTTTTTCTCCAGATTGGCTAGAGTTTGAATAACCTCCAAGTATAAAACCTCCGTCTTTTGTAGCATCAATGCTGCGTAATAAATCTGCATACTGACCTCCATAGGTTTTCTGCCACTCTTCATTCCCTTTGGAATCAAGTTTTACAATCCAGTAGTCCATATTGCCACGGCTATTTTCTTTCTTGTCTTCCTTTGCATTGATTTCCTTAGATATATCCGAATCAGAAGATCCTGCCAAAAGATAACCTCCGTCACTTGTAAGGACAACACTCTGCAGGTCATCTTGACCTTTCCCTCCAAGGGTTCTTTGCCAAAGCTCTCCACCACTTGCATCAAGTTTTATTACCCAATAATCATTTCCTCCCCTGGATTCCTCTTTTTTATGGAATCCTTTTGGTGAGTCTGAAGTTCCTGCCAATATAAACCCACCATCGTGAGTTGTTTTAATACTATTGAGCATATCAGTACCACTTCCCCCAAAGCTTTTCTGCCAGTCGGGTTCGCCATGCTCGTCCATCTTCCAGAGCCAGTAATCTAACCCACCACTTCCTAAATCTTGCTTGTTGCCCGTCTTTTTGGAGAGTGAGCTACCGGCAAGTATAAAGCCGTAATCCGCTGTAGGTTGAACATCAAAAAGGTATTCCGCATGGCGGCCCCCGTAGGATTTCTCCCAGAGAATGTCCTGTGCAGAAAGTCCGAGGGGGAGTAACAAAAGGGGAAGTAATTTTCTCATAAAGTGCATCTTAACAATTGGTAATCTTTATATATGGTCTTACAATTGTCTAAAAATAATGTAAATTTTTAGAAAACATTAGTAAGAATTTCGTAAAAATGACATCCCTATCCATACCTATTTTGAGCCAAAACAACAGTGGATTGTGTTAATTTATTATGGATTTATTAAAAACAGCTTTTCTGGAAGACTTAAAGCCGCTGATATGATACCGGGATAGTGCGACTTACTCCTACAAAAACAGAAATGCTGGGCATTCGCCGCAAATGCTTTTTAGAACCAACAAAATAGTAGCTAGCATTGAAAGTTTTAAAATAAAAACACTGGCGAATCTAAATCTGCAAACTTGCCCCCCAGTCTCGTCCTGAAACAAGTTTACATTTGTATGTAAACCTATTTTAGGAAAGACACACTTTCTGGAACCGACTATAAAACACCTATAACTTCCAATACATTCTTGGGATGCCTTAAAAAATAAGCCTCGCCACCTGCTTCAGTGCAGAATCCAAAGTAAAGCAGTGCCAAAAGAAATCCCTCCCCTTCTGGAACGGCTGCCTCAAGCCTGAGGTCCGCTATTTCATCTTCTTTCGATATCAGTATAAGAGGGCTGGTTTCCATCCTGCAGGAGGGAGCTTCGGCATCCAAACGCAGCAGTGCCAACTGTATTCCCAGCTTTTCTACTTTCTTGGGAAAGGACACCTTTTGGACGTCAAAATCGGGTACAAGGAGCGAACCCTCCTCCATCACAAGGCCATAGGACTGTGCCATAACACTTCCCAGGCTTCTCTTGGGGTTGAATGAAAAGTGATGCATCATCTTCCTGCCC
>Ga0247808_10001512_pt1 | contig 11237 bp, 7 predicted proteins | sample UWRJL089202R1_FD_179914 | JGI IMG/M metagenome (GOLD analysis project Ga0247808, IMG submission 179914) | Plant litter microbial communities from Arlington Agricultural Research Station in Wisconsin, United States - UWRJ-L089-202R-1 | ecosystem: Environmental > Terrestrial > Plant litter >... | reverse complement strand
ACATTTGGTATAGATATTCACTAAATGTAACCTTTCATTTCATTCGCACGCCGTGACGTACAAGTATGATTTTAAAATACAACGTTTCTGTGAGAACAGGGGCCATAGCGTCATGAATGCAAGTATTAATTTTATGGTTGGTCGATTCTCTATGAAAAGTTCAATTATTTGCTGCACTCAATATTATTGCTTCGTATGTAGGACGTATCCATTAAAACAGCTTACCGCTATTTGGCCATCTTCTTGATGTCATTAGAATCAGAAGCCGATATAATTTTGGCCACCCCACCTCTGCATTTGAAGTTAATCCTCGGAATAACATATTTCGAATTCTCAAACCACGTCACCATATTCTCTACCAAAAATATTGAAGTGCGTCCAATAAAACCATGTCGCAGCACCCTCCAACTCAGCAACAAGGCCCTCCGCAGCTACACGTAGCACCGCAAAGCAACACTAGTGGATATCCACAGCAGCAGGTAAACAGCTCCGCATTTAACAATCAGATCAGATGGAATTGACCAAAGCGGACTTCAGATGCAATTTCAACCTGTGCAGGAACAACAATCAAAACCAGGAAAAGCCACAAAGAACCCACACTCTAGGTAGCCACATCTCTCCATATCATATTAGAGCTCAGTAACATAAAGTCTTCTAGTCCGCAAGCCTGTGCTTCCTGCCTAGACTGCTGTGGTTCACTTCTGAGAATAGGTGGCTAGTGTTCGTGGCAGCAAAACTACTTTGCGTACAGAAACAGCACTTCTGGGGGTGGGATAACGTTGCACCGTAGTACATTTGATACTTCCGTCTACTCTAAGTCCATAGTTCTTGGTCGCGATTCCAAATTTGAGATGAGGCTAGAAAGATAGAAAAAAACATTTGAGCCAGGTATGGACTCTTAATTCAATATGAAAACCAGTAGAGAAATTAGAAAAGGTGACCCATGGTTTGATTAGGCTGCAATTTTACCAGCATTGGTAGGAGAGACGGGAAGTTATACGAGATAGCCTATAATATCATTGAGTTGTGCCACATTGTGTTGAGTTGCTGTTAAATAACCTCGCACTGACACACCTTTCGCTCTCAGATAGCTCGAGAAGACGTAGTAATTCAATATTCCGTTCCAAGGTGAAAAGGTTGACATCATTAATGATTTGCTTAGTTCCTCCACCCCACGCTCCACTGCAGCTGCTGGTCATGATTGCTACATAGCCATGCCGGGAATGCTTGTAAGCCCTAAGTCATTTGTTAGATCAATCGAATATAGGAATCTCGCACAAAGTCTGAGGTGGCGGTGTGAACTCACATCCATCAACTGGCTCGCTAAGCTCCTTCGGAACGGCGCATTTGTTCGCCTCGGTGAATGATTGTGTTTTGAGCTGGCTACAGGAAGCTCCAAAACATCCTGCATCCAAAGCCTTTTGAAGTACACCTTCTTTCCAGCCGAAGACATAGTCCCCATGTTGGCCGTAGCCGGTACTATACGGGGAAATGTGTTAGCGGGCTGATACTTATCCCCTAAAGACTATATGACTTACTTGTCATTCATACTAAGAACAAACGGCTGAGATGCATCAGTAGGCCAGATCGATTTATCATTGAAAGAAGTGGTGTCCCAAATGACCTCGAACATCAGCTGTGGAAGCTTTACCGGATGAGTGGCTGGGCAGGGTCCATTAGACTCGAAGGTCCCTGACGCAGGGTAAGAGACGTGGGTTGAATGAGTAGGACTGTCGAGATTTGTTCCATCCCAGCATCTACAATGATAACGAATTAGCATCCTCAATATAGCTACTAACATGACCGAATATCAACTTACGTCGGGAATCTAATGGTTGTACGAATGCCCCCTGGGCAAGCTTTTTTGGGTAGGTCGACGGTATCAACTGAGCTATCCGAGCATGGAGCTTGATTATCTCCTCCAAAGTTAGGCGCGTTATAGCATCGAAAGCAGATCGCATTGTATTTTGTGACACCGCCTGGTGCTCTCTGGTCAGCTACTCCAGCTAGCATACGGAAACCCTGAGAGACTAATTAGAATCGAACATTTCGTCCAAGAGAAAGGGTTGAAACAGCTTACAGGTTTGAAAGCTGTAGATTTGGAGCCATCATATGGCGTGGTATAATAAACGGTCATGCCTCCAATCTCACCACTAAGATATCGGTTGGGGATCTGGGGAACACGCTTGTATGTCCCATTCCGAGCTTTGAAATACATATTGGCTGTCCAGTAATTTGAAAGATCTTCGCTAAAGCTGCAGGTAGTGCAATTTGCGATCTTGGAGACATCGGCTTGAGCAATAGTTGAGCTGAAAGCATTCTATCATCTATCAGCATAGTGAAGAAGAATATAGGAACCAAATGGATCGTACTCCACCGGTGACCTAAGAGAAGTCAGCATAAGTTAGGGCTGAATCCGACTGCAGAGGAAGTATCGGAGGAGTGTACCTGATGGACATGTGGACTGGGGACCTTCCCAGGGTTAACCAATCTGTAGCCCTTGAGGTCAGAATTGTTTCACTTTTCAAAATTTGAAGTTTCTCACGGGTCGACGCGTTCGACTACAATTTGCGAACAACCAAATCTCAATACTGCCTGCGCAGCAAAAACCTTTTCTGTGAATAGCACAGGAACGAGGAACGGTTGAAAGCGCATCTTTGCTGTAATGTAGTTCTTGTATGAGTTAAAAAAGTCTAAGTAAATATGATCAAAGAATGATAATTTGAAAGAGGGCAGTTCCGGTGATAAAGATTCGGACTTTTGGCTCGACATACAACTGCCGAATTGCTAAAGCGGGTTCGAAGAATGTACACAACCCAACAAATTAAGTCCATATTAAATTTTGCGCATCATAACTTTACCACTCTAAAGTGTAGCTACGGGGAATGCGGCCCATGTTCCTTAACGTCAGAACCCGTAGATTGAAAATACAAAATAGTTCAAACTCGTTTAGTCGTGCCGTCTGGAAGTTGAATCTAGGAGCTGTTCACTAGGAGTCGAAAAAAGTAGATTATGAGTAGCCGATGTAATGGAACTGTTCAGAGCAGGGGGGACCATAAATGTTAGGTTTCGTCGACTCTTGCTTGGAGCATGTGTCCTGGACTCCTGGGTAGCAAGGTCAAACTCTAAAAAGATTAAGCTTTCACAGAGACAAGGTATTCGACAGCTGCATGCAGCGGATATGGAGTTTTATTCCAAGAACAGCCGAGTTGAGCTTCTACACTACCAAAGAACATTTGACAATGACGTAAGTAACATTTGGAAAATATCCCAATCAGATATCCTCGACTCAATTTAATAAGTCTTTAACCAATACTGAGTATAATATACCCCCATATTGATCAGACAAAATGACCGAGAGACAGCCATTTCTGTGGTGGTTGAGTATTTACCTTCCAGGTGGTTATCTGTGTGCTTCACCTATGCGGGTAAAATATCTTGGCTAAATCGCCCATTTCGTCAACACAGTGCGGGGAATGCTTGCTGGAACTTGATTCGAGACAAGTATATTACATCCTCCATGCTTTGTTGCAACGTGCTTATCATTGACAAGCGGCAAGTTATTATCGACTCTTCCAGACAAAGAGGATGATGTAGGGGTTTTGGCAGCTTGAGAAGCTGCAACCATGTTGTGGAGTGACTACCATTCAATATTGGAAGTAAAAGCCAGGAAACTATAAAATCATATTTCAAGAAGTTCCTGCACTGATAGCAGAGTGAGTGACTCAATTACACTACGACTACGGATCTCCTAATGTAGACTGATTGCCAAGGATTTAGCTGCTATCAGCGAACGAATGCGACTTGATCACAAGCAGGAATTTGCTCTTTCAGGTATCGTCTCTCAGCGATTTTATCTATGACCAATGAGATTTACCCATATCAATGTGAAGTATATGGATAGGTTGCAGCATGATATATTGCATTGAGCAAGATCATGAGAACAGATTCAGGCCAGCCAGATAGGCTATCATTTTTACATGACATTTTCAAAGCTGATATCTCATGTCGTTCTCAATACCATTTTCAAAATCACTGGATCTTAGAATATTAAAGCTGAGTAGTAGAGTTAATAATTTTCTTGTGCAGGACAGAGAGACGCGCCCTAGTGGCATTAAAAATGAACTTGTGAGCTAAAAGGAGGAAAAGTTGGGTTGGCAAAAATCTGTTTGTAGCTAAATAATGGCATTTTCAGGAGAGGGACAAAATCCGGATACACACTAATAGTCCTGCTTTTTCAACTAGTGTTCAAATTCCTCGCTTTGAGCAAGGAATATATTTTATAAAATCCTATGAAACATGGAAAATGTTGGCTTTTCTGTTCAAAGTTTGAACTAACGAACATCAAATAAATATGGCTTCATCCATAGACGCGACATAACAAAATCAATAGAATTTAGGAGCCCCTGACAAATACAATCACCCATTAGTCTGAAAGAATCTTTTTCTGGTCGGAGGACTAAAGGAGTATTACATCCGTAGAAGATACATACTCGATCTCCAATTCGAAAGCTCGATCGCCCCCTCCCTACCCTCACACTATCACCGAACCGTAGTATGAAAAAACACTGGTTTGGCGATGTGATTAATTCCCGCCATTTCTTTTCGAGTTCTCCAGCAGGCTCTACGCCATCCTCGAAAAGCCATGAAGACCAGGCCTCATAGAGATCTTCATGAACTTCAAACACGAGATCCGCCACCATTAATTCCCATACCGCTTTCAAAACCTCGTCTTCGGTTGCGAAAAATCCCAACCTTTCAATGTTCTTCAGAAAACATCTCGTTCTGACCTTGCTTGTAAGACCCCGTTGCGAATATGGTCCAGATTTACTATCGAGCTCCGAGTATATATCTGTAATTGTGTTATAAACAAAACCTACCATGGAGAGAATTTCAAGATCTGGACTGAAATTAAATGGAACTCTTGAACCATTCTTCTCTTCGTAATCTTCATCTTGCAACAACGATCTCGCCATTTTTATCACCTTGAATAAGTCGTCGCTCTCTGGGTGAAAGGCTTGGAAATCAAGAGCCCAGGACAGCCGAGTATTATTGCTGCGCTGGCCGCATAGATTCAGTATGTTCAGGCTCTTGGTTTCAGATATGACATATCGGGTTAAACTTGTATACACATCCTCGATAGGTGCAGAATAGTCGATTAAGATGTTCGGGGTAGCTCCAGCATTGTCCAGATTACCACAATTTAACTCTATCTGGACGTGTGTCGCTCTCCTGTTGATGTGCTCCAAGCTTGTCTCGCTCATGAACGAATCTGTCAAGTCCCATAAGTCCTTGCTCGGAGAAGATGGGTAAGTCTTAAGCAGGCCCAACTGGGCATACAATCGGTCGTGGGGGACTGTACACCTGAAAACGGAGCTATTCAGTACGAAACTCAGGAGACTTCTTGCCCTCATACTTCTCGTTATTGGTAGAGGTACCGATATTGCGTACGTTATTAGAAGCATGAGGCACGATTGCCCTTTCCGACATGAACTTAGAAGCTCTCTAATTTCTTCTAGTTGGTCGATCTTCCCCCAACATTGTATCAGTGCTTCGATGCCACTGACTATAGGTGAAAAGCCTGTCCCTCTCCAAAGTTTTGCTGCTAGAAGCCTTTTTTCCCGCAATAAAACGTAACCCTATCCATCGTATTGAATTGTATGAAGAGGACAAATTCTTGGACAATCCATAAGCGTTGGAACCACGGTCGTGCCAAAAGGTTTAGAATAGCACAGTAGCGGTCATGAAATCTTGGATGCTTAATAAAGCCTTCAATCCATGTGTTCAAACGCCTCGGTCTTCCAACTCAAGCAAATCTCGAAGAATCTCAACAGCCTCATCGCTGTTATCCGCCTGCGGCCCAAGCCATATTATCAGTTTCTGTGCCTTCATGTAAATCTCACCCATATGTGAGACCTGCTGATTGCGCTCAGCAATATTATTCTGGTTTATGCAGATTGCATCTATCCAGATCACTTGGGCTTGGGACTTGAGGAATGCTTCCCGTCTTAACTCTTGCAGGGCGGCTAAACAATTCTCGGTTACTGACAACTGCTTTCCATCAATAATGACATTGGATCCTGGCTTGGACAAATCTCCCCAGACATAGGACAAGGCATTGTACGCTGTTGGCGAGTCCAGGTTGGTAATCTTTAAATTACCTGTGATGAATTCTTCGTCTTTTCTGAGGAGGATTTCTAAAACGCGAATTTGTCCATCCTCCAAGGGTTGATAGATGTCATCTGTCTCCGTTCCGGATGCTAGCGGGAAAGCCACTGGCATACTCTCAGAAGCTTCCATTCAGGATTGATCAAGGAAAATAATTCTTGCTCCGAAGGTTGAATTGCAAATCGATTAAAAATTCATGCCTGTTGTTGCCTGCTGGTTTTGTGTTACTCCAAGCGGGCAAGGCTGGCAATTATAGCCACCGTATTAGATAAGAGGGCATCTAATTGATTGGATACCTTGTATTTCCTTTTTTTTTCTGGTTGTATCTAGAAGGGCAAGCGTACGGATTGGAAGCATTGGGCATCAGAAGAAGTTTCCCATACCCTGATCATAAGACGAAAACATCACCGACAATCATCCAGCGTATGTTAGGAGCTAGGTCACCGTCTACGCATGTGGTAAGAAACACCGAAAGAATATGAATAGCGGATAGATGCAGTATTATGAGCCTAGAATACCTTATAATGAGAGGCGAAATGAAAACAATCACCCCTTAGCAATATGGTTGTTAGCCGAATTATTCCAGGTGCGTCGTGAATTCTTCTGCACCATATGCATTATTATCGTTTGCTCTATTGCAAGTTTCGCTAAATATTCCTATTCGAAATATGACTCTTCTGTTCTATCATTTTGTCATGCTTACTTACATATCTGCCAATCTTCCTTGGTTGCCCCTCAAGACATAGGGACGGTGTCTGGATAAGGATCTGAGTAGACAAAATCCTCCATCTTCACCATCCTAGAAGTAGCCACTTCTACTCGGAATCGAGCTACTGCAGGCTATATCCAGCGCGGCTGGAGATCCAACTTCCGAAACTGCTTCCAATGCGATTCGATTGGACCAATGTATCAATTTTTCAATCCTCATGAATAGAGCCTGGGGCTGCCGCTTATGAATTTTAGAGCGGCATTTCGTCCACTCCAGTATCGAATCAGATAAATGCAGAATCTACTGGCTTTGCTTTTGGAGTGACCCGTACAATTGGAGACAGCATAAATGTACAGACAACGACTAAGTAGTCACTTTCTGAACCATTTCAATGTTGACCCATACCTCTCAGGCTGTTTGGATTTGACAAAACTTTACGTCGTTACAAAAAGGGCAGCCCGAGGTGTAATTACTCTTTGCTACCCTTTCAGTTACACAAAACATTTCCCTCCACTACCGCTCTTCACAAACTGTCAATCATTCACAGTTATACTTCTTAACTGTATCGTCAATACAAATATTGAGGCTACTGCTTCTATCAACAAGCTGCCACCTCGCCTCCTTGAGATGGATGAGTAGAATTGAAAAGTTATTGTTTGATCTTTAAGGTGTGGTTAATGGCCTTGATACTTCCAGACATGGCTTGTGCGGGAAAGCGAGCATGAAATGTGGACCGTAAAACTTGTCATGGAAGAGGCGAAGGGGTTAGAATTCTGGAAATATAATGAGGTCCACTAGACAATACATATATGCCTGAGATTTACGTGCACGAACTCAAAATCACATGGGGCAGTTAATATCTCTATCAAAATGGGTATGCATTCCGCAAACTTATGCTGCTTTTATGTTACACGCGCGTTGTATGCACCATTGCACCCCCAATGAAGTAAAAAAAATCAAAAACGCAGATAAAGCAGACCAACCCCTTCTTAATCCCGAAGGTTCCCAATCTATTATAACTGATCTACAATTCATCGTGGGAAGAAGGCTCATCGGATCCTCCCTCAGGGGAACCGTAAAGCTTGCTGGTGATTGGGTATGCGACGTTGGAGAGCTTCTCTTTTTGCTCTTCGAAATCTTCAGAAGTTGCGGTGGCGGCGTTCTCGTCAAGCCATTCGGTGGCCTCCTTGATAGCGTCGAGAAGCTTCGAAATGTTAGTGCTTATTCAAACAATTTAACGAGGGGTTATAGGGTGCTTACAGTTTCTTTATCATCCTCATCAATCTTGCCTCCAAGACCCTCCTCATCATTGACCTGGTTCTTGAGGGAGAAGGCGTAGTTCTCGAGGCCGTTACGGGCCTCAATACGTTCCTTGGTAGCCTTATCCTCATCGGCGTATTGCTCAGCTTCCTGAACCATACGGTCGATCTCCTCTTGTGTGAGACGTCCCTTATCGTTGGTGATGGTGATAGACTCAGACTTTCCAGTACCCTTATCGCTGGCGGAGACCTTGAGGATTCCGTTGGCATCAAGCTCAAACGAGACCTCAATCTGAGGAACACCTCTTGGTGCAGCTGGGATACCGGTAAGCTCAAATTTACCAAGGTTGTTGTTATCCTTTGTCATGGTTCTTTCACCCTCGAAAACTTGGATGAGGACGACTGGCTGGTTATCGGCGGCGGTAGAGAAGATTTGGGATTTACGGGTTGGGATAACGGTGTTTCTTGGGATAAGCTTGGTCATGACACCTCCAGTGGTCTCGATACCGAGAGTCAATGGGTTGACGTCCATAAGAACGAGCTCTCCGGTTCCGTCCTCTCCAGACAAAATACCACCTTGGACGGCAGCACCGTATGCAACAGCCTCATCAGGGTTGACACCCTTACTGGCCTTCTTGCCTCCGAAGAAATCCTCGAGAAGCTCAACAACCTTAGGGATACGGGTAGAACCACCGACCAAAACGATATCATCAACCTCGTTCTTCTTGACCTTCGCATCCTTGAGGACCTGTTCAACGGGCTTGAGGGTCTTCTTGAAAAGATCCAAATTAAGCTCCTCAAACTTGGCGCGGGTAAGAGTCTCAGAGAAATCCTTGCCCTTGAAGAAGGCCTCAATTTCAATGCGGGTGGTCTTCTGGGAAGAAAGAGCTCGCTTGGCCTTCTCAGCCTCACGCTTCAGTTTACCCATTGTCTTGAGATCCTTGGTGATGTCCACGTTGTTCTCCTTGTTGTACTTCTTGGCGAAGTAGTTAATGACACGCTGGTCGAAATCCTCTCCTCCCAAATGGGTGTCACCGGCGGTGGCAAGGACCTCGAAAACACCTTGGTCGATAGAGAGAAGGGAAACATCGAAGGTTCCTCCTCCGAGATCGTAGACGATGATTTGACGTTCTCCCTCGAGCTTGTCGAGTCCGAAAGCAATAGCTGCGGCGGTTGGCTCGTTGACAATACGGAGGATGGTCAATCCGGCAATGGCACCGGCATCCTTGGTAGCTTGTCTCTGGTTGTCGTTGAAGTAGGCTGGGACAGTAACAACGGCGTGGGTAACCTTCTTTCCTAGATATGCCTCGGCGGTCTCCTTCATCTTGATCAAGATGGTGGCAGAAACTTCCTCGGGGGTGAAAGTCTTAGGCTGTCCGTTGACCTGAACACGGACGTGTGGCTTTCCATCTTTCTCAACGACATCGAATGGGAAGTGCTTCTTGTCACCTTGAACATCCTTATCAGAGTATTTGCGACCGATCATACGCCTGAAGACACCTGTCAGTATTGGGGTTGAATATCAGGCTGGGCTAACCTACTTGACATCGTAGATAGTGTTCTTTGGGTTTGCAGCAGCCTGGTTCTTGGCTGCGTCTCCAACTAGTCTTTCGTCATCGGTGTAGGCGACGTATGAAGGCGTTATCCGGTTTCCTTGGTCGTTTACGAGGATTTCAACTTTCTTGTTTTGTAACACACCGACACAAGAGTAGGTGGTTCCAAGATCAATACCGATAACTGGCACAGGGTTAGCGCACGTCATTGTAGGCAATGCAGTGGAGAATACATACCAACACCATAATTCTCTCCTAGGGGTTCTTGGGCGTCAGTGGAATCTGCCTTGACTGTTCCGAGAAATGCCAAAGGTGCGAACAAAAGAACTAAATAGAAAAGGGCTGAAAGGCCCATGAATGCGGAGCTTTTGCTTCCTCGTGCCATCTTGATGGTGTATCAAAGTGACTGTGCTGGGTTGTTGTATAAGGGATTGTTGGAGAAGAAAGAAAAGAGTGGTCTGGTGGCATATAAATAAGTTCTTGTGAACACGGTATGCGATTTCCATCCTGACCGAGCTAGTTAGGCTTGGCAAAGGACAGAGTGCTAACCGATGCGCCAACTGAAACCTTAAACCCCAAATAAGGACACTTTTCACATACAAAGCCTCATGTGAAGTTTGCGTTGCAGTGACTGATGTTATTGAGTATGGTATATGCAATCACTATGTAACCTGCCACTTTATCAAACTGAATATAGTGCAGTTTTCAAGTGATTCCCATCTTTTAAAAACGCCAAGCCAAGATCGATTTAAGCTTCCAAGTCACGTGCGAGGGGTAGAAAAAGGGTAAAGTGTGGCTTAGCCTTACGGTCTATAATTATCCGTATATGTTCAGCCCGTTTTAGTCCCGACTTCGCCTTGTCTTCTCTTTAGCAACATTGTGTCCATCGATATTCATTCACCGCCACAACGGCTGTCTATTTGTTGTCTACAATAGGCCGAACTGCCACGATTGAAAGAACCCAGTTAGAACCATTTGCGAACTAACATATGAAGCGGTGTGGTTAGGATCTAAAGACTAGTTGACCACCTGCTCGTGGAAACACTGTTTTCCTCTTGTTTTCAGATGCGATACCTTCAATATACCTTCTTATAGGACTTTCTATAAATAGTATTCTCGTTAGAAATATCCCATGATGGCTGTTGTATTGTCGCTTTTTTCCGTAATTAGGAAGTAACAATTTTTAACAAATTTGACGCTAGCATGGACATAGATCTGCAACCAATATATGTTTGCGCACTTTATTCCAGAATTATTGATAAGCTTGACACTTGAGGTTTCATAGTGGGATCAAAAAAGGTATTATAAGCTGACAATGTTACAGTAAAGTTATTGTGCAAAGCCATCATGTTAGCGGTTTTCCACCAAAAAGATATTGTGTTACCTATGTCTAATTGCTGATCCTTCGAGGAAGCAATGGAGACTCTGAGATATCTATTACGGGCGCTCAAACTCACGAGCACAACGATGCAAGCAAGCTTACCTTTGTCAAGTTTCGCTTCAGCGTCTAACACCAAGTAATCACTATCTCAGCTTCGTGAGAATGAA
>Ga0247808_10001511_pt1 | contig 11240 bp, 10 predicted proteins | sample UWRJL089202R1_FD_179914 | JGI IMG/M metagenome (GOLD analysis project Ga0247808, IMG submission 179914) | Plant litter microbial communities from Arlington Agricultural Research Station in Wisconsin, United States - UWRJ-L089-202R-1 | ecosystem: Environmental > Terrestrial > Plant litter >... | reverse complement strand
AGAGAACATGATAGGTAATGTGGTGTAACGTGATCTAGAACCACATGCCTAATGACTACTGGGAGAAGGACAAGTGTCCAACCCTAGCATGGTCACAGTAGCAGTGAGTGAAGCCGCCAAACTCGAATAATTTAGATCCAGACGTAATGTTTCTTAAAATCATCAATTTCAGCGGATTGTATTACTTTCGAAGCTCGCGCTGCGTGTTTGTTTCATGGTATCATGACTACTCTTGTCTTACAAAATTGTGTTGGCTCATACTAGTGCAAGAGAACAACTAGCTTTGTTCTATCTTAGGAAGATCCTGCATTCACGCTTCCATGTAAAAGATAAAAAATATATGTGCTATATATTTTCCATTAGCCTTTAAGCAAGAGCTGTCTAGCAAAATGATCTATATGGAGTTTTCGAGGCCTGAACAGGCAATCTTCTAAACGTCAAACCCTTTAAGCTATCCCTTGAGCCGCTTCATCTCCCGTAACGTTGACGCCAGCTTCTCTGTTACAGCCAGCGCCCAGTCAATTTCATCGTCTCGGCCGTGCTTCTGACCACGAGAATCTACCTTCAGCATGGTGTCGTGCAGCGTGGTACTATCATATATGGTTTCTTTGGGACTGACCACAGCCGCAATGCTGCGTTCCATGAATCGGAATGCCATGTCCAAGTCACATTCGGTGCCCTTCAAGTGTCTCAGCACTGACATTTCGGGCAACTGAGTTAACGACCGGCCGCTGATTGCCCCGGTGGACTTGTTGATCAAGTCGACAAGACGGATAAGTTTACCGCCGTAAAGGTCTTCTTCCAGCAAAGTAGCCCTAGAACCGATTAGCAAGGGGTAAATCCCATTTTTTGGGTTTTTTTTAAACAAGATATGAGTTTCTTCAGCGCAAGATTCAATGAAAGAGGGAGTCAGTACTCTAATTGGGCATCTCTATAGCAAGGAAGTGTACAGGTGGACTTAATAACACCGTCCTTAATCAGCCCTTGAAGTCTTCCTCGAAGGATCTCGTATTGTGTCGGCCGTGATGGAGGATCTACAGAGATGATGAGGCCACACCTATCAACAAACGCCTGCGAAGGGCTTTAGCATGATAGATAAGTGATACACTGTGCGACATTCAGTCGCAGTGCTTTAACTCACCACGTCCAGGCTGTCTAGCATGTTTGTTGTACAAAGATATATTACGTTGGCGTGTTTACCAGCCCTGTCGAGGCCAGTCAGAAGGGAGTTTGTGGCCCGTAGTGAGTCCTGTGCCTCTCCATGCATACTTGACTCTCTCGAGCCAGCTATACTCTCAACCTCATCGATCAGAACGCAAACAAATTGTTCCCTGTCATCCTTACACAGCCCTTCGATCGCCGAAAATATTTCGTCAACCTGCTTCGCACTCTCACCTGTGTATCAACACTATCAGTATCACCCAATAGCCAGAACGGGTAGTTATTTTGCCCACTGTAGTATTTGGATAGCAATGTTGCTGTTCTGATCTGGATGAACTTCGTGTCTCTATAAGTATCTTTCAACCGTATTGAGATTTTCTGTGCCAGTCCCTGTGCTAATGTCGTTTTCCCACTTCCAGGAGGGCCATGGAGTAGTACCAGCGGGTTCATTCCCGCTCTCTTCTTCCCCAACTTCTGAGAGAACCGAACTGACGCGGCGATAGCAATTAGCAGAATACCAAGCTGGCCGAGTATTTGGAACTAACTCATATTCGTCACTGTGCGAACAAGTTCTCCTTTTAGATCTTGCTCGAAGATGAGACTGATGCAACTATCAGTGCAGTCCTACGGACATTCGAGTGGATCTTACTCGTCCCAGTTGCTATCAAATTTGATGTGAGGCATGGAGGTTACTTCGCCTTGTGGGACAAGATCTTTCTCTTCATGGGCCGTGTAGAGCTTATATACCTGAACCATCGCTCGAACATTGTTGGTAGAGTAGCAAGTTGTGTCGCAATCAGGGCCGGTGTATTCAACAACTTTAAGAGAATGTAGGACTTCGGATGCGTTACCGTGGTTACCGCGGAGCAGAATAGAAGCTTCTATCTTGTGTTAGTCCAAATGGCTTGTTTGGTTGTGTATCCATACTATAGCTATCAGCAAGTAGATCCTGTCCTACATCGTACACTTGATCTGGCTTTGAAAGCTCCTTCTCTAGAACATTTTGCACCTGAATATATTAGGGAAATTGCCTTTTTTTAATGTACAGACTTACCAAACCTAGATCTTCCAATTCGACATCGTCTTGAATTCTTGCTTCAATATAAATGATACTGGCCAAATGCTCTTGTTCTGGTGGCACTACTACATACTCCTCTATCATGGAAGATTCGGATACAACAGAGTGAGGTTTACAGAGGTCCTTTATCTCCATGGTGATAAAATGCACAGTTTCAAATGTTCCCCAATCACTCTGTAAATCATTTTGAAACGAAATGCCCACATGAAACCTTTCGAGGTGAGGTATTATTATCACCAAGTGGAGTGGGCTTATCTGTTTGGTGCCTTAGCACTACACTCACCCTCATCTCAGCCACAATTAGAGTTACGTCACCCCGCTGAAACTCTAATCGGTAGCTCTGTCGATGTCAAGCCATACTAGAACTTTTCTAACAACACATGAAGTCAAGACGCTGTAATGGACACTATCAGCAGTCTGACAAAGCCTAAGTGCAAACCGTACGACCCTTCGGATCCTTCGAATGGCAGGAAGGATATCGTAGTCCAGCTGGTCTTGTCTCTTGCTCTAGGCGCCTCTGCTTTTATCGGCTTCTGCGTAAGTTTGGATACAAGAGAGTTGCAAGTATAAGTCTAATTAGTTTAGGTTCTTCGCCCAAGATGGAAATCCCTTTATGCGGCGCGAAAGAAGCAGATAGATGCTGCGGTCATCTTGCCCGAGCTACCTGACAGCTTCTTTGGATGGATCCCTGTTCTGTACAAAGTGACGGAAGAGGAAGTGCTGGCTTCTGCAGGGCTTGATGCCTATGTGGTAGGTAACGTCTTGCATCACTATTTACCATTTGATGGGTAATGCACAGGCAGACCTACTGTGCCAGTTCCATTGATGTGCCAATAGTATATGCTAACCTCACCTTAGTTTCTATCTTTCTTCAAGATGGCCATGAAGCTATTTGCAGTTATGTTCCTCACCGCAACCGTGATACTAGTGCCTATAAATAAGCGCTACTCCAACATTGAATTATTCGGGGGAAACAAGCTCGAACCCCATTCTCGACCTTCCTTCCTTGAACAAGCTTCGATGCATGAGTACGATTGGAGTGTGGATATGCCAGTAGAAAGTCTGCAGAACACCCTCCGGCCCAAATTCCCCGAAACTAGTTACTTATGGGCCTACTTGGTCTTTACATATGTCTTTACTGGTCTAACAATATACTTTATGAGATCTCAAACCTTGAAGATCATCAAGGTACGACAGGAATACCTGGGAAGTCAGGAGACGATTACAGACCGGACAATCAAATTATCTGGTATTCCCCGCGACCTCAGATCAGAAGAAATCCTCAAAGAAACCATCGAAAAGCTCAACCTTGGCAACGTAGAGAGTGTCACAATCTGCCGTTATTGGAAAACATTAGATGATATGGTCGCGAAACGAGCCTACATACTTAGAAAGCTAGAGGAAGCTTGGACCGTGCATTTCGGAAGACGAGATGCGGGCATACTACCTCAAGCTCGAAGCCTCTTGTTAAATCAGAGCGAAAATGGCGACATAGATTCTGAAGGTCAGCGGCAAGATGGCAGTACAGCACTGGGACCACGGCCTACAACGAGAATCTGGTACGGGTTTATGAGCCTACAAAGTGAAAAGGTGGATGCAATTGACCACTACCAAAATCAGCTTCGAGAACTCGACGACGCGATCATAGCAGCCAGGAAGAAAGAGTACAAGCCTACAGCAATAGCCTTTGTTACCATGGAATCGATTCAAAGATGTCAAGCCCTTGTACAGATGGTTATTGATGGCAAAGCGGGACAACTCTTAGCAAAACAAGCCCCAGCTCCATCAGATGTTGTATGGCGGAACACTTATCTATCTCGCTCGAGTCGAATGTTTCGTTCTTGGAGTATAACTTCATTCATATTCGTACTTTCAGTGTTCTGGCTTATTCCGGTTCTGTTGCTGACGAGTCTGATTGATCTCTGTACAATCCGACAGGTTTGGCCAAGTCTTGCTGATCTACTCGAGCGACACGACATTATAAAATCCTTGGTACAGACTGGTTTACCAACCTTAGTTTTCTCGCTCCTTAACGTTGCAGTTCCATTTCTGTACGACTATCTTGCAAATAAGCAAGGCATGATATCCCAAGGTGACGTGGAGCTATCTGTCATTTCAAAGAACTTCCTTTTCACGTAAGCTGCCTGATGGCGTCACCACAGTTCGTTTATATCATAAAACTAATTTACCCTAGATTCTTCAATCTATTCTTAGTTTTCACAATCGGAGGATCTGCAAGCAGGTTCTGGCACACTTTGTATGAGGGCTCGAGGGAACCAGCTAAGCTTTCCCAAAACTTAGCTACCGAGGTCAAAGCGCTGGGAAGCTTTTATACCAACTTCATTCTTCTCCAGGCCATTGGCCTTTTGCCATTCCGACTACTAGAATTTGGCAGCGTATCTCTCTATCCCATTATGCGCATGGGCTCGAAAACTCCTAGAGACTTTGCTGAGCTAGTTCAACCTCCTATATTTCAATATGGGTTCTACTTGCCTTCTGCCATCCTCATATTTATTCTTTGCTTAGTTTACAGCATCCTACCAGCTGGCTATAAGATTCTCTTCTTCGGCTTGATCTATTTTGCCTTCGGATATTACACTTATAAATACCAATTACTTTATGCAATGGATCATCCTCAACATTCGACTGGTGGAGCATGGACTATGATATGTTATCGCATCATGCTTGGAATGGGTATGTTTTTCAATACGGGTCATATACCGTTGATTTTCCGACAATCTATTAAAGGATTTTGCTCATGAAGCGGTGCTAATTATCATGCAGGTGTTTTCCAATTAGTCATGGCTGGCTTGATTGCTCTTGAGAACGCAATTACACCTGCTATATTGGTCGTCCCGCTGATACCGTTCACTGTTTGGTACAGTAAGTGTTACTTTTCCTCTACTCAGTTCGACTTTCCTCCTAAGAGATGTACTCTATTTCAACATTTCAACACTGTACACCAGACTTGACTCATAATACTGATATATTGCTAGGCTATTATTTTGGACGGAATTATGAGCCTTTAATGAAGTTTATCGCTTTACGTAGTATTGAGCAAATTTCTGAGAATAATTTTGCTGACGAAGAACGACCATCTGGGATTGTGAGGCGTCAAAGTACGACAGTTGATGAATCGAGAGAAAAGGGTCAAAGATTTGTCAATCCGAGTCTCGTCACACGGCTAGAAAAGATGTGGATTGATATTGACTCTGATGAAATCGAGGAACCAAACGATGATCCGGGACTACTAGACCGAGAGCAGAGCACAGAGAGCACGCAAAGCTTAGGAGATGCTCATATATGGAGAACACCACAATGATTTGGCTGAAAGATATTTGAGATTTGCAAGTTGGGCATTACATTCTAATGACTTAACCTATATTAATTTGAATCAACACTCAACCGCCAGAGATTCAATGACGTCTACTTTCATATTTGATTGCGTAGCTGCATCTCACTTGTGGAACCTTGCCATGCTGTTACAATAAACGTGTATATTCAGAAATTGATGTATTAGACCTCTTCACGATACCAGTTAATCTCAGTCGAAAGATTGCTGGGACATATTGCTGGATTGTAAATTGCAATTGCTCATAAAAGTTATATTGTATGTATTTGGAAAAATTAATCGGTGGCAGAAATATACTTCACCAAAGCCATATAGCTAGGTGATCGAGTCCGGGAGACGTGCCTCTCAACTTTATGTCGTTGTGAACCTTAAAAGTGCTCGTAGGAAGTATGAGAGAGTTTCTCTCGGATCTCATGCAGGTCCCAAATTGATAGTCCAGAAATTACTGGCGCTTCCATCATAGCGCGCTTTCCCAAATTTGTGAATTATTTAGGTAGTCTCAACTCACAACGATCCTTCAATCTCCCGAAAAGCTAGTCGCTATTTTCAATCAAATTCCTAAATTGCATAATTGCATTGTTGATTAAACATCTTTTTTAGTAGACATCATCAGAATCACGCCTGGGCTATTTAATATCAATCAAGATTCCCGGCAAAACGTCTTCCCAAATATACCTCTCACGAGGTGTAGCGGAAGCTCACATTGTCAGAAGAAGCACATATGATCGCAGCCCGCTGTCCGTGGCATCGTTCTGCGAGTCAGACTCAAAACGCGTTATGTCTCTTGGGAACGCTTCTTCTCCTTCGGTATCTTTTGTGCGTGATGGAGAAATTTCTCCAGAGGTGCAAGGTAAAATGACTATACATGATGGAAATCTAAGCCCTAGCTGATCACATTCCAGGTGGAGTAGATTGTGCAACAAATCTTCTGGATACGATTACTGAGGTCGAGGCAGACCACCTCCGAGAAATCCGAGCCCCTCGTAGCCCTATCTTAGAGAAAGGCAAAGATTATATCACTCTCACCATGTCACCGGATTATTCCGGGAGCCCATCACTCAAGCCGACCAAAAGCAGAGATTTGGGGGAGGAAAGCCGTGGGAGAACACTGGAGAGAAAGCCACGAGTTACCAACCCACTATCAAGAGCGGGATCGAGGTCTCGAAGATATGCAAGTGCCCCCATTCAGTAACTTAAGTGGATTCTCATTCCAAGAGAAGAAGGTTTGCATTAAGATAGAAGAAGAAAATCACTAATTTGGTAGCTTCCAGGATGCTAGTATTCAAGTTGACACTTCCTCAATCGAACGACGTAACCCCAGTCGCAGTAATACATTTTATGACAATCCTGCTGATCCACTCGGGGCGTTAGAAGATGACTTCTTAGAACCATGTCCCGATATCAACATACGCCAAGGTGTCTCTGAAATCTTGAGTGAACCATTTGAATCGTCTGATATCGCTGCAGGCTTGAGTCGAAGCTCAACTTTCACTTCTCAAAGCAGGCGCTCTACCACTACTGCTCAGACTATTCTCGCACCACTGACTCATTCTCCTACTGAGTTTTCCATTGGAGCACCTCAAAACTTGTGAGTACCTCAGACCTTGAAATTGTCTCGGCTTGGATATGGAACATTGACTAATACTTAGTTTAATAGCGAAACGTACAGTGCCGCAACTCAAGTTGATGCGTCTTTAGCAAAAGGCTTTTGGTCCTCATGGGCACTGCTACCTACCGAAATAGTACAACAGCTAATGTCATACCTCACTCCTGTGGACTTTAATTCGGCCAGGCATGCCTGCCGCTCCTGGTTTGTCAACAGTCTCGAGCAGGTGAGTGAGTAGTAGAGAGTGTGACTGCTGTTTGGCTAATTCTGAAATTGTTACATTTTCAAGTGAATAATATTCTAATTAGAGAAGTCACTTCTAGATTCCATGCTGAGACGGGGAGGCTGGTCATCAAGTTTTTCTCAGAGCTTTGCAACACTGTCGACGCTGGATCGTGAAAACAAGTTCAGCAAAGAGGTGAATTGATTCTGCCTAAAAGAATTATCCTTTTTTAAACTCAATTTAGAATGATTCTACAGTTTAAGAAAATCCTCATTAGAGCATGGCTGACTAGGCATGTAGTGGTTAATGGGTAACTATATCTCACGGGAATGTGCCCTTGGACCAGACTGGACAGGGAATGGAATTGATGGCATGCTTTCAGCATTTCACTATGTATCTGAGGTTGACTTCACTGAGGTATCCGTTGATTATTCAGGCATGGACTCAGGTAGAACCACATTCACCGTCAGCAGCTGCGGCAAGTTTCTGATGGCTGTGAATGGATGCTTGATTTACGTCTATCAATTAAACCGGAGCCATCGAGATGATGATACTAGTTCCCACCCTGGTCTTTTACGACCCATAACAAGTGTCATATGCCCTCGTAGGGTGCTGTCGTGCAGTATCGATACGTCATCCCAGCGATACGCTATTGCAGCTCTGCTCGATGGTCGTATGGGTGTGCTATGCGATTTCACAGCTCATATTGTAAAATCCAAAAATTATGAATATGCCGCCACAGATTTGAAACTGCTCTGTTCCACGAAGAAAACATCCGATCAAATTTATGAGTCTGAAGGCGGTTTTACCGGGTCTGCATATCTAGACCGCGTGTCACTAAACAGTTCATCATCTTGTCGTACCGCTTCTGGGACTGCTGTCGCTGCACCATTTGTATTTCCTGGAATAATAGCGTCTCCCGCGGCCAGTCCAAATGTATTTTCGAAGTTTCAAGGTCCTACAGTTAGTGAAGAGGAGGTCTCTTTTAAAGAAAAATATTCTTCGCAGCCCAACGTAGTGTCAGCCCAAATAAAGGAGCTTTATGGCAGAACTTGCAATAATGACCGATCCTCAACGCAAGATGTGGGAGATTTTGGGGCAAACAAAATGCCTGGTAAGTAGAATTTTCTTCGGGGCTGTCAAATTCTATAGTTACAGTTTGACTATCAATAGAATACTAATATACCCGTGGCTTAGTTGAGACAGGGCCACGCTCAATCTATCACAATGTTTGTTCCGAAGAAGACCCGCCACGTTCAGTTGCTATATGTCCCCAGCGACGATGTGTAGCTTTTGGTTGCTCTGGAGGGATCGAACTTCATTGGGTAGGTCTTGACCTTCGAAGCCTTTACTTTGAGGCTTGCAGAATGTGATATTTCTTAAAGCATCTACCCATGGACTAATGCATATCTAGGTCGACGCGTTGACCGGTCAAGATCTCAGCAGGTGGTTTCCACTTACAGCTCCAAGCGACTATCTATTCTTCTTGCCACCAAGGAAGAGTATAGATTCTGCTAAGAAATTAAGACTCATCAGTAGTGCAGCAAGACCAAGGGAGAGACCTACATTTGTACATAGAGCTACCGGAGCGTACGGTGTTCAAGATACATTTCCACATCATGACAGAAGAGCTGGTAAGTAATTTCGGCCAGCGTACATCCAGCACTGCTGACCAAGTGAAAAATTCGTAACTTACCAATCTAATGCGTTGAGTGAGTAGACAGAACGGGACCTTCAGATCATTATCGAGCAGTTCCTTTGAGCGATGGGCAGTAAGTGGCTCTATTCTTGCCAATTCGCGAAACCTTCAACTTCTATCGCTATTCTCGCTCCCTATTTGCTCTTCTAACGCCAGTCCTAGTCATATCCTTTTTACGGATCCATCCACAGGTCTTCTGTGTCTTGGAAGTGACGCTCCCGTCGGTGGACCCACTAAGCTTATTCGAAAAGTTTGGTTTCAAGGACCACACTCTCAAGGTGACGCAGTCGCATATGCCAGTGGATCTGATCTGAGTCTAGGGGTAAGAGTTGTTGCAGCATTTGGTGCCGGACAAGAGAAAAGTATATGGTGAGCGACCTAAGAATGTCTCATCTTCACGACCAGATCGAAGGAAAGCTGACCATTTTGATATGAAAGGCTTTACTCAGTGCCCGGAGACATGTTTGCCGCTATCCAAAACAATTCAGCTACCTCGTGCCTAAGTGAAAACAATGAATTCACGAAGTTGAGTGCCGATTGGCAATCCTGGTGGCCCGATGATGGATTACAAGCATGGCTTGACGAGTCTGGAAACCTTATCGATGGTGTGTTACCAAGGTCCATTTGGCCATTGAGAATTAGAGGCCAGATGATTGGTACTTGTTGTGGCTTGATTGACCTAACAATTGACTCGGGTAGAAATTGCTCCAAGAGTGATGTAAATGTAGTACTGACATTGAGATTGCAGGTCCAACCATGACAATCTGGGCATTCAATAAAGATGGGTTAACTGTATGTATAGAGAACTGAATTTTTAAAGCTTCTCAATTCGTGCACTGCTTTTAATGATTACTGATAATGTACAGAAAACCTGGAGTCTTAAACAAGACTATGCGATTAAGTTATCAGTGGTGAGAGATGGGTCTATACGTGAGGTAAGTCGAGGTTTACAAATAAGGCTCGACGTTGTGGGTAAAAGAATGCAAAAGCTGAATCGAAGGTTTAGATCGACAGTGAAGGTGATACAAAAATGGTTGATATAGAAGCGCTCGATGGAATAGGTATGTTGTGTACAATCCCTAGTCGAGCACTGCCATAACGCGTGAGCTAATTATAGATATCTATGAAGTGGACTATGGTAGAACCAAGGGAAACTTAGAGAAACCTATTATCGACCTGTCTCGTGGTAGAATTGATTTTGAGATTCGGTAGAAAGGATAGGAGCCCGGAAACTTGGAAGCTTGATGACGCAGAACTGATAATGCCCGGCAGGATCCAAATTGTAAGTAAAAAGTAGTGACCTCGTAGAAGTATCAATTTCTCACTGCAAAAACTCAATATGTGGAGGAGTCTTCAAACAATAAAATATAATTCTACAAGAGAATTTCATCCAGCAGAATTATCACTTTGTCAATCCCCGTTCGAGGTAAACAAACCCCCTTTCTGACCTCGCCTAAAATCCCGCCTCGGCGTCGTTACAAGGCTGAACTGACAGGGGACTCCCGTAAGAAACAGGTTGGAGGGAAACTCCTAGTCTCCGATAGGTGTTGGGTAATATACGACCATCATGCCCAACCAGCAGCCCAATTTCTTTCCGCTTTGTTTTGCCATCAATTTAAGTAGCTCGCCATGCTGCTGTATAATTACATTCTGGTATTCTCGTGATTGATACCATATCTTAGAAACCTTGCACATATCTTCCTCAGACCACAGCAACTACTCTTCTACCGCAATTAGTAGAATCGTAAGCAAATACAGCTTCGGTAGAAGCATTAGGAGGAGCATGTGTCTCTTTAGTAGTAGGTCACCGTACTCGAATCTCTAAATGTGGTCTGCTAATATGGAGAACAGAACCAGATTATGATGTCGAATTTGCCAATCGCGAACGACCCAGGCGACGATCCAAGGTTGTCGCAACATATGCTCCTGAGCGTCGGACCGAGAGGATATCAGAAACGATAATCCACGAGAGACCAGCGCAATATGTTCAGGCTCCCAGATCGTCGACACCGGTCATTGTGCGGCCAGTAACTCCTCCTGCGCAATCTCCCCCGCGAACATCTGCCCGGCTTGAATTGATAAGCGTGGAAGAGACGAGGGGGAGTAGTCCAAGGAATAGCC
>Ga0247808_10001509_pt1 | contig 11253 bp, 6 predicted proteins | sample UWRJL089202R1_FD_179914 | JGI IMG/M metagenome (GOLD analysis project Ga0247808, IMG submission 179914) | Plant litter microbial communities from Arlington Agricultural Research Station in Wisconsin, United States - UWRJ-L089-202R-1 | ecosystem: Environmental > Terrestrial > Plant litter >... | reverse complement strand
TGTGTCGACAGCCTCTACAGGCGGCCATTTGGCATATTGCTTCCACTCATTAGACCCAGTCTGGAACATAATTGCTTTTGGTAATTTCGCATCAGTACCGCCTTTCAGCTTACTGACAAAAAAGGGCAGTTCTATGTTTGTTCTGTAATATTCTCCGGTCTTGCTGCCGAAATTAACACCGGCCAGAACATCGCCATCGGCGCGCGACCAGGATCCGTGATACCATGGGCCCATCACCAGGATATTATCGGTTTTCGGTTTGGCACGTTCCAGTCCTTCAAAGACTTTCAGCGGCCCATATGGATCTTCCTGGTCAAACCAACCACCTACAGTAAGCACTGCGGGTTTGATATTTTTTAAATGTGGAATTGGTGTCTGTGCTTTCCAATAGTCGTCATAGCTTTCATGAGCCATCATTTCATTCCAGAGGATGCTTTTGCCATGCAGAAACTTCTCATTGAAATTTTTGAGTGGCCCGGCATCCATGTAGAAGCGGTACGCATCAGCAGTGCCGTATTTATTAAAGCCCGGGGCACCCCTGGTACTGATCGAATCCCGCTGCTGCCCAAAAGAGGACAGGAAAGAAAAACTGCCCATCAGGAAGAAGGCGCCGTTATGGTGGCGGTCATCACCCATAAACCAGTCGGTTACAGGCGCCTGAGGCGAGACTGCTTTTAGCGCCGGATGGGCGTCTATCAGCGATGAGGTAGCATAAAATCCGGGAGATGAGATTCCCCATACGCCTGCTTTACCATTGTTGTTGGCTACATGTTTAAGCAGCCAGTCTATCGTATCATACGTGTCTGAACTTTCATCGGTTTGTTTGCCCTTTTTGTTCATGATATACGGTCGGTTGGCTACAAATTGTCCTTCAGACATGTATTTGCCTCTGATATCCTGGTAAACAAAGATGAAGCCTTCCTGATCAAATAACCTGTTTGGGCCAACGGGAACTTTAATTCTTTCTCCATAGGGCGCAACACTATAGGGGGTGCGGCAGATCAGAAAAGGGTATTTTTTACTCTGGTCTTTAGGCGTGTAAATGGTGGTGAAAAGGGTAGCGCCATCTCGCATGGGTATTTTTTCTTCCAGCTTGGTATAGTTGGCCAGCGTAAAAGTACTGTCCTGAGGCGTATTACGCTGCTGCGCGGCGGCGCTTCCGGCAATTAATATCAGGAATAAGAGTTTATATATTCTTTGCATGACTTACAGTGCTTTTGTATTTGGTTTTGCCGACATAATGAACTGGATTTCTCCACCCTTCATGATCTCTTCGTAGGTAATTGTTCTGCGTTTTAATACCACTCCGTTGAGCAGCACCTGACTTACGTATACATTTTTATCACTCTGATTTTTGGTGTTCACTTTAAAGGTTTTCCCGTTTTCCAGGTTCATCGTCGCATTCACTACAGCCGGACTTCCAAGTTCGTAATTCAGTGATCCTGGTGCCATAGGGTAAAAGCCCAGTGAGCTAAAGATGAACCAGGCACTCATTTGTCCGCAGTCATCATTTCCGCCCAAACCGTCAGATGTCGGCTTGTACATTTTCTTGAGGATCATGCGTACACGATCCTGCGTTTTCCATGGGGTAGTAGTGTAGTTATACAGGTAAGCCGCATGATGCGCAGGTTCATTACCATGTACATAATTCCCAATAATCCCTTCCCTGGTGATATCTTCTGTTTCTGCAAAGAACTCATCCGGTAAGTGCATGGTAAACAAAGAATCCAGGTGTATTGCAAAATGCTGTTTACCGCCTCTCATAGCAATCATAGCTTCCGGATTGTGCGGTACATACAAACTGTAGTTCCAGGTATTGCCTTCAATAAAGCCCTGACCATTGGTACTGAGCACATCAAACTTTGCTCTGAACTTACCGTCTTTCAGGCGCGGGCGCATAAAGCCTGATTTGGCATCATACACATTCTTCCAGTTCTCAGAGCGTTTGATAAATTCATTGTAAACTGCGGTATTGTTTAGTTTTTTAGCGAGCTGCGCAATACACCAGTCGTCATAGGCATATTCGAGCGTATTGGATACAGAGTTTCCATTTGATTCTGAGGCCACATAGCCAATATCCATATATTCACCTATACCTTCATAGCTTCTGTGTTTTGCTGTTGTTACGCAGGCGTCCAGCGCAGCTTGTGCATCGCCTTTGTAATTTCCCTTGATGATTGCATCTGTGATCACGGAAACGCTGTGATAGCCACTCATACACCAGTTGTCATTGGCAGAGTTAGACCATACCGGAAGCATTTTCAAGGTACTCTGGTCATAATGCGCCATCATGGAAGAGACCATATCCCCATTGCGTTTCTGCTGTATAACATTGAACAGCGGATGCAGCGCACGGTAGGTATCCCATAAAGAAAATGTGGTATAGTTATCAAAACCTTTGGCCTGGTGGTTGTTTTGATCCAGACCTCTATAGGCACCGTTAACATCAGTGTATAGTGTTGGATTGATGAAAGTATGGTACATGGCGGTATAAAAATTCACCTTGTCATCTTCATTTAGCGTATTTACAGCGATCTTGTTCAGTTCTTTATTCCAGGCTTGCTGCCCTTGTTGCTTTACGTGATCAAAGTCCCATCCCGGGATTTCCGTTCTTAGATTTTCCAGTGCATTGTCCTGACTTACCGGAGAGAGTGCAAACTTAATCTTGATTTTCTCTCCTTCGGTAGTTTTGAAATCAAAGTAAGCCCTGATTTTTCTTCCTGCCATTTCAGGGAAGTTTTTAGTCTGGTCAAACTTACCCCAGAAACCACGGTATACCTGTTTGGGGTCATAGTTCTTTTGTCCGTAACTGGCAATAGGTTTAGAGAAAGTCATAGCGAAATAGACTGTACGCGTACGTGCCCAACCACTGGTTTGGCGATATCCGGTAACCAGGGTATCATTTACAACACGCAGATAAGTCCATACGTTTTTATCCCCATAATTATAAATTCCACTGATCATATCGAGTATGATGTGGGATTGATCTGACTTAGGAAAGGTATACTGATGGAATCCTACACGTGCAGTGGTGGTCATCTCTGCAGTAATCTGGTGGTCGGCCAGCTTCACTTTATAATAATTGGCTTCAGAAACTTCAGTATCGTGTGAGAATGCAGAGCGGTATCCGCTTTGAGGCACACTGGCTGTACCAGGATTAAGTTGCAGTGCCCCTATAGTTGGCATAATCAGGAAATCACCCAGGTCTGAGTGTCCTGTGCCGCTGAAATGCGTATGGCTGAAGCCTACGATAGTCTTGTCAGAATATTGATATCCTGCACAGTATTTGTAGACATCTCCATTATATTTACCGTTCTGCTCATAGGAAAGCGTATCTGTTTCAGGACTCAGCTGCACCGCTCCAAAAGGCACTGTAGCTCCGGGATAGGTATGCCCCATCTTTTCTGTCCCGATAATCGGTTTTACATATTGATACGGTTGTTTTTGTGCCTGAACGGCATACCCGCATAACAGTCCACAGATTACAAATACTAGTTTCTTCATGATGTTTAAGCTTGATTGATGCCGTAAAAATAAGAGAAAGCTCCAATGATGCTTCATTTTAAACCCGATTATTTGAACTCAGCAAAGTTTCAGTTTATCTTACGCTTATGTTTTTTGTATTATTCTGATGAATATCTTTCTGCTTACCTGTCTGGCTAATCTTTAAAGTGCTAAATGTAGATTCCCGCACATCATCGAGTACGACGGGCACCCGGAAGTCTTTGCGGTCGCAGACCATACTGAGGTTTGAAACCTTCAGGCCGACGGCATGGCGAACAAACATACCCCATGCAGGAAGTTCCTTAAACATGGAGAAGTCGGGGTACTGGGCAGGTATCTCCGGTATTTTGGTCAGCTGATCCAGGGGTATGTTGGCAAATGCGGCCTTACCACCACCAGCGTGGCGGAAGCTGATGTTGTTTAGCGTAACATCAGTAATCATCGCATCAGGTACGCCAATGATGATGATCCCCGGTGAAATGTTCCTTGGCTGATCTTCAATTGGTCCTTCGTAGCCATAGCCGGCATCGGGTTTTGTTGCCGGTATATCTCCGCTGACATTACTAATCCTGATGTTCTGCAATCTGCTCTTTTTACCAATGACACGCTCCCCGGTACGTAAAAAGATCAGGTTGCCAGTATTGGTGGAGGTCAGGCCGTTCACCTCTACATCTTCCAGAAAACCTCCGTCAACGGCTTCAAGGGCCAGTGCAGAGCGATAGGTATCAAACACTTTGTTATTCAGGATTCTGACATTCACAAAGCCTCCTCTTGATGCAGTACCGAATTTAATGGCATTGGCACTGGAGCGGATGGTGTTGTTGCTGATCAGGATATTTCTGCAGGCTTTGGTGGCGTCGTGTGACTTCAGACAGATCCCATCATCCGCAGCATCGATATAGCAATTCGTTACTTTCACATCTTCGCAGTCAACAATGTCTACACCGTCTTCGTTCCAATAATCTACGTTATCTACAGTTACGCTGTCAACGGTCAGGTTTTTACACTGATCATACGTCTGATTCCAGCTTGCCGAATTACGGAAAGTTACGCCTCTGATATCTACGTTTTTACAGTTACGGAAATAGAACAACATCGGTCTGTTGGTTTCAGATGGCCTTCCATATTTATAAGCATCTACGAGGAGGCCTTTCTCGATATTGTCTACTACATTGCGGGCAACATATTTACCTTGCCCATCAATGATTCCTTTTCCGGTTACCGCTACATTTTCCACATCGGTGGCAAATAAGAGCGCTGTCCATGTCTTCTTGTCGTAGTCAAACGGGTTGAGGGAACCCAGCAATACGGCACCTTCTTCCAGGCGGATGGTCACATTGGATTTCAGGTTAATAGATCCGGTGAGGTAACGCCCCACATAGAAAACCAGGCGCCCACCGCCTTTTGCGCTGATATAATCAATAGCGAACTGAATGGATTTGGTATTGAGTGTGGTTCCGTCAGAATGGATACCAAACAAAGATGCCTTGTAGTCTTTAGCCCAGAGCGGGCTTGCAGTAATGCAAAGCATTGCGATGAGGATATATTTTTTGATTAGCATTGGAGTTGAGTTTTAGTATAAAGTAACCGGGCCCACGAGTCCCATAGATTGCAGTGGCTGATCTTTGCGCTTGAGGTTGGTCCAGTATTGCGCAACAACATTGTCTTTTAGTGTTTTCATGTAGTTAACCATTACAGTAACCACTTTAATTTCGATTTCATTGTTACCATTACGGAGCAAACCTGCAGTGGGATAAATCCTGCGCCCATACCACTGTGTGCCCGCATCTTTACCGTTAATGCGCACTTCGCAGATACCATAGACATCGCCAAGGTTGAGATAGGATAGCGTGTTTTTATCGCTCAGCTGAAGGCTGTTTCGATAGATTACTGTTCCGGCAAAATGAGTATAGGCAGGGAGTTCCCTGAGGTCAGCTAATTTGCGGAACTCATCTTTTTTGACCGCGCCGTCGCTGTGTCTGAATTCGACTGTCCAGGGGGTGGTAATGGTTTTGTCTCTGGCACCTGCTACCGGACTTTCTTTCCATTCTTTACCCTCGCGATCCTCGCTAAAGACAATCAGCCGGGCATCGGCAGGGCCAAGATTGATGCTGAATTTCCCATCGGGCATGTAGAGTTTAGCTCTTTCTCCGCTCACGGCATCCCATAGCCAGGCCTGTTTACGGCCTGTCAGGCTTTTGCTGAAGGTAAGCTCCGTTTGGGCACTGTGCTTGTTACTGGAGTTAGTCAGCAGAAACAGTTCTGCCTCATCCGTCTGGTAGCGCACCTGAGTGACAAAGCTCCTGGGCGTTTTGATTTTAACATAAGGCGTTAATGCGTATTTTTCCTGGATGCTTTTAAACCAGGCTACGAAATCGGCTTTAGGTTTATTAACAAACACGAAACGTGCGGGAAAGCCTTGCATTTTTTGCACCCAGCTTTGTACTTCGAGATCTCTTTGCTGGTAATTGTTCCAGCCGGTACTTTGTACAGGCATTGTTTCCAGACAGAATATCTTTCCGCCTGAGGCGACAAATTCGTACAGTTTTTTGGCTGTAGCCGTATCTAAACTTCTTACCTCAATCAGGAACAGCGTATGGTATTTTCTTTTCCCGTAGCTAAGGTATCCGTTTTTAATGGTAGCGGTGTTAATCACCGATTCAGAGACGTAGTCGCAGGCATTGCCGTTCTGATGGATAGCCTCCCACACCAGCATCTGGTATGCGGGAGATACTACGGTGGGAAAGGGCTCGTTCTGTGCGCCATACTCGCCCCACTGGTCTGCAAAGGGTGCAAGTAATGCGATATCTGCATACATAGTTGCCTGCTGCAGCACTGCTGATAGCCGTGCACGGTAGTCAGTATAGTGTTTGAAATAAGGCCAAATGGTATTTTTCTCATTGAAATAGCCACCATAGGTAATCCAGCCTGGAAAAGCTGCATCGGGAGGTGAGTAGTTAAAGCCGTGAAATATGGGGTGGGTAACACCAGATATCGTGCTCTGGTCTCCGGCAATTTTGAGTATTTCCAATGCCTCATTGAACACCATGTCTGTATTGGTCAGTTCTTCAGAGCTGATCAGCTTTTTATCTTTGAGATGTGCCGCTGAGGATACGATCTTGTTGATCATGGTATTTCCCTGGCCGAGGTGCCAGGGATACGAACTGAATTTTTCTTCAGTGATATCCTCACCAATTCCGTATTTAAGCCAGGTTTCACATTCTGGAATATCCAGTTCAAAGCTTCCTTCAAGCGGGAAGTATCCCCGTCCATAGGCCTGCGCACGAGATTTGATCTTATTGTCTTTGCACCATTCAGCAAAGTTATGTACAAAGCGTTCCTGGAAAAGTTCCGCTTTGGTAAGCTCAAAATCGTAGCGCATGCGTTCGGTCATTTTTTTAAGCCCGGGACTTAACTGAACCGGGTAAGCGGGATTGACCGTATTGCCCATGCCTCCTATTTTAAACAGGATGAAGGGCAGATATGGGTAGAGATCATAACCTCTTCGCTTCTTAAACTCGCTCATCATATCGCTGGTCCAGTTTGTACCTTCTGTTTCCAGGCTATCAATGAAGAAGGACCGTATTTTTGGCGCAAGCGGACCTATCTTTTTCTGAATGGTATCACTCATTCTGCTCAGGTATTTTTTTACCGCTTTGCTATCGAAGTGGTTAAGCACAGGTCCCATGCCACCCGGAGTACCTTGAATGACCTGCATAAAACCTTCAACCTTCACAAGGCCATATACTGCATAATTTCCTGCAGGGACTGATACTTTGATGATTCCATTTTTAATCTGCCCGGAAAGATCCACTACGTCTTCCATCCTGTTCAGGGGATCGGGAATAAGTTTCACCTCGAGCATTTCCATCGTCCTTCCGCTATAGGGATTGGTGATTGCAGGATCTGCTTCTTTATAGAGGTCGAACAAAGACAGTTCAGTCTCCAGCGGTCCCTGAAAGCGTTTAACGGCAATAACTACAATCTGAGCGCGTTCTCCACCTTCGAGAAATTCTCCTCCAACAGGAAAACCTGTGCCAACGAGCAGATCGCAGGTCATGTCCAGAGATTTAGCCTCATCGAGGGTAAACCTGAGAAGTTCTATCCATTCATCACTCAGCCAGGTGATGCTGGGTTTACCCATATCATCGGTACGCAACGGAAAGGATATGGGATTAATTTCCACTCCGCCAATACCGGCATCCTTCAGAATCCGGAGTTCCCTGGCCAGTTCAGCTTTCTCTATTTTAATACCGTTCCACCACCAGCGCACAAAGGGCCTGTACTGGTTTACCGGATTTTTGAATATTTCATATAAGGGCATGCTTTGCGACAGGGCGCTATTGCTCAGCAGTGGACGGGCGTAGGATGGTAAGGCATTTACCAAAACCATACCCGATGCTGCCAGGGATCCCTGTATCAAAAAATCTCTTCTTCTCATGAATGCTTAAATTAATTATAGCGCCTGTGCAGGAGATCCTTCATCCATAGGTTCAGGTCCCACTGTTGCTGCCAGGCTGTTTTAGTCGTTTGTGTTGGTACAAGATAAGGCGGCGGACCGAATTCCGGCGTGATTGTCAAACTTTTTACACCTGCAGCCTTTCTTTCTTTAATCCACTGATCCCAGACTTTCAGATGTGCGCGTACTGCTCCCTCATATTGTGGCAGCAGCGGATCGGCAACCTGTGAGCCCTGGGTATGTCCGATTCTGGCATGCAGGTGTGCGGCTTTGCCGATGGCAATATCCATAGCTTCCTGCTGATCGTCGAGCAAACTTTCCGATACACAAAACCAGTGGGATATGTCGAGGGTAAGCAGTGTCCCGGGGTTTCTATTCAATACTTCCGGAATTAGATGCAGCGCATAAGACCACTTATTGCGGTGGGTTTCCTGGTAAATGGGAATCCCGCTCTCTTTGCTGATGTGGAGACAACAGGCGAGGACAGCATCGATCTGACCAGGACTAAAATATTCTCTTCCCGTTTGCGCGCTGATGCACCGCGGTCCGCCCTGGCCATTGTTTATTTGACATAATGCCTTTAGTTGTTGCTCCAGCTGATGGAGATAATTGTCAAACCCAATTTGCTGACCCACTACTGTCATCACGATGGTAAATTGGAGTTGGTATTCTTCCATTAGGTTCATCACCGCAGGGATATCCGCCTCTTCCCCATAGGGAAACCATTCGACGCCGGCATAACCAGCTTCTGCCACCATAGGCAAAAAGCTTTCCCAGGGGATATGTTCCGAGCCCCACCGCGGGCAAAAGAAGTCGACTAACACTTATACTGCGCTTTTGGAACGGTGATAAATCAATGGATTCTGTTCATCGTTATTCAGCAGATCACCAATCTTCAGCGTAGCTATATAGTCCTGCGGAAGAATATTCGCCTGTCCGTTAAATACATTACCATCAGGCATATAAGCACAGGTCATAGCTCTGCGATGGCCACTGCTCATATTGGCGTTGGCCCCGTGTATGGTCAATCCGTTGTGGAAAGAACAGCTACCCGCTTTCATGGGCGCCGCAACTGAAGGCACTTTGATAAATTGGGGATAGACTTCAAAGATGCTGTCCATGTTTTTGCCAATTCCCTTATTCTCAAATTCTGTTTCCTTATAAGAGCCGGGAACAAAAAAGAGACAGCCATTTTCCAGTGTTGCATCATCAAGGGCAATCCAGATGGACAGTGCATTCCGGTCTGAAAAAGACCAGAATGGAGTATCCAGATGCCAGGAGGTTGGGTTTGCCCAAGGACGCTTGAAGAGCGCCTGGTCATGCCAGATGCGGATGCCATCCACCCCGGCAAGCTTTGCAGCCATTTCTCCAATGCGTGGATCTACCATCAATTCCTTAACGCCGGCATCTGTTTGCCATAAATTCAACAACTGATCGAACACCTTACCAAAGTATTCGGTGTCTTCGTTAATCCCATCAGATTCGCCCGTTTTTAGATCTTTGCCGGGCATTTTCTGCCCTGCGCGGTTCTTCACAGCATGCATCACCGTCGTTCTCCAGTGTGCAAGCTCTGTTTCATTTAAGAAATCTTCAATAACTATAAAACCATTCTCCTGATAGGATTTGATCTGTTCTTCAGTAACTTGATAATTCATTTGCTTTCAATTTAATAACCTGGACTTTGCACTAAGTTTGCGTTCAATTGCAATTCCCTGAATGGGATTGGGTAGATGAAACGGGCTGCTGTGATGGTATAGGCAGAAGGAAGAATGTATCCATACTGCGCCTTTGTCTTGATGCCATAAGCTGTAAGTACTGGAATTGCCTGATCCGTACGGACCAGATCCAGCCATCTTGAATTCTCAAATGCCAGTTCTATCCTGCGTTCATGCGCGATAATGTTGCGGAGCTGCGTTTGGTCTGTAATTGTTGTGGCTGTTAATCCAGCTCTTGTCCTCACCTGATTCAGATACGGCAGCGCTGCAGCAGATTGTCCGGTTTCATTCAATGCTTCAGCAAGCAGTAAAAGCACATTGGCATATCTATAGATCGGCCAGTTTTCTTTGGTATTGTTGGCGAGCAGATATGGTGGGTGGTAATATTTACGCACAAAGTATTTCGCAATAACCCCTGTTGGTGCTTTATAATTTACAATGCTTACAATTTTGCTGGCTACGAAATCTGTGTTGGAATTATAAGTTCCCTCAATTACGCCCACAGTAGCATCCAGACGTTTATCGTTCGGCTCATATGCCGAAAGGAGATCATCTGTGGGATAGTTCCAGCCACCATTCGTGTCATTATAGGAAATACCTGTGATATTGATGGTATTTCCATTTGGAATGAACCTGTAAATGAATGTGCTGGACTGTCCGTCAGTCCCATCCTTATATTGCACTTCGAAAACAGACTCTTTGTTGTTCTTGTTTTCGTTTTTAAAGGCATCTTCGTAATTGGCCCATAGGCTATATCCCATAGTGGTCGCACTTTGTAGTAAGGGAACTGCCTTATCGAACTGTTTCAGTGTCATGTATACATGAGCCAGTTCTGTGGCCACCATACCCTTAGTTACTCTACCTGTTTCCTGCGGCAGTTTAGGCGCCGCCACATTGGCAAGTGCATCTGTGAAATCTGCAATGATCTGTGCATAAACCTGCTCTGCCGTTGAACGGGGTAGCGAAGCCTGAGATTTGTCAGTTACCTCATGCAGGTGCAGAGGTACGCCGCCATAATGTCTTACTAAGTCAAAATAGTAGTGAGCACGCAGGGCTTTAGTCTCACCAATGATTTGTTTACGGTCGGCATCGGCCATGGTAAAGGTGATTTTTTCAAGACGATCTAGGATCACGTTTGTGCGCGATATTCCATTGTAGTCGCCCTGATAACGTATTGCTGTTACTCCGTTCTGTGAATTATCCAGAAAATCGGCCAGTTGTTCATATCCAAGACCACCACGATCTTTGGAGTTGTAATCATAGTGTGCATTGTCGGAACGCATTTCGTCCATATAAAACGCAATGTTAGCGACATCTCTAAGCGGTGTGTAAGCACCTACTACCGCCTGCTGGAAATCAACAGTACTTTTATAAAAATTTCCTTCGTTCATCTGTCCTTCAGGATACAACTCCAGGAAGTCCTTTTTACAGGAACCAAAGCTCAATGCTCCTGTTAAAAGAATCAACATATATTTTGAGTTTTTCATATTGTTATATTTTGATTGTCATTGTTTTATGATTTCGGTAAAGCATAGTAAGATTTAGCGGAACCGACATTAAAAGTTAATATTCGCG
>Ga0247808_10001506_pt1 | contig 11277 bp, 9 predicted proteins | sample UWRJL089202R1_FD_179914 | JGI IMG/M metagenome (GOLD analysis project Ga0247808, IMG submission 179914) | Plant litter microbial communities from Arlington Agricultural Research Station in Wisconsin, United States - UWRJ-L089-202R-1 | ecosystem: Environmental > Terrestrial > Plant litter >... | reverse complement strand
GATGATCAGCCGGTCGGCGGCGCCGTCCAGGGCGATGCCGATGTCGGCCCGGTAATGTTTGACCGCCGCCGACAAGGTCGCCGGATGGGTCGAGCCGCACTCTTCGTTGATATTGGTCCCGTTCGGCGAGACGCCCACGGCGCAGACCTCGGCGCCCAGCTCGAACAGGGTGGTGGGCGCGACGCGGTAGGCGGCGCCGTTAGCGCAGTCGATGGCGATGCGCAGGCCTTGAAGGCTGAGGTGGCGCGGGAAGGCGGCCTTGGCGATCTCGATATAGCGCGGCGGGGCGTCGTCGATCCGCTTGACCCGGCCGAGACGATCAGAGGGGGCCAGACCTTGATCTAGGGGCTGGTCCATCATGGCCTCGATCTGAAGCTCTTTCTCGTCGGACAGCTTGTAGCCGTCCGGTCCGAACAGCTTGATGCCATTGTCGTCGAAGCGGTTGTGAGAGGCCGAGATCATCACGCCCAGATCGGCGCGCATGGACCGGGTCATCATGGCCACTCCGGGCGTCGGGATGGGGCCAAAGGTGCGGACGTCCATGCCGACCGAGGCGAAGCCGGCGACCAGGGCGGGCTCGATCATATAACCGGACAGGCGGGTGTCCTTCCCGATCACCACCAGATGGCGGCGGTCGTCGCCCGACATGAACAGCTTGCCCGCCGCCAGACCGACGCGCAGAGCGACCTCGGCCGTCATGGGCGGGGTGTTGGCGCGACCGCGGATGCCGTCGGTGCCGAAATACTTCCTATCGCCCAAGGCGGTCTCCCGTGTCGTGGCCGCTACCTAGGGCCGGAAATCTTGCGAAACCCCTTTTTAGGTGTCGGCAGCCTAAAGTGGTCCTAGAGCAGACGACCTCTTCCGTCATCCTTGACGGCGAAACGGCCCTGCGAGCGAGAAGACCAATCCATGTGCGGCATCATCGGCGTCACCGGCAATGGTCCGGCCGTTCCCCGGCTTATCGATAGCCTCAAGCGGCTGGAATACCGCGGCTATGATTCGGCGGGCATCGCCGTGATGGTCGATGGCCGGATCGAGCGGCGCCGCGCCAAGGGCAAGATCCGTGAACTGGAAGCCGTGCTGCTGGAGCAGCCGCTGGCCGGGACCGTCGGCATCGGCCACACCCGCTGGGCCACCCACGGCGCCCCCACCACGCCCAACGCCCATCCGCACAAGGCCGGCCGCGTGGCCCTGGTCCACAATGGCATCATCGAGAATTTCGCCGAGCTGAAGGCCGAACTGGTCGCCGAGGGCCGCCAGTTCGAGAGCCAGACCGACACCGAGGTCGTCGCCCACCTTCTGGACCACGTCCTGTCAACGGGCCTGTCGCCGATCGAGGCCTTCAAGACCGCGCTGGACCGGCTGACGGGCGCCTATGCCCTGGCCGTGCTGATCGAGGGCGAGGACGAACTGATCCTGGGCGCCCGTCGCGGCAGTCCGCTTGTGGTCGGCTGGGGCGAAGGCGAGATGTATCTGGGGTCGGACGCCTTGGCCGTCGGCCCCTTCACCCAGAAGATCAGCTATCTCGAGGAAGGCGACTATGTCGCCGTGACCCGGTCCGGCGCGACCATGTTCGACGTCACCGGCGCGCGGGTCGAGCGGGCGGTGGTCCAGGTCTCGGCCTCCTCGGCCATGGTCGAGAAGGGCGCCTATCGCCACTTCATGGAGAAGGAAATCCATGAACAGCCCGACAGCGTCCAGCACACCCTGTCGGAGTATCTCGATCTGGTGACCGGCAAGGCCAAGGATCAGGCCGCGAAGGAGACCGGCGCCATCGATCTGGCCGCCATCGACCGGATCCAGATCGTGGCCTGCGGCACCGCCTTCTACGCCGGCCAGATCGGCAAATACGCCTTCGAGAAGTTCGCCGGTCTGCCCTGCGACGTCGAGATCGCGTCGGAGTTCCGTTATCGCTCTCCGGCCCTGACGCCGGGGACCCTGGCCGTCGCGGTCAGCCAGTCGGGCGAGACCGCCGACACCCTGGCCTCGCTGAGCTGGTGCAAGGCCAGAGGGTTGAAGACCGCCGCCATCGTCAACGTTCACTCCTCATCCATGGCTCGTGAGGCCGACGTGCTGTGGCCGACGCATGCCGGCCCCGAGATCGGCGTCGCCTCGACCAAGGCCTTCACCGCCCAGGTCTCGGCCTTGCTGGCGCTCGCGGTCGCCGCGGGCGTCGCGCGCGGGAAAATCGGCTCCGAGGCCGAGGGCGAGCTGGTGCGCGCTCTGTTTGAGGCGCCGCGGCTGATCGCCGAGGCCCTGCAGATGGACGCCCAGCTGAAGGCCGTGGCCCATGACATCGCCAAGGCCACGGACGTCCTGTTCCTCGGCCGGGGCGCCATGTTCCCCTTGGCCATGGAAGGGGCGCTGAAGCTTAAGGAGATCAGCTATATCCACGCCGAGGGCTATGCCGCCGGTGAGCTGAAGCACGGCCCCATCGCCCTGGTCGACGAATACACCCCGGTCATCGCCCTGGCCCCTCTGGACGACATCTTCGAAAAGACCGCCTCGAATCTTCAGGAGGTCGCCGCGCGCGGCGGGCCGGTGGTGATGATCGCGCCGAAGGCCGCCCCCGACCTGCATGGCGCCGGCATCCGTCGCGTCGACGCGCCGGACTGCCATCCGCTGATCGCCGCCCTGGTTTATGCGGTCCCCGTCCAGCTGCTGGCCTATTACACCGCCGTGCAGAAGGGGACCGATGTCGACCAGCCCCGCAACCTGGCCAAGTCGGTCACCGTCGAATAGCCGCGTTATCGAAGCGACTTCCGTAGGCAACGGAATATCGCCTATGATCGTTCGGCTGTCAGAATCTCCCCGGGCCCCCGTATGACTTCCAGACCTGTTCGCCTTCGCAAGGCCGTGCTTCCTGTCGCCGGTCTCGGCACGCGCGTCCTGCCTGCCGCCAAGACCACGCCGAAGAACATGCTGAATGTGTTCGACCGGCCCATCCTGTCCCACATCGTCGAAGAGGCGCGCGCCGCCGGGATCGAGCATTTCATCTTCGTGGTCGGTCGCGGCCAGACCTCGGTCGAGGACTATTTCGACCACAACGTCGAGATCGAGACCCAGCTGAAGGCCAAGGGCAAGGACGACATCCTGGCGCAGGTTCTGGCCGACCTGCCCAATCCCGGCGAAATGAGTTTCGTGCGCCAGATGGCGCCGCTGGGCCTCGGGCATGCCGTCTTCTGCGCCCGCGACCTGATCGGCGACGAGCCGTTCGCGGTCATCCTGCCCGACATGCTGATGATGGCCGAGAAGCCGGCGCTGAAACAGGCGATCGAGGCCCATGAGAAGACCGGTGGAAACATCGTCGTCGTCGAACCCGCGCCGGAAGGCGAGACCTATAAATACGGCATCGTCGCGCTGGACGGTCAGGACGGCCGTCTGAACCGCATGACCGGCATGGTCGAGAAGCCGCCTCTGGGGACCGAGCCGTCCAACCTGTTCATCTCGGGCCGCTATGTCCTGACGCCGGATATATTCCCGCTACTGGCCGACCAGCAGACCGGAGCGGGTGGCGAAATCCAGCTGACCGACGCCATGGCCCGGCTGATGAAGGTGCGGGACTTCCATGCGCTGGAGTATGAGGGCGCCACCTTCGACTGCGGCGATCCCGTGGGCCTGCTGCGCGCCAATGTCGCCTATGCGCTGAAGCACGCAAAGCTGGGTGATGCGGCCCGCGAGGCGGTCAAGGCTCTGCTCTAGGGCCGCGTCACAATCCGGCCCTTGCATCGCGGGGCGTCAGGCCGTTTAAGCGCGCGCAACACGCTTCCTGCGCCGCGAAGGTCCCGCCATGTCCAAAGCTTCCGAAAAGCCCGTCAAGAAGGTCGTCCTGGCCTATTCCGGCGGGCTCGACACCTCGATCATCCTCAAGTGGCTACAGACCGAATATAACGCCGAGGTCGTGACCTTCACGGCCGACCTCGGTCAGGGCGAAGAGCTGGCGCCGGCGCGCGAGAAGGCGCTGAAGATGGGCATCAAGCCCGAGAACATCTTCATCGACGACCTGCGCGAAGAGTTCGTGCGCGACTTCGTCTTCCCGATGTTCCGCGCCAACGCCCTGTACGAAGGCCAGTACCTGCTGGGCACGTCGATCGCCCGGCCGCTGATCGCCAAGCGTCAGATCGAGATCGCCCGCATGGTCGGCGCCGACGCCGTCTGTCACGGCGCCACCGGCAAGGGAAACGATCAGGTCCGGTTCGAGCTGGGCTACTATGCGCTGGAGCCCGACATCCGCGTCATCGCACCGTGGCGCGAGTGGGAATACCGCAGCCGCGAGGCCCTGCTGGAGTTCGCCGAGCAGAACCAGATCCCCATCGCCAAGGACAAGCGCGGCGAGGCTCCGTTCAGCGTCGACGCCAACCTTCTGCACAGCTCCTCCGAGGGCAAGGTGCTGGAGGATCCGGCGGTCGAGGCCCCCGAGTTCGTCCACCAGCGGACCATCAGCCCCGAGGACGCGCCGGACACGCCCTACGCCTTCACGATGACCTTCGAGAAGGGCGACGCCGTGGCCATCGACGGCGTGGCGATGTCTCCTGCTACGATCCTGACGAAGCTGAATGAACTCGGCCACGACAACGGCGTGGGCCGTCTAGACCTGGTCGAGAACCGCTACGTCGGCATGAAGTCGCGCGGGGTCTATGAGACGCCGGGCGGCACCATCCTGCTGGCCGCACACCGTGGCATCGAGTCCATCACTCTGGATCGCGGCGCCATGCACCTGAAGGACGAGCTGGCCGTCAAGTACGCCCAGATGATCTACAACGGCTTCTGGTTCGCCCCCGAGCGCGAGATGCTGCAGGCGGCCATCGACCACAGCCAGAAGAAGGTCTCCGGCACGGTCCGCATCAAGCTCTACAAGGGCAATGTCACCGTCATCGGCCGCGAGAGCCCGTACAGCCTCTACGACCAGGACCTCGTCACCTTCGAGGAAGGCGTCCAGGCCTACGACCACAACGACGCGGCAGGCTTCATCAAGTTGAACGCCCTGCGCCTGCGGGTTCTTGCCAAGCGCGACGCCCGTCAGGGCTGACGATCGGGCCGGTCGCGCGGCCCGCATGGCCGGCCTTTTTCGCCCGTTCCGAAGTTTCCTCCGAAACCTGCTTGCGCCCCACCGGCGCAGCCGCTAGATAGCCGCCCTCGCCGAAAGGCCATGCGCGCCCGTAGCTCAGCTGGATAGAGCATCAGACTACGAATCTGAGGGTCGGACGTTCGAATCGTTCCGGGCGCGCCATTTTCTCCAAGAAAGTTAGAAACTTAACCGGACACCACCGGTTGCCCAAATTGCACGTTCAAGGGTTGGGGCACATATGGGGCACGGCGGGCGGCGACCTCCGCGTCCGATAACTTTCGTGCGCCGTCCATCTTCATCAGGTCGCATCGCCTGTTTGGCTTTCAGCTGCGCCGCCGTCAGATGCATGCCGCGCCGCGATCCCGCCAGGCCGTCCAGACCTCGCCGGTCGCGACCGTCCAGGTCTCCGACGCCGCGCCCCGGATGAGTTCACAGGCCCTGTGTCGCCGCGTCCCCGGCTCTCGCCTTCGCCGTCGCCTCCTGAAGCTCGGTGTCGGCCGCTTTCGATCCGTCGAAGTCCCGGTCGAGCGCTCGCATCGTGTCGCGCGCCCGGTCCGCATCGCGTTCGATGCGCCCGGCCGCCGAATGGAAGGCGCCGAATTAGGGCCTCCCTGAGGACCGTCTCACAGTCCTCGATCGCCGTGTCCGAGATCACGTCCACTAGCTCGGTCATGAGGGGCGCGCCCGAGTTGGACCAGGGCGTCTTCGGTCGGGTGCGGACGGCGGATCGCCGAGCGAGGCCGACATGTCGTCGAAGGCGGTGTCGCCCTTCGCGACGACACCATTCGGTGCCGTCGCGCCGATTCGGACCAACGGACGACGATCTTTCCGTACGACCTCGCCTTCGGCGTTCGATCCGTACGGGGTTTGACGGTCATAATCGCTTATCGGCCGCGGGGAGTCGGCGGCATGCTGGAGAAAACGGCGAAACGGTTTCGAACGAAGCGGGGTCGTGCCAAACCATCGCTTAGGACCTCAAAATCGCGCCCATACGTTCCCGTTCGGGAACAGATTGATTGTTTTTTTACGCATCATGACCTATTTTTCTGGCGCCGCGAGGAGGGCAGGCCGTGGCCAAGCCAAAAACGACCCAGACGACGCCTGCTTCTCCGGTCTCCAGGACGGGAGCCGGGCCTGACGCCAAAACGTCCGGCAAGGGCTCCAGGCTCGTCCGCTACCCGGCCGCCTCGAACGCCCTGCGCGCCCTGTTGAAGGACACCGACGCCCAGGCGGTCACAATCACGGTGAAGTCCAGGCCGGGCCGGGTCATATCCTTGGGGGAGAAGCCGCCCCCGTCTGAGCGCTCCAAGCCGTCGATGGAGGCGTTTCGTCTCGTTAAGGCGCTGGGCCTCGACATGGACCGGATCCCTGTGAAACCTCGGCCTTCGGACAGGCCGCTGCCTCGCATCGCGCCCGCGACGATCCTCGAAGGCGCGGATCTGGGCGACATGGTCCGCATCCGGCGCCAGATGCTGAAACTCAGCCAGAAGGATCTCGCCGAACAGGCCGGCGTCGGCCGGCGGTTCGTCGGCGAGCTGGAGGCCGGTAAGCCGACCGCCGAGCTCGGCAAGGCCCTCGCCGCCTGCCGGGCTCTGGGCCTGACCCTCACCGTTCAGGTGTCGGATGACGGCTGAGGTTCTCGCGGTCTGGATGGATGGCCACGCCATGCCGGCCGGCAGGCTTGTGCGATCCGACCATGGCGACACCGCCTTCTTCTACGACGCCAAATACGTCGCTGACGGCGGCGCGGCCCTGTCTCTGTCCCTGCCGCCTGAGGACGAGGCGTTCGGGGACGTGGAGACCCGCGCCTTCTTCGCCAATCTCCTGCCCGAGAACGCGCAGCTTCAGCGGATCATGGAACGCGAAGGCCTGGCCAGGGACGACATCGTCGGCCTGCTGAAGCATATCGGCGCCGACTGCGCCGGCAGCGTCTCCTGCCTGCCCAGGGACGCGCCTCCGATCAAGAGCCCCGGCGTGCTGGCCGAGGACTATGAGCCGCTCGACGACCGCACGCTTCTGAAGATCGTCAAGTCGCTGCGGGAGGAACGACGGCTTCCCGCCGAGGTGACGGACCCCTCGCCGGTCGCCGGGGTCCAGAGCAAGGTCGCCGTAACGGTCCTGCCTGACGGGACCTTCGCCCTGCCTCGCGCCGGATCGCGCGTCCCGACCACCCATATTCTCAAGGTGCCGGCCCGACGCGACTACCGCGACGTCCGTCATGAGGAGGCGGCGGCCATTCTCGCCGTGGCGGCCGGGCTGGACGCCTCTGTTCCCGTGGCGATCCGCATCGGAGAGATCGACGCCCTGCTCATCGAACGGTTTGATCGCACTGTGGAGGATGGCGTGGTGCGGCGCATCCATCAGGAAGATTTCGCCCAGGCGCTGGGCCTGCCGTCGGAGCTCAAATACCAGAGACGCGGCCGGCCCGGACGCCGCTTCGATGTTCATGCGGCGCTCACGGTCCTGGATCAGACCCGGGATCCCGACGGAGCGCGACTGGCGTTTCTGAAGACCACGATCTTCAACCTTTGCATCGGCAACACCGACAACCACGCCAAAAACCACGCGGTCCTCTACGACGGGCCCGGCGCCCCGAGGTTCGCGCCCCTCTACGACATGTTGCCGATCCGCCTGAGCAGCCAGTTCACCCACGAACTCGCTTATGCGATCGGCGCCGCGACCACCTTCGACGAGATGACCCATGCGGACCTGACCGCCTTCTTCCTGCAGATGGGCGTCGATGAGGCGGACATGGACCTCCTGCGCGACAGCGAACTGGCTCCCCTAATCGAGGCGCTCGAACGCGCCTCGCCGCGCCTCAAAGCCTCCGGCCTGAAGATTTTCAACGACCTGCTCAGCCGCGAGCTGGAGGAAGTCGTCGGGCTGCTGGATCTCGAAATTCCGATCGAGTCCCGAGACTATTTCCCGTCAGGCGGGCTTTGAGTTCAGCAGGCGTTGCCTGGTTTCCGAGCACGGCTGCGGTTCGCCGAACGTCTCCTCTACGCCGTGAGGCGTCGGCAGCGCGCGTTGGATCAACTGTCGGCTCGAGCATCGGGCGGGCCTCAACCCATGCCGCTTCGACCTGCCGTAACTGTCGGGCGCAAGGCCGGAGGGCGCTTTCTCCAGCAACATTGGCGCCCTGATAGCCTCTCGGGTCTCCGGGCTGCCGCGACCGATACGGGTCAAGGCGTTTGGCGCTATACCTGGGTGCGTGCTGGCCCGACGCTTTCATTCGGTTGACTGGCGTTGCTGACGTCCGAAAACCATGCCGCATAGGGCGTGTTCCGCGCCATGTGGCGGTTAAGATCCGGCGCCCCATCCGACCACCAGGCGGGACCCCGCTCGCCCAACCCGATCTTGGCGTCGCTCACGCGTTGCCTCGCATTTTTAAGCAAGACCGTGTCCGCGCTCGACAGAGCTTGTCTGACATCGCGACGGGCCGCCATCAGGGCATCGACCAGCAGATGTCTGTCAGCAGGCTTCAAGTTCGGGTTCGACCGACGCCAAAGACGTCCACGGACAACAAGATATCGGCCATCGGGCGTGACGGGCGGCGGCGGTTTGGTCATCCCAGGGCGAGCTCCTTCGGCGCACGGATGCGCCGGAACCGCGCTTCGATAAAGGCGAAGCCACCGAAGGCCATCAACCCGACCGCGCCGACTCCCAGGAGCCAGGCGCCGCCCGGCTGGGCCTCAAGGACATTTAGCGAGCCGCCGAACCCGGTGACCTCGTCCGGCCGCGCGTGCCAGCCCGCCAGCCAAATGAGGACGGCGAGGGGAAGATAGGCCAACCCGCGGGCCACATAGCCCGTCCGCGCCATCAGAGAGAGCCGCCGGCACCATGCGGGCGAACAGTCGAGGCTCTCGCCGAAGTCTGTTCGAACCCCCTTGACGACATTGCCGACGCCGACCCCGAGGACGATGACCCCTATGGCCATCAGGGCGATCTCGCCGAACGGCAGCGACAAGAGAATCGCCGCCTTGTGCTGGTTCTCCGCTACATCGGACGCCGCCATGGAAGGCTCAACTTCGTCCAGCAGTTCGAAGACGCCCGAGGCAAGGAGCCCGTAGAAGACGGCGCTGACGGCCTGACCGGCGCGCAGGCCGAGCGCGCTAGGCGTCTTTCCTTCGCGGTCCGCGTCGAAGACGGCCTGGAGAACACGCCAGCCGACGAACGCCCAAAGGCCGGCGCCCAGCAGCACTAGCCACACCCGGCCGAAGGGCTGCCGGGCCAGCCAGGGGGCCACGCCTTGCGAGCCAATGGCGTCACCGCCGATATCAAGCGCCGCCCAAAGGGCAAGAAGCCCGATGGAAAGATATACGAAGCCTCTCGCACCATAGCCGACCCGAGCGGCGACCTCGGCGTACAGCCCCCAATCGGGTGAGTGTTTGCGGAGGGCTTCAACGAGCTTGGCCGGGCTTGACCAAGACACCGCTGAGTTCCGAGACCGCGATCTAGCCTGTAGACGTTTGCCGAGTTTTCGCGCTCCACGCCGGGCGGCCTGTTTCAGGTGGGACGAGAGGTGTCGGTCAGTCATGGGTGGGTAACGCGGATCCGTCCCAAGTTGCTCCGGCTCTGAAAGCGGCGTGCACGGAGCCAGCACCCGACAAGGCGGAACCATCGGCTGTGCCCGGATTTGATGGGCGACAGGTCACTCGACCGGTGCAACACAGCAAGGAGACGACCGTGAGCAAAGAAGGCATCGAAGGCGCCACGCAGAAGCATATTGGCGAGGCCAAAGAAGGCATCGGCAAGGCAGTCGGCGACAACAAACTGGTCGCGGATGGACTGAAAGACCGGGCTGTCGGCGGCGCCAAGGAGGGCGTCGGCAAGGTCAAGGACGCAGTCCATAAGGCGACAGACTAAGCGCAGCGACGGGCCGCGACATGCCTCGCGGCCCGCGTTTCAGAACCTTACATCCGCGGGCTGATGCGCTGCTGCAATCTCCTCAACGGTGGGCCCGCGAAGGCGAACCAGCCGTTCGTCATCAAAGGCGGTGAGGCCAAGCGTCTCGAACGCGCGTAGCCAGCCCTCCATAGGCCAGACACTCCACCGGTCATGGAAACGCCGGGCGTTCAGAACGATATCCTCGAAATGCTGCAGGGGCGGATCGAAGACGCCGTGATGCTGGTGGAAGGCCCCAGGTCCGCCCGAGAAGATCAAAGGCAGACCTGCGTCGCGGCAACGAAACCCGAAATCAGTGTCCTCTGCACCGTAGCCGCTGAACTGCTCGTCGAAACCTCCGAGTTTTTCGAAAGTGTCCTTTCGAATGCCGAAGGTCAGCGACCAGAACAGGCCGGCGTTAGGCTCGACCCGGAGGCCGACTTGCGGAAATGCCCGGACGGGATGGCTCGTTGCGACCGATGACAATCGGTCCTCGGTCCAGCCGTCGGCCACATCTTCGGGACCAAGGTAGCCCACCGACGCGCAGATGAGGGCGTCTTGATCGGCGAGCTGATCATTTATCCGGCCAACAAGCCCCGCTGATGGGATGCAGTCGACGTCAAGAAACAGCAGCCGCGAACCGCGCGCGTGGCGCGCCGCCAGATTGCGGGCCTGAGCCAGAGGCAGTCCATCGGTTAAAAGACGAATGATCGTCGTCGGGAAGGCGGGCGTCGGCTCAACCACAACCGGGTTGTCGCTCATATCGACAACGAGCAGTTCCCTGGGAGCGACAGCGCTGCGGCCAAGACCCTCCACGAGCCGCTGCAGATGGGTCGATCGGTTCTTCACCAGGGTCAAGACCGAAACATTGTTCATCGGCGCCGCCACAGGTCCAGCCTGTACCGGTCGTGGGTCTCGGCCCGGGCAACGTCGAAATGGCCGGCAAGCGCCTCGCTCAGGGCTTCGACAGCGCCATCACCACTCTGGGGATAGTCCGTCTCACCCGTGAAGTGGACGAGCAGAAGGTCGCCGTCCGGCTCCAGCAGCCGTTGAACTTCGCGCGACGCCCGCTGGAGATCGGCCTCGTCCCAATAGTAGGCGACTTCCGACAGGACCATCAGATCAAACGGCGGCTCATCGGGCGTTTCGCCCGGAAACGCCATTTGCGCGAAGCGGACCTGCGGCAGGTCTTCGCAACGGCGACGGGCCCGCTCCAATGCCGTCGCGCTGATGTCGACGGCAAGCAGATCCCTCGTCCAGGGCGCGAGACGTCGTGTCAGCGATCCGCCGGCGCAGCCGATTTCAAACGTCCGCCGGTAACAGCG
>Ga0247808_10001505_pt1 | contig 11279 bp, 9 predicted proteins | sample UWRJL089202R1_FD_179914 | JGI IMG/M metagenome (GOLD analysis project Ga0247808, IMG submission 179914) | Plant litter microbial communities from Arlington Agricultural Research Station in Wisconsin, United States - UWRJ-L089-202R-1 | ecosystem: Environmental > Terrestrial > Plant litter >... | reverse complement strand
GAAAATCGCCGTTATTTTACCAGCTGGAACAAACGACCTGACGAGAGTTACGGAAAAGACGCGTGTAATTGCCATCAACACACCCAACATCAATACCACGGAGTCAGACTGGAGAAAGTATAGGGTAACTGTCCGCGACATTGAAAATGCAACCGGTTATCACTTCCTCTCTGCAGTGTCACAAAGTATACAGGACGTTATCGAAACCAAAAAAGACCTTGCGAATTAAAAGCTTTAAAGCATAAAATGTTAGCTTTGTTTGATCGAATGTAAGGTTTAAACAGCATAACATGACTTATCAAGAAAAACTCAGCGAGATCCGAAAACAAATGAAAGCGGATCACGTGGAAGCTTATATCATCCCGTCGGCCGACCCGCATATCAGTGAATATCTTCCTAAATATTACAAATGCATTCCATTTGCTTCTGGTTTCAGGGGCTCTGCAGGTACACTTGTCATTACCCATGATTTTGCCGGACTTTGGACGGATTTCAGGTATTTTGAACAGGCTGCAGAAGAACTGGAAGGGAGCGGCTTTGAGCTTGTTAAACAAAAGGTGCAACATGCCCCAGAATATATCCAATGGCTTGGCGAAAAGCTACATCCCGGAGCTATCGTAGCTGCGGATGAACAATTGCTTTCTATTTTACTGGGCGAACTGTTAACAGAGAAATTCAGTGCGAAAGGCATCAGCCTGGCTAACAAAGACTATTTAAGCCCAATATGGGCAGACAGGCCTGCATTACCTACAGCCGCCGCATTTCTTCTGGAAGATGCGCATACCGGAGAATCCGTTCAACATAAACTTACTGCTATCAGAACTGCAATGGCGGCATCTGGTGCTAAATGGCATCTGGTATCCTCACTGGACGACATGGCCTGGATCTTCAACATCAGGGGAAAAGATGTAAACTACAATCCTGTGGTGCTTAGTTTTGCTTTGATCAGCGCAAGCCAGGCAACTCTATTTATAGACCTGAATAAGCTGGACAATGCTACGCAGGCAATTTTACAACAGAGTGGTGTAACGCTTGCTCCCTATACAAATATTGAACATGCGTTGGCAACGATACCTGAAGAGAGCTCAATTTTTATTGATCCGAAACGGAATTGCTTTGCCTTTCTAAAACTCTTGCCCAAAAGTGTAAAAGTGATTAAGGAGACCAACCCGTCAGCCAACCTGAAGGCTGTAAAAAATACCACCGAACTTGCCAATACCCGTGCAGCGATGCTGAAAGATGGGGTTGCCATTACACGGTTTCTGAAATGGCTCGATGAAAGTATCGGACAGATCAAAATCACTGAACTTTCAGCAGCAGCAAAACTTCAGGAATTCAGAAAGGGGCAGGAAGGCTATATCGGCGACAGCTTTAATACGATCAGTGCCTACGCCGCGCACGGTGCCTTGCCACATTATGGCGCCTCTGAAGCAAGTGATGTAGAGGTTAAACCGGAGGGCTTATTCCTGGTTGATTCTGGCGGCCAATATTTCTGGGGAACAACAGATATCACCCGGACTATTCCTATGGGCGAAACAACGGAAGAGGAAAACAGAGATTATACGCTGGTACTTAAAGGGATGATAGATGGCTGCAAAGCCCGCTTTCCAAAAGGAACATGCGGCTACCAGATCGATGCAATCACCCGGAAACCACTCTGGGAGCACGGTATCAATTATGGTCACGGAACGGGTCATGGTGTTGGCTATTTGCTCAATGTCCATGAAGGCCCGCAGGTCTTCAACCCAACAAACAATCCTGTGCCAATCGAATTGGGCATGATTACCTCGGTTGAGCCTGGTGTTTACCGTCCTGGAAAACATGGAATCAGAATTGAAAACCTGGTGAACACCATTCAGTCGGTCAGCAATGAATTCAATGACTTCTATGCTTTTGAAACTTTAACTATCGCACCAATCAGCACAAAAATTGTTCAGAAAGAATTGCTGGAGCAAAGTCAGATTGACTGGTTAAATCTTTACAATGGCATCGTATACGAAAAGCTAAGCCCCCTACTCAACGCTGATGAGATAGAATGGCTGAAAGCAGAAACACAGTCTATCTAGGGAGACTGATCTTACCCATAGCTACAGGAAGTAATCCTGAAGCTATGGGATAATGCAATCCGGCACCGCTGATAGATTCATTGGCCAATAAAGCAAATAATACCGCCTCTTTGGCATCCGGATCAACCCCCAGTTCGGCTGTACTCTTTACCTGCACTCCCGTCTGTGCTATGAGTTGTTCTACCAGGAAAATATTATGCATACCCCCTCCACTTAGATATAAGCTGAAATTAATGTTTTTTGGCAGGCAGGCCGCTAGCCCCCTAACAATTCCACTTACAGTAAAAGCCGACAAGGTGGCCAGAATATCTTCATCCGAGCAGTCATGAAGATCAATTTCTCCAATAATCCGATCCAGATAACTTAAATTAAAGACCTCAGGTCCTGTGGTTTTTGGAAAAGCACGACTAAAAAACGGATCACTCATTAATTGATCAAGCAGCAAATGATTGACCTTGCCGTTAGAGGCGAGTCGGCCACCTGCATCGTAACTAAGCCCTTTAAAGGCACGCTGAACAAACTGATCCATCAATGTATTGCCCGGACCAAGGTCAGTAGAGCTAACTGCTATACCAGAACCCGTTGCCGGCAGATAGGTGAAATTTGATATGCCCCCAATATTGAGTAATACGCGATGCTCATGAGGACTTGAAAACAATAAATAATCGCCATAGATTGACAAGGGCGCTCCTTCTCCACCTGCGGCTATATGCTTCTGACGAAAATCACTGATGGTAATGATGCCTGTTTTTACGGCTATATGATCTCCATCTCCAATTTGAAGTGTGGCATTTGGATATAATTCCTGGCCATGCTGAAGTTTAGGGGCATGGTAAATGGTTTGACCATGACTGGCTATCAGATCCACATCTTGTATTTCAACTCGCCATTCATTGAGGCATTCAAGGACCAGTTCAGCATAATAATCACCGAGATAGGCATTCAATAGCGTAAGCTGCTCCAGTTCTACGTTGACTTTTGAGGTGATTGGCTTTAAAGCGGCTTTCAGTTCCTGGCTGTATGCAACGGTTTTAAAAGCAATAAGTCTAACCGTGGTTTCCAACCCGGAGCCCTGGAATTCACACAAGGCAATATCAAGTCCATCGAGTGAAGTTCCGGACATTAGCCCGATAATTCTTCTGGAGGCTGCGGCGCCTATTCTGGAGAGCTGACTAAGATATGGATTCATGCCCCTGGCGATTAAAAATCAGTAACTAATTTCCTATTTGGATAGTCCAGCTTGGCGCTCTTACGATTGCCATTAACAGTAAAATGAATGATATTGCTCTGGTCATCAAATAGATCGTAAAGCACCGTATTTGTGGTTTCCAGTTTGCGGAGCGCCTTAACAGGCTCCGTTTCCAGATAAACTACGATGGCCTCATTGTCCCTTTCAAAACCTACATAGCTTAAGGCCAGATTTTTTGCATTCCCCTTTACAGCAATATTGCTCAATATATATTTTTTAACCATTTCCTCCATAGCCTTGTGCTTAGATTCCGCAGAAAGATCCACTTTTACTTTATTACCTTTAGCAAGAGCGGTTTCAAAATCATCCGTAAAGATCCGGCAGCTGATTTCGAGTGTTAAGGATTTGGGATTATACTCCACCTCAGTAGAACTGAGATGAAATGGATGCCTTTTTTCGGCTTTTAACACTTCAGGTGTTAAAAATCCACAAATCAGGTAACAAATTAGTATCGTACGTTTGAATATAGCTGTCATTGGTGGATTATTTTTTCTGTTTACAAAAAAACACTTAAATTTATACTTCTCCTAACAATTAGAAATGAAAAGATTTTACACTTCTTTACTTGTTGCTGCTGTATCTATCCAGGGAACCTTTGCTCAGAATATCATGAACAACCCTGATAGTAACCATGGCAATAAATTTGAGCAATTGGGAACTATCCTTCCCACCTCTAACGAACAACGCACGGCAAGTGGTGCACCAGGTGTCAAATATTGGCAACAAAGAGCTGACTACGACATTAAATGTAGTCTTGATGAAAAGAAATTAACACTTACCGGGAATGAAACGATTACCTATTTCAATAATTCTCCTGATGTATTGACTTATATCTGGCTTCAGCTTGACGAAAATGAGCATAGCAATTCTAAAAATGCAAATTATCAATCATCCAGCAAAATGCCGGCGAGCTCAACTGTTCAGTCGCTTGATAAGTCAGCAGATAACGGAACAGACAATGGTTACGGTGTAAACGTTATCGGTCTGACAGATGCACTAGGTAAGAACTTAAAATACACCATCAACAAAACGATGATGCGTGTAGAAATGCCTGTACCATTAAAATCGGGACAGCAGTTTGTATTCAAGGTGAGCTGGAACTATAAGATCGGTGACCGCATCGCACAAGGTGGTCGTGGTGGTTATGAGTTCTTCCCTGAAGATGGGAATCACCTCTTTACCATGGCACAATGGTATCCCAGACTGTGTGTATACAGTGATTTCCAGGGATGGCAAAACCACCAGTTTACCGGTCGTGGTGAATTTGCATTAACTTTCGGAAACTTCAAGGTTCAAATCACAGCACCTTCAGATCACGTAGTAGGCGGAACTGGAGAATGTATCAATTACAGCGCGGTATTAACACCTGCACAATTGGGCAGATGGCAAAAAGCGAAAACAGCAACTGCGCCGGTAGAAATTGTAACCCTGGCAGAAGCGACAGCGGCTGAAACGAAGAAATCTGCACAGACTAAAACCTGGGTATTCCAGGCCAATAATGTCCGCGATTTTGCATGGACCTCATCCCGTAAATTTGTTTGGGATGCCATGGCACAGCCTATCGCAGGAAAAAATGTCATGTGTATGAGTTTCTATGGTAAAGAAGCCTATGGTCTTTACAGTAAATTCTCAACAAGAGCTGTAGCACACACTGTTAAAACCTATTCTGATTTTACTTTCCCCTATCCATATCCTGTTGCACAAAGTGTTGAAGCTGCAAATGGAATGGAATATCCAATGATCTGTTTCAATTATGGCAGAACAGAAAAAGACGGGACATATAGTGAAACGTCAAAAAATGGTATGCTTGGTGTAATTATCCATGAGGTTGGACATAACTTCTTCCCGATGATCGTAAACAGCGATGAGCGTCAATGGACCTGGATGGATGAAGGTTTGAACTCTTTCGTGGAATACCTGACTGAGGAACTTTGGGACAATAAGTTTCCAAGTAAAAAAGGTCCTGCATATACCATCATAGATTACATGAAATTGCCAAAAGATCAGCTGGAGCCGACCATGACGAATTCAGAAAACATCGTTCGTTTTGGCCCAAATGCTTATTCTAAACCTGCAACTGCCTTAAATATCCTGAGAGAAACCATTATGGGCAGGGAGCTTTTTGACTATGCCTTTAAAGAATATGCGAGACGCTGGGCATTTAAGCACCCTACGCCTGCTGACTTATTCCGAACCATGGAAGATGCAAGTGGTGAAGACCTCGACTGGTTCTGGAGAGGCTGGTTCTATGGAACTGATGCCTGCGATATCTCCCTGGATTCTGTGAAATTCGCCAGACCTGACTTTGATGGTAAAATACCGGCGAGCAGAATGTCGAACGTAAGAATTGACAAACCTGCAGTGAATACTTTTGAAGACTTGTCTAAAAAGCTGAACCGTGAGGATAAGCGCATTGTATTTTATACAGATAAAGACCAGAATGCAAGAGATTTCTACTGGAAATACGATCGCGGACTGGCTAAAGTTGACACAACGAATTTAGGAAAACAGGAGTTCGGCAGACAAATTGAACTGCTGAGTACCGACGAGCAGGCTAAATATGCCGGCAAATACTTCTATGAGTTGTCATTCAGTAATAAAGGCGGACTGATCATGCCGATCATTGTTGAATTCACCTATAAAGATGGCTCTAAGAAGATAGATAAAATTCCGGCTCAGATCTGGAGGCTAAATGAGTTGAAAGCTTCTAAATTCTATACAGAGGATAAGGAAGTAGCATCAATTCAAATTGACCCGATGCGTGAAACTGCTGACATCGATGAAAGCAATAATACCTGGGGTATGAAAGAGAAGGCATCTAAATTCCAGATCTTTAAACAAAAGGGCGCAACTGCTGCCAGAGGACAATCTACTGGTACTAACCCAATGCAAAGAGGTTCTGATAAATAATCAGACCTCTGATCAAAAAAAGGGTCGGGCAAATTGCCCGACCCTTTTTTTTGATCTACTATCCTTACTTAACGATCTTTAGTAGATATGCGCCATAACCACTTTTAACAAGCGGTGTTGCAATTTTGATCAACTGATCCTTGTCAATGAATCCCATGCGGTAGGCAATTTCTTCAATACAGCCTATTTTAAGACCCTGACGCTCTTCAATCACCTGCACGAACTGTCCAGCCTGCATTAGCGATACAAAGGTCCCTGTGTCAAGCCAAGCGGTACCGCGGCTTAAAACCCCAACCTTAAGCTTCCCTTGTTCCAGGTAGACTTTATTTACGTCAGTGATTTCATACTCGCCTCTTGGAGATGGCTTAATGTTTTTTGCTATTTCTACAACGCTGTTGTCATAGAAATAAAGCCCCGGAACAGCATAATCAGATTTAGGTGATTCAGGTTTCTCTTCAATAGACACGGCCTTATTATCCGCATCAAACTCCACTACACCATAACGCTCAGGATCTGACACCCGATAGGCAAAAACGACACCACCATCAGGATCAGAACTCGCCTGCAACAGTTTGGACATGCCATCACCATAGAAAATGTTGTCACCTAAAACCAGAGCTACTTTATCTTTACCAATAAAATCTGCACCAATCACAAATGCCTGGGCCAGGCCATTAGGTTCTGCCTGCACAGCATAGGAAAATTTACAGCCCAGTGCCGATCCGTCACCAAGTAACTTTTCAAAATTAGGCAGATCATGCGGTGTTGAAATGATCAGAATTTCACTTATACCAGCCAACATCAATGTTGACAATGGATAATAGATCATTGGCTTATCGTAAACAGGCATCATTTGCTTGCTCATCACCAGTGTTAAAGGGTGCAGTCTCGTACCGCTACCACCTGCTAAAATTATTCCTTTCAAAGTATAGAGTCTAAGTTGTTTGTAAATTATTGATGATCTTGATCATCACGATTTGAAGATACACTTTTTTCGAGTTCGGCGTACCATTCTGCGCCATATTTCCTGATCAGCGGTCCTTTAAGGAACTGGTAAACCGGAACTTGCAGTTCTCTTCCAAAAGTGCAGGCATCTTTACAGATGCTCCACCTGTCATAGTTCAGCACATCAAACTCTGGATACTGTGTAATACGGATTGGATATAGATGGCAGGAAATTGGCTTTTGCCAGTCAACAAGACCTTGCTCATAACCCTTTTCGATAGCGCATTTTGTAATCCCATTTTCGAAAGTCACATAAGCGCATTCCTTATTTCCATCTACGCAAGGTGTGGTGAGGTCGCCATCTGAATCTACAACCGAAGTGCCATATTCCTCTATCGCGGCGATGCCTTTCGGTGCAAGCAGGTGTTTGATCTTCGGATAAATATCGGCAAGGATGGCTTTTTCCGCATGATCCAGTGGTGCGCCTGAGTCTCCCTCTACACAACAGATTCCCTTACACTTATTCAGGTTACACACAAAGTTTTCACCAATGACATCTTCATGCACCAGCGTATTTTGAACTTCAATCATATTATTTTTCTAAGGCGATCGGATACTTAAGTCCGTCTGCCGATTTAATCTCCATGGTCACTGCACCTACCAAAATCTCCACCTGCGCCTTTACGGGCACCCTGTTGCCATCATCGGTAATCCAAAGATACAATTTACTGTCTTTCTTAAAGATCCGGCCAGGCTCTATAGATGGACTGAACCGCAGACAGCGTACATTTCCAATTTTGCTTTTGACAACTTCACGCCCTGTAAAAGCAATCTCCAGTTGTTTAATGCCATCACCCAGGAAATAATTCAGGGTGAACTTATCTCCGATCTTCAATTTGGAGATATCCAGGCTGCGGGAAAAATAGTAGGCAGATACCAGATCAAATGTCTGTGTAGTAGGCGCGGTAAAAGTTCCCCGGTTAGATACGACCTTCTTACTACCTTGAGTAAACCGTGCTTTGTCTTCGCGTTTATAGCCACCCTCACGTACGTTCTCCTGATAAAAATATGGAGTAAGGTCTGTTTTATCAATGTAAGAATCATAATGATCCCTGACTTTATAAAATATATCGAAAGTACCTGAAGTCTGTGCGTCTACGACCAGCTTGTAGGTGGGCTTGTTATCAAACTTAAGGTCAGAGTTTAGCACCTTTAAAGTGCCTTCAGCTGCAGTGATAAATCCGTAACGCAGTTTATACTTCAATACTTCTCCGGCCTGAAAAACTGCTTCCTTTTTTAAAGGCAATTCCTGAGCAAGGGCTTTATCGGTTATCAGCAATCCAAGAAGAACAATCAGTAGATATCTCATAACCTAATTAAGCAAAAAGCTTTCCAAAATCCTAATCCTTTCGTTTATAGACCGGAACAGTAGAGCAGGGCTCACCGTACATAATGCTTTTCACAACAGGGCTTAATAAATTTGTGATCTCTACATAAGCAGATACCGGTACATCTACATCGCCACATCCCTTCACCACAACACGCTCATTGGCATAAGCATTCAGGTCTATCTTAGCCAGGGCTTTTGTGAAAAGTACAGCATCCAGGGCAGCGAGGTCACCAAATACAACTTCATTCGCATAAGGGCTGAGCTTATTGGCCAGCAGCATATAGGCCCAGGTTGGTACAATTGCATCTGCAGAACAGATCACCGCCACGTTCTTATCCTGATAAGCCGCCCAGTCATGGGTTTTGATAAATTCCCTGAAATCTTTCTCCCGGAGCATCAACCCATGAAAGAGGTTATCTTTAATATCGTAAACAACACGTTCTCCCTGATGGTGGTACTCTTCCAGATTTAGTGTAATCAAGCCGCTGGCGGCTACCTTATTGACAAAATTTTCCTGAATTTCCATTGCTGTAAAATAAAAAAACCGGAAGCAGGACTGCTTCCGGTTACAAATTTACACAAAATAAGATTAATAGAATTTCACCCTATTGTCTTTTATCTTGCTTTTATCCTGTAGTGTCTGGAATGCCTGTCCTAATGCACGTTGTGCAATGCCGGCAGCCATACCTTCTTTTTGTTTGAATGTATTTGCTAATGGCGCAGGATTACTGAATCCGGTTACCGTAAATACATATACGCCACGTTCACCATCAACAGGGGCAGATAGTTTCCCAACTGCTGAACCAAATACAGTTCCAACAAGTTTGTTTTCCTGTGCAGCTCCCGGAACAATAGGGTTAGCAAAAACGATATTTTGAACCGGAGAAACTGGTTTTCCTACTTTTTGTGCCACTTGTGCAATGCTTGATGCACCTTGAACCGCTGCAGCCAATTTCTCAGTCAGCATTTTGGCTTTAACTGCATTTCGAACCATTGGCTCAATTTCCTTTTTCACACTTTCTAAAGGAAGTAAGCCTTTTGGTTTAATATCTGTTAAACGGGCAACAACATATGCGTTGTCCATTTGATAAACCTGACTTAACACATCACCCTTGTCAGCTGCATATGCATCTTTGATTAAAGGACGTGGGTTGTCAAGACCTGGTGCATAACCCTGACTTGCTGTTATCTTATCAGCAAGTGCTACGGTGTAACCATTTTTCTTTGCAAGTGCTGTAAAGTCGTTTCCTTTTACATCATTCAGGAAGGCTGTTGCTTTTTTATAAGCAGCTTCTTTAGTCTTGCTGCTTGGCAGCAAGTTTTTCTCAACATAAGCCAGTTTCACCACTTTAGATGATCCTATTTGTTTTTCGATCTTAATCAAATGCACGCCGAACTGTGAAGTAACAACTTTAAGATCGCCGGCTTTTCCGTTAAATGCTGCATCTTCAAATGCAGGTACCATTTGTCCGCGGGCAAAAGTACCAAGCTCACCACCTTTATCTTTTGAACCGTCTACACTGTACAGCGCAGCAAGAGCAGCAAAGTTACCGCCATTTTGAACCACACCTTTTAGTGAATCCGCCATTTTCACAGCTTTATCTACACCACCAAGTTTTGCCGGGTCTAATAAGATATGACTTGCTTTAACTGAATCCGGAGAGAAACGTGAATCAATCACCTTTGCCAGTTTATAAGAGTTCCCTGAAAATACAGGACCGTAGTAACTACCTGCAGGCAATGCGAAAACTACAGAATCAACAGCAGGATCCAGTTTGCCCTTAGTCATGTAGGTGTATGGAACTTTAACGTCTGAGTTAATTGCTGCAAAAAGTGAGTCACTTTTAGCTACTTTAAAATCTGCAGCAAGCTTCTCGATCTGACTTCTTACAATGGCAGAATCGGCAGCTGTTGGTGCAATGTTAAATGAAACATAGTCAAAACTGCGTGTCTCAGCAGGATTGTCAAAACGTTTTTTATTGGCGTTATAATAATCTGAATAATCAGACTCAGACAATTTAACTGAAGCATCTGCTATAGTTGCATAGTCAAGGCTTACATAGTCAAAATTAGCAAGTTTGTTTCTGTTCAGGTATTCGTCATTAGCTTCAAGGGAAGTTACATACACAGAACTCTTGATCAGGTTAGCATATTTTTGTTGTAAGGCCTGTTTCTCAACTTCAGTTTCCAGCAAAGCCCATTGTGCTTTTAATTCAGGTGCTTTCTCAGCCTGCTTTAAAGAACCGATTACCGCATTGCGGTCAACTTCACCCGTCTGCGGGTTACCAAAATACTGAACAATCAGTGGACTTGGTTTTTTACCCTGGTATAAATCGAACAACTCATCGCTGGAAACACTTAATCCCAGGCGACTGTATTCTTTATTCAACAAAATCGAAGCAACTTCACCCTGCCAAACATTATCAACAGCCATAGCCTGCATCTGTGGGTTTGCAGAACTACCATATTGTTGTTTGAACTGAGCTTCACTCTGCTCTACTTTTTTTCCAAAATCTTCAATACTTATATCTTCACCGTCTACGGATCCAACCACACGTTGAGAATCTGCCCAGAATGGTTTCCCAACCTTGATTGCATCACCCAATAAAAATGCAACAATTGCAAAACCTATGGCTCCAATCAGGATATAGCCCGCACGGTTACGCAAAAATGTCATTAATCCCATAATACCTTTTATTTATAATTTTTTTTAAGAGGG
>Ga0247808_10001504_pt1 | contig 11286 bp, 12 predicted proteins | sample UWRJL089202R1_FD_179914 | JGI IMG/M metagenome (GOLD analysis project Ga0247808, IMG submission 179914) | Plant litter microbial communities from Arlington Agricultural Research Station in Wisconsin, United States - UWRJ-L089-202R-1 | ecosystem: Environmental > Terrestrial > Plant litter >... | reverse complement strand
TACCTATAAGGTTTATAAACCTTATAGGTATAGCGCTAAGATTTTGAACGGGTGAGCGTACTTTTCGCATAATCACTAGTTTTCATCTCACTAGTTAACATGTTATACAGCTCCAGATAATCTTCTGGCTTTAACAATGATTTTAAAGTACAGAAATTCGGCAATAGGGCCCCAACCAGATTGTTATGATTTGCCTTCACATACTTTTTCAGCAAGGGAATCCTTTCTTTAAACAAGATTTCGTTTAACCGTAAACCAACTTTCTTCCTGTTTAAGGTATCGTTTTGGGAGGAATACCTATCATAATCAACCTTAAGCTTTTCCCATTTATCAACAATTATTTGATCATCCTTAAGATAACTTTTCAAGACTAAATCCGATTTTGAACCCTTTATATTAATATTTTCAAAGGATTCTGATTTACCTTCAATGGTAATTACACCAGACTCCACCATAAACTCAGCCAATTTCCCATCGGTTTCACCTGTGTGCTTAAGTTTGAACAGCTGAATAAAATAAGGCTCCCCTATCTTATCCTTATAGTTAAAAATCCCGTTAACAACTTTCACCTTTGCCCCTTCAAATACGGTTCCCTTGATTTTTAAAATAAGCAGGCTATCCGATTTCAGCCCAACTACATTTCCTTTAAGTTCATAATTTTGACCAAAACACATGCTTGTAATTAACAAGCAGTAGGCAATAATGAATATGTTTTTCATCTGATCAATCTCCTTCCTCTAAGTCAAATATTTCTTCGACCGGAACATTGAAAACTTTCGCCATCTTTAAAGCTAATACGGTAGAAGGCACGTATTTGCCAGATTCGATGGTATTTATTGTCTGTCGGGAAACCTGAATCAGATCCGCTAATTCTGCCTGGGTGATATTCTTAATGGCACGTTGTACCCTGAGGTTATTTTTCATGACTTAGTTCTCCTTCAAATTGACTTAATACTTTATTATTTTTATAGTTTACAAACTCCATTCTGATGATAAAAAACAACAGCAGGGAAACCTGTGCAAGCGTCAAAACCAACAAGTAGTCTACAGAATAGAAGATTAGTGTAGCAAATAAAAGGACGGTATAATTGAAATACACGGCCAGCTGCAAACTTTCCAAACGTTGTTGCATCACCATTTCATCATCAGTTTTTTGATGAGAAAATGCCCAAAGCATTAATCCAATTGTCAAACCCAAATAGGAGAAAGATACGATCGAATCTAATAGCTCGTTATTTTTATTAGCAATGCCAATAACCAACATCACAATGCTAATTATTGAAACTATTTTTCCGATACTCCTGTAAGGTTTATTTGGAAGGAACTTAGATTCACCAATCAGATAACTTTCCTTACTAAAGTAGGTCAGATAATAATATCTAAATATAAATATCAGTAAAGGGGTAAAGATGTTTAGTTCTAAAAGATGATCCCCAAAAAACGGGATTTCTCCAAACGTTAAACTGAAAGTTAATCCTAAAATATAGCAGCTATAATAGATCATTACCCCCCAGTAAAGAGAATTTATTCTAATTCTTGCGGTCAATTCATCTTCCCTTTTTGTTTTCGAGAAGGCGATTAGGATAAGACCTATAACCACTAGAAATATCGCGAGTTCATTTGTAAAATTTTCAAATGCTGATTGGATTATCGTAGACTTTTCTCGCATTTTGAAACCGAACCCGGGAATTTCGTAATTATTTATAATATTCAAATAACCCAATATAAAGCCTGGGATCGACATAAAGTATCCGAGCCATGCACACCAAGCTGGAAACAGAAATTTACTTTTCATTTTTAAATCTTTTAAGTTCAATAATAATTTGACATGATTGCGCATCAAGTTTGTTTGAACAAATGTAAAATAAAATTGACATAAATGTCAAGTATAATTTACAAAAAGATTAAATTATTTTACAAAACTATCTTTGATATCTCAAATGGTCCATTGATCATGGATAATGGCTATTAAAAAATAGTCGTTGTTCTCCTTTTTGAAGACTAGCCGTAAACTCGTCCAATCCATTCCTGAGTTTTTGGGATCAAAACCACTAAAGTGATAATCGATAAACGGAGCGCCAGGAAATATTGCCATGAGGTTGTTCAACGAATTTCCCTGTTTAATTACTTCATCATAACCTACAGCTTCAGCATTTGCATAATCTGCATTGTAAACAAACTTCTTTAGATAAGCAGCAACGGTTAGCCTGATGGGATCACCCGTTCCATCGTAACTTCCCCAAGTCAAAATCCAGTTTTTCTCTATTGCAGTCAAAAAGTCTTGTGCATTAAGTTTTTTGCTTTTTGTAGTATCTATAAAGCCATACGGAGAAAAGAATACACCATCTTCTGAAAAGTAACGAACCAAGCCCAGGTTATTATTAGATTTGAGGAAAGATAAGATTTCCTGCCCTGCTCCAGAAATTGAGTCTTTTTGAGATAAGACTTCCGTGTGCTGCAGAACCTTGGCTTTTGCAGGATCGGTTGGTTGAGTAGCTTTTTTCTTTTCTTGAGGACCGTTACAGCCCAAAGAGACGACAACAAGAAAAACTAGGATAATTGGAACTTTCATACCTATTGAACCTTTTAGTCTGTCTGAATGTTTGGAATAGCCTTAAGAATTGAGATAAAGATCTAATAAGCCTTCTGGTAAATCAACACTTAGTATTTTTTCTTCATCGTCAATTTCGACAATGAAGTCTTCATTCAAGGGAAATAAGATTTCCTTTTCTTTAAAAAGCAGTGTAGCTACAAACTGTTGTGGGTATTCATTGACCTCAATGATTGCTCCCAATTCGCCATGGGCTTCATCTACTACCGTAAATCCTTTTAAATCATTATAGGTAAAGTCTTCCTCATCACGCGCTGGCATTTTACTTAATGGCAGATATACTTTCTTTTTAACTAAGGTTTGGGCCTTATCAATATGGTCAATATCATCAAAATAAAAAAGCCCGGTTTGGTTGGGATAAAGTTTGTGCGAGCCTACAAAAAAGGGTACCATTTTACCATTCATATCCGCAAAAATCACATCAAGATCCAGTAATTCATAATCTTCAAATTCGAAATATACTTGTACCTCACCTTTAAGTCCTTTGGTCTTGGTAACGTAGCCAATATAAAATGCCTCTTCTTTATTCATCTTGTAATTTACCTTGGATAATTTATGGATTAAAAAAAATAGCGTTCCGACTAATCAGAACGCTATTTATTGAATAACTAACCTTTAGGGTTATGCTTCTTCTTTTGTTTCTTCAGTTGATGCTTCAGCAGCTGGAGTTTCTTCTGCAGCCTCTTCAGCTACAACTTCCTCTTCAACAACTTCTTCTACCGGTGCATTTTTTGCAGCGATTGCAGCAGCACGATCAGCATTTTTCTTAGCCTCAGCAGCTAAAGCAGTTTTTCTAGCTGCTTCTTTAGATGAAGTTAAGCTTTCTTTTTTACCTTCAATCTGACCGCCTTTAGCTTCTAACCATTGTGCAAATTTAGCGTCTGCCTGCTCTGCAGTTAAAGCGCCTTTTTTAACACCACCTTCTAAGTGTTTTTTGTATAAAACACCTTTGTAAGAAAGAATAGCACGAGCGGTATCTGTAGGTTGTGCACCTTTATTTACCCAGTCTAAAGTTTTTTCGAAGTTAATTTCAATGGTAGCTGGATTGGTGTTTGGGTTATAAGAACCTAAACGCTCAATAAATTTACCATCTCTTGGAGAGCGAGAGTCCGCTACTACCACATGGAAAAAAGGTTTTCCTTTTTTACCGAATCTTTGCAATCTGATTTTAGTTGCCATTTTTCTTTTAAGTTTATGTATTCAACATAGTTCCCGGAGCTTCATGCTTGCGGGGATGCAAAAGTAAGTAAATACTTGATAACTTGCAAGTTTTAGCAGAAATGCTGAACATCGCGCTTTAAGCTTTAGTCTTTAAGCTTAATCCTTATATTTACCAAATGAAGATAGCCATAGATATGGACGAAGTCCTAGCCGATCCCATTGCAAAATTTATAGAACTTTATCACCGCGATTACGGCATTCCATTAGATCTAAAAATAGATGCTGGAAATGAGCTCCATCAACATATTCCAGAACACATCAATAATAAATGGTTCGATTATATTAACGAAAAAGGATTTTTCAGAAACCTTCCTTTAATCCCTGGTAGTGTTGAGGCACTAAAAAAACTCCAGGAGAAGTATGAGGTCTATATCGTATCTGCTGCCATGGAATTCCCCAACTCTTTAGAAGATAAATACCATTGGTTAGCCGAGCACTTCCCCTTCATCAGCTGGAAGAACATCATGTTCTGTGGTGAAAAAATTGTAAATACAGATATTATGATCGACGACCGTGCAAAAAACTTCGTTGATTTCAGTGGTAGAAAACTGCTGTTTACATCGCCACATAACCTATTGCTCAATGATTACGAAAGGGTAAACAACTGGCAAGAAGTATTGGATAAATTAATTTAATTTGATGTGCATTAGTCCATTAGCTCATTAGCTCATTAGTCCTACCAATAAACCTAATGAACTAATGAACGCTTATAATGAAAGGATTTCTACTAGCTTCAACCAGGCTGGAGTAATCTTTTGTGCATCAATATGCTTGATGGCCTGATTAAATGGAGTAAAGACAATTTCTTTATTAATTTGTCCAGCCATGACGTGGGTTTTACCTTCTAAAAGTCCTTCAACCGCAGCTACACCTAGCCTACTGGCCAGCACGCGGTCCATACAACTTGGTTTACCTCCACGTTGGATATGGCCTAAAACCGAAACCCGAATATCAATTAGTGGAAACTTCTTTTTTAAGACTTCACCAACATTATAAGCTCCACCCGCTTCATCACCTTCTGCAACGATTACAATCTTTGAAGCCTTATCTTTTCGTCCGTTTTCTATCCTTTCAATCAAATCCTCTACACCAATATGTGCCTGAGGAATCATAATAGCCTCTGCACCAACACCAATTCCACTTCTCAAAGCAATTAAGCCAGAATCACGCCCCATTACTTCTACAATAAAAAGCCGATCATGAGATTCAGCAGTATCCCTGATCTTATCAACTGCATTTACTACGGTATTGATTGCGGTATCATAGCCGATCGCAAAATCAGTCCCGGCTAGATCGTTGTCGATCGTACCTGGAAGGCCAATCACCGGAAAATCGAATTCTCTGGAAAACACATCTGCACCGGTAAAAGTACCATCGCCACCAATCACCACCAAGGCATCGATATTACTTTCCTGAAGGTTCTTAAATGCCTTTTTTCTTCCTTCGTGTGTTCTAAACGCTTCGCTTCTTGCGGTTTTAAGGATTGTTCCTCCGCGTTGAATGATATTCGCTACGGATTTAATATCCATAGGGATAAAGTCCGCATTGATTAAGCCCTCATAGCCTTTTAAAATTCCGGTTACATTTAAGTTATGATATAAGCTTGCTCTTACTACAGCCCTGATTGCTGCATTCATTCCCGGTGAATCGCCACCTGATGTTAAAACACCTATATTTTTTATAGTACTCATTTATATTTATTTGATTGGCTTATACTGAGCTAAGCCGCTTTTTAAAAATTCTGCATATTTTGCCACATCAAAAATTGCACCTTGGGCAGGCACTAATGGATTTAGGTCATGGTCTGCTAATACATAATAAGGCTGTGAATTTGTCTGGTATTTAGTGGCCTGAAGATCTTGGTTCCATCTGCCCAAGTCGTCGGTATCACCTTTTAGATATTTTGAATAATGCACTTTATCAGCAGGCATCTTAACACTTCTTTCATCAACATAAAGTTGGATCAATACATATTTCTCTTTGATCAGATCTCCAACCTCTTTTTTAACCCAAACATCGTCTTCCATTCTACGACAGTTTACGCAAGACCATCCGGTAAAATCTAACATAATTGGCTTATTTACTGATTTGGCATAGGCTACTCCTTCATCCAAATCAAAAAAGACCTTAAAACCTCGAGGCGCATGTAAAACCTCATCATATTTTACCTTATTAGGGAACTCGTTTGACGCTGGAGAAGTACCTGCAGTCCCTGCACTTAAAATAAAGTCTTGGGTATGCATTGGCGGCGCTATTCCGCTCAGTACACTAACCGGTGCGCCCCATAGGCCCGGCACCATATAAACGGCAAAAGAAATAGAAATAATGGCAAACAACAGTCTTGGTACCGAAATAAATTGCAATGTACTATCGTGTGCAAATTTGAGCTTGCCCAGCAGATAAAAGCCCATCATAGCAAAAATCACGATCCACAATACCAAGAAGATTTCGCGATCGAACCATTGCCAGTGCCAAACCAAATCTGCTGACGATAGAAACTTCAAAGCCAATGCCAGTTCTAAAAACCCAAGGCAAACTTTTACGCTGTTTAACCAGCCGCCAGATTTAGGCATGCTGTTTAAAAAGCCCGGGAATATTGCCGACAAAGTAAATGGCAGAGCCAAAGCGAGTGCAAAACCCGCCATTCCTACTGCTGGTCCCAATAGCTCACCTTTTGAACTCGCATCGACCAATAAGGTTCCGATAATAGGGCCGGTACAAGAGAATGAAACCAAAGCCAAAGAAGCAGCCATGAAAAACAAGCCTCCCAATCCCTTTGTATTATCAGCCTTCTGATCTATTTTATTTACAAATGAGCTTGGCAAAGTAATTTCGAAAGCTCCGAAAAAGGAGATAGCAAATACGACCAGCAACACAAAAAATAAGATATTGAAAGTTCCACTACTGCTCAGTTCATTGAGTTTAGCAGAGCCGAAAATGACAGTGATCAACAAACCAACAGCCACATAAATTACAATAATGGATAGCCCATAAATAAGGGCCTGCCCAATTCCTTTTTGCCTGCTTCCTCCCTTTTTCATAAAGTAGCTCACGGTTAAAGGTACCATTGGGAAAATACACGGCATTAAAAAAGCTAGAAACCCACCGAACAATCCTTTGATAAAAGTTTGCCACAAGGTTAATTTTTCTCGATCAGCTGGTTTAGCTACAGGAGCCGCGGTGGCCACAGTATCTTTTTTTACCGTGGCTTTTTCAACAGTATCACTTTTGATATTGTTAGCCAAACTATCTTCCTTTGACCCCACTGTAGTAAACTCTACATCATCAATGGCTACAGTGTCTGTCTGTTGTTTTGCATAACTGGAAGTCGGAATGGAACCTAAAAAAATACCGATAAGGAATATCAGTAAGCTTATCTTTTTCATGCGTGTGATTTTAAAAGCCGTGAAATTAAACATTATTTTCTATTTCAGGATGTAAGCGCGTTTTAATGGCTTTTATTTTACTTAGCGCTTGGGCTTAAAACTTAAAGACAAAAGCTTTAAGCCATGACCTACACTGTTCTTTAGCTTTCAAAAGTTGAATCTCTTCCGCATTTTAAACGCGGATATCTGAACCAACTCTTGATCTTTTCGCTAAATTTTTGCCAAGTCGTGTTGAAAGTACTTGCCTAAATGGATGTCCCTGTCACCTAACTTACCAACAAAGCTCCCATGCCCAACTTCCAAGCTGCTAACTTCTAACCAAAAAAAAACTCTCCGAAAATTCGGAGAGCCTTTATTATAAGTTAATTTTTAATTACTTAACCGGGATGCTAAATGTAACATCACTTGGAGGCAAGCATTGGGTATCGTTGCATACCATAAATTCTATTTTACCCTTTACGGTTGTTGTTGCCTTATTGAGTTTTACCTTTTGTTGAAAAACCACTTCGTTTTCAAAATAAGGAACATCCATTTTAAAAACCTTTTCATACTTGGTGATTGGTTTTGGTTCTGTTGCCTTTCCTACCAATGTGAAATCTTTTGAAGGAAAGAATTTTAAAATGGTTTTATTTGGCCCACCTGGTTTTACATTTTGCGAATAGATGTGCCAATCGTCTTCAATGGTTGCCTTAATTAGGATGACCCCTTCGGTTGCGCTAACTTTCTTGTAACCGTAAGACCAGCTTACTGGGTTTTCCAATTGTGCAAAAGCACCAACTGCGCTAAAAAATAATAAGGTTAAGATTAGAGTTATTTTTTTCATTTATTTATAGTTTAAAAATTCGATTTCTTTAAAGTTAAATTCAATGGGTTCATTGTCGACTTCAACAAGTAGCATACCCGAGTCCAAGACCCCTTTAATGGTTCCTTCAAAAACCCGTCCATCTTTTTTAAAGTAGGAAGGTTTGTGTAGCAGATATAGTTGATCAACGTAAACCGTTCTTAAAAATGTATGATCGCCTGATTTTAATCGCAAATATAAATATTCTATTTGACTACAAACTTCAATCAAAAGCTGACGCAAATTGACATCTTCTTGTAAAATTTGTCGCATGGAAGTCGCCTTATTCAAAATAGTTTCGTCAAAATTTTGTTGATTTACATTGATGCCTATGCCAATTACGGCAGTCTTAATGGCACCTCCCACAATAGTATTTTCAATTAGGACCCCTCCTAGTTTCTTATTAAGAAAATAAATATCATTTGGCCACTTGATGCAAACGTCTTCGCCCAAGTATTTAGCGAGAGCTTTGTTTATGGCGATACTAACAGCCATATTCAATAAAAACTGTTTGCTTAAGGGCAAGAAATTTGGTTTCAGTAATATGCTTATGGTCAAGTTCTTTCCTGGTTCGGCATGCCAAGTATTTTCTTGTTGCCCTCTTCCCGCAAATTGGTCGTCTGCCATTATTACAGTTCCTTCAGGTAATGGCTCGGATTTTGACACCAAGTTCTTCAAAAAGTTATTAGTAGAATCGACAGCTGATAATTTGATAAGATTTTGACCAACAAATAATGTTGAAAAAGTGTTATTTTGCAATTGTTGATTTTATATTTGTTGATTATCAAAATTAAAAATTTTTAATGGTAAAAAAGAAAACCGCAAATCTTTCTACATACCTCTCTGAAATAGCTGTTCACGGCATCCAAGAAAAAAAGGGACATGACATCGTTCGTTTAGATTTGAGAGAACTAAACAGTTCCGTCTCTGACTATTTTATAGTTTGCAATGCCGATTCTTCTACGCAAGTTAAGGCAATAGCTGATAGTGTTGAAGAAGAAATTTACAAATCTACCCAAACTAATCCTTGGAGAAAAGAGGGATTAGACAATGCCGAATGGATTATACTAGATTATTTTGATATCGTAGTTCACATTTTTAGAACCGAAAAACGTGATTTTTATGGTATTGAAGATTTATGGGGCGACGCAGAAACCACAACCTACAAAAGTGCATAGCCAATTACTTAACACACATTTGAACTAACATGAAAGAAAATCAAAATACTGATACCAAACCAAAGCAAGTCAGAAGAATTCCAAATATTCCTAAGAAGCCCCAGAAAGGTTCGAAATTTAATATCTTTTGGATTTATGCCATCATTATTGTTGGTTTAATTACCGTCCAAGTTTTTTTCTATTCTGATAACATTAAGGAAGTAAGTTATCAAACCTTTGAAAAGGATATGCTTATTCCAGGTTATGTGGAAAAAATCCAGTCCTATAAGGCAGATGAAATTGCCAGGGCCGATGTTTATATTAAAAAGGAACATTTAGAAGACCCTGCAGTAAAAAAATACATTGCTAAAAGTAATTGGGGCTCTGACAAAAAAGGTCCTGTCGTTTATTTCAGTGCAAACTCTTTAGATGACATCAGTAAAAAACTGGAGGTATCCCAGAAAGATCTTCCTGTAGGAGCTAAAAAGATCCAAGCTGATCCTGTCTCAAAATCTAGTGCTTGGTCTGGCATATTCATTAATATTGTATTGCCTCTGCTGCTTTTCGCAGGTCTTTGGATTTTCATGATGCGTCGCATGAGCGGTGGCGGTGGTGGTGGTGGTGGCCAGATTTTCAACATTGGAAAATCAAAAGCCACGCTATTTGATAAGGAAAGCCAAGTAGGGATAACCTTTAATGATGTTGCTGGTTTGGAAGAAGCCAAACAAGAAGTAATGGAAATTGTAGATTTCCTTAAAAACCCTAAAAAATACACTGATCTAGGTGGAAAGATCCCAAAAGGAGCTCTATTGGTTGGTTCTCCTGGAACTGGTAAAACATTACTAGCAAAAGCTGTTGCTGGTGAGGCACAAGTTCCTTTCTTCTCTTTATCTGGTTCTGATTTTGTAGAAATGTTTGTTGGTGTTGGTGCATCTCGAGTTCGAGATTTATTTAAACAAGCAAAAGATAAATCGCCATGTATCATTTTTATTGATGAGATAGATGCAATTGGGCGTGCTCGTGGTAAGAACAGCATGATGGGCGGAAATGATGAGCGTGAAAATACATTGAACCAATTGTTGGTAGAAATGGATGGTTTCGGAACAAATACACATGTAATTATTCTTGCCGCAACAAACAGGGCCGATGTATTAGATAAAGCATTATTAAGAGCAGGTAGATTTGATAGACAGATTTATGTTGATCTACCGGATGTTATAGAACGTAAACAAATTTTTGAAGTACACATTGCTCCATTAAAAAGAGAAGGTTTACTGGATACGGAGTTTTTAGCTAAGCAAACTCCTGGTTTTTCTGGTGCCGATATTGCTAACGTATGTAACGAGGCTGCCTTAATTGCTGCACGTAAGAATAAGAGCTTTGTTGAAAAACAAGATTTCTTAGATGCTGTTGACAGGATTGTTGGCGGATTAGAAAAGAAAAATAAAATCATTACTGCTAGCGAGAAACATGCGATTGCTGTACACGAAGCTGGGCACGCAACGGTAAGTTGGTTATTGGAACATGCAGCTCCATTGATTAAGGTTACGATCGTGCCTAGGGGCCAGAGTTTAGGTGCAGCCTGGTATCTACCTGAAGAGCGTCTAATCGTTCGCCCTCATCAAATGCTTGATGAAATGTGCGCAACTATGGGTGGTAGAGCTGCTGAGAAGGTGATGTTTGATACGATTTCTACTGGTGCATTAAGCGATTTAGAAAAAGTAAATAAGCAAGCACGGGCCATGGTTACAATTTATGGTTTGAATGAGAAATTAGGAAACATTACCTATTATGATTCATCAGGTCAGAATGAATATAATTTCTCTAAACCTTATTCTGAAGACACAGCATTAACTATTGATAAAGAGATCTCTAATCTGATTGAAAGTCAATATCAAAGAGCGATTAATCTGCTTTCTGAGAACAAAGACAAACTTATTCAGTTAGCAGATATCTTAATTGAAAAAGAAGTTTTATTCAAAGATGATTTAGAACAAATTTTTGGGAAACGTTTATTTGGAGAGCAAGCTCCTGTAAATGAGTTGCCTGGTGGAATAACCGGGCACGTTA
>Ga0247808_10001503_pt1 | contig 11288 bp, 9 predicted proteins | sample UWRJL089202R1_FD_179914 | JGI IMG/M metagenome (GOLD analysis project Ga0247808, IMG submission 179914) | Plant litter microbial communities from Arlington Agricultural Research Station in Wisconsin, United States - UWRJ-L089-202R-1 | ecosystem: Environmental > Terrestrial > Plant litter >... | reverse complement strand
GATGAACGAGCCGAACGTGCCGATGTAGAGCAGCGAGAGAATCCAAGTGTGCGGCTCTTTGAGCGCCGACGTCGACGCGGCAAAGTCGGCCTTCGCGTTCGAGAGGTTGTTCATGAAACGCAACGAGCCGACGATCGCTACGAGGATGAGCGGCACCCAGATCCAGCCGGCGAGAGACAGGTTGTTGACCGAGCCGATGGCGCCGATAGTGATCACGATCGGAACCAGCACCTGCGCTACCGACACCCCGAGGTTTCCGCCAGCGGCGTTGAGCCCCAGCGCGTAGCCCTTCTCACGCTGCGGGAAGAAGAAGTTGATGTTCGACATCGAGCTCGCGAAGTTGCCGCCGCCGAATCCCGCGAGGGCCGCAACGAACAACATCACGGGGAATGGCGTCTCGGGGTTGCCGACAGCTGCACCGAGCGCGATCGCCGGGATCAGCAGTAGCGATGCCGACACGACCGTCCAATTGCGGCCGCCGAACCGAGGAACGAGGAACGTGTACGGAATGCGAAGCGTCGCGCCCACGAGAGCCGGCATCGAGATGAGCCAGAACGTCTGGCTGATGTCGAAATCGAATCCTGCGGCCGGAAGCTGCACGACGACAATGCTCCAGAGCTGCCACACGACGAAACCGAGAAACTCGGCGAAGATCGACCAGCGCAGGTTGCGCTGAGCGATGACGCGCCCCTCGGCCGCCCACTGCGACGAATTCTCTGCGTCCCACCCGTCGATCCATCGCCCGGGCCGAAAGCGCAGCGGTGCAGCGTCGGTGGTCGTAGTAGTTGTCTCTGGTGGTGCGGTGAACGTTGCGGTCATGGGTGCTCCCCTGTCGTCGACGTGTGCGGTGAGCTTCACGCTAGACAGGCAATGTTTCCTGCCCCGACGCTCGACGCGACGACCCGGTAACAAACACCTCACTCCGGCCGAGCGGCACGGTGAGGTGACCCGCCCGGCATGACTGCATGAATACAGTCACCGTTGAACACGAAGTCGCCGAGGTTGGTCTCACCCACGGTGGATACGGATGCCGCGCGGTCGACCACTAGCTGGTCGAGCGCCTATCCGGCCAAGGTGTCGGCTGGGCGACAGCGCGCTGCCGCAGCGTTTCTATACTTGCCTCGGGGGTCAAAGTGGCTAACACAGAGTTGCGCGTCGTCACGGTGCTGTTCGCCGATCTCGTCGGGTTCTCGACGTCTGCCGAGACAGCGAATGCCGAGAGCACCCGCGCCCTGCTGGAGACCTACTTCGCTACCTGCCGCACGATCGTCGAACGCTACGGCGGCACGATCGAGAAGTTCATCGGCGACGCCGTCATGGCCGTCTGGGGCTACCCGGTAGCGGGCGAGGACGCTGCCGAGCGTGCCGTGCGGGCCGGACTCGACCTGATCGACGCGGTCGCGCAGCCGTTGCGAGTGGGCATCACGACGGGCACGGTCGCCGTCGCGACGGACGGGAGCGCCGACAACCTCGTCGCGGGCGACACCGTGAACCTCGCCGCACGCATCCAGCAGGTCGCCGCTGCTGGCGAAGTATGGACTGACCAGGCCACCCGCGAATCGGCACGCGACTCGATCGACTTCGACGACCGCGGCTCACAGGTCGTGAAAGGTCGCTCGCAGCCCGTCGTGCTCTCCGTGGCAGTCGCCGTCATGGGCGAGCGCGGCGGTCGCGGACGACTCGACGTTCTTAACGTTCCACTGGTCGGCTACCGCCGCGAGTTTTCCGCGATCAAAGACGCGCTGCACGCCACGATGGAAGGCGAACGCGGCCGGTTGGTAGTCGTCACGGGCGAGGGCGGCACGGGCAAGTCACGCCTCGGGCGGGAACTGCTGAACTATGCCGATGGTGTCGAGGGTGGCATCCGCTGGCATTCCAGTCGAGCGTCGGCGCTCGATACAGCCACTCCGTATGGAGCCCTGGAGGCTGCCGTGCGCGGGCGTCTCGGCGTCACCGAGCAGAACGCCGACGAGCTCGGTGAGCGGCTCGACGCGCACCTGCGCGAGTTCGTTCCGGATGTCACGCGCCGCACGCAGATCCGCAGGGCGCTGGGCGTGCTCCTCGGCGTCGGGGAACTCAACGTCTCTAAGCAAGACCTCTTCATCGCGTGGACGGCGTGGTTCGCCGCCCTCGCCGGCGACGACGACACCGTCGTGTGGGTGCTCGACGACGCGCACTTCGCCGATGAGCTGCTGCTCGACTTCATCGAGTTGCTCGTGACGACCGTCGGCACCCGCCTGCTCGTCGTGCTGTTCGCCCGGCCCGAACTGCTCGCGAGCCGTCCCGCTCTCGTCGCGGTTCGTGGCTCCTCACTCATCGGCCTCGAAGGCCTCAACCGCGCCGCCATGACCGAGCTGGTCGAAGCGCTCATCACCGACATTCCGGTCGACCTGCGCGACTCGCTCGTCGCGAGCGCTGGCGGCCTGCCGCTCTACGCCGTGGAGGTCGTGCGCGGAATGATCGACCGCGGCGAGCTCGTGGTGTCCGACGGCTCGCGCGTGCTCTCGGGCTCCGCGACCACGCTGGGCGCCGCCACGGCGAGCCTCAGTGGCGTCGTGATGAGCCGGCTCGAACTGCTGGAGCCGGTCGATCGGCGGTTTCTGCAGCAGGCATCCGTTCTCGGAATCTCGTTCACGGTGGAGCAGGTTGCAGCTCTCGTCGAGATGACTCCGGATGCCGCGGCCGACGGTCTCGCGCGCCTCGCCGCGAAAGACCTGCTCCGCGCCACGAACGACACGCTCTCGAGCGAGGCGGGCCAGCACACCTTCGTTCAGTCGCTGGTGCAGCAGGTGGCGTACGAGTCGCTCGCGAAAGAGGAGCGGGCACGACTACACCTCAAGGCAGCCGAGATTCTGAGCTATTCAGGGTCAGACTCAGGCATCGTGGTGGAGCACGTTCTGCTGGCGCGATCGCTGGATGAGTCCGCACCGACCGGACTGGACGTGAGCGAGTGGCTGGCCGCAGCCGCCAAGCGCGCCCGCCAGACCTCGGTGTATGGAATTGCGCAGCGCAACTATGAACTGGCGATCGAGACGGCGACCGACGCGGATCGCGCGAACGAGTTTCGCCTCGAAGCGGCGCTCATCGCCAGCATGCGTGGAGAACAGACCCGCGCCGCCGAGATTCTCGACGCAGTGGTCACGCACGACCAGAGCCATCTGCTTCGGGCGGACGTGCAGCGGGTGGCATTGCTGCACGGTGCTGGCCGAATTCGTGAAGCCCGGGCAATTCTCGACCGATGGCCGGAGCTGCCAGAGGGCACGTCCAATGCGATCGCCGCGCGGTGGGCCCAGGTGCACTTCCGCCTCTGGATGGACATCGACGGAGGCGTGATTGCCAGTGGTTGGGCCGACAAGGCCCTGGTCTATGCCGAGCGCACACTCGATCCGGTGCTCATCCACGGAGGCCTCAACATCAGTGCGATCAGCGCCTCGTCGAAGTCGCTCGGTCGGATCGCGACCGCCCTGCACAATGAGGGCGTACGGTTCGCCCGGGCCAACGGCCTGAGCTATGAGCTGATCCAGTCGCTCAACAACGTCGCGCTGCAAGATGCCAAGAGCGGGGACCTCGCCAATGCCGCGTCGATGCTGGCCGAAGCGATCGACCTCGGCGTACAGACCGGCGGTCTCACTGCTGTGGTCTACCCCCTCGCTGCCCGCATCGAATATCTCTGCATGCTCGGCCGCATCGACGAGGCAGTCGAGCAGATCACGGTCGGCGAGGCCGTCTTCGGCCAACCCGAACGCGAGTCGTTGCTCGAGTACGGCGAGTACCTGCAGGTCGCCGCCTGGGTGAAGTCGATAGCCGGGATACCCAACGACGCGTCGCTGTTCCCGATCATCCGCGAGCTCACCGAAGACGACATCGAATCGCTGCGCACCGGATCAACCCTTCTCGCGCAGTACGCGGTCGTGGCCAATTCGCCCGATAGGTCCGCTCTTGCGCGCCAGTCAGTCGATATCGAGTTCGAAGCCGCGGGTATCGGCGACGCACTCGCCTCGATGTGGCCACGCGCCGCCGACATCAACTTCGACGCCGACGACCTCGCCGGGCTTCGGTCGATGTTCGAGTACCTGCCCGAGATCGGTGACAATCCCGACGACCGGTACCTCGCCATTCAGCTGCGACGGATGCGCGCGAGCCTCGAGGCGGTCGATCCCGACAGCACAGTGCCGCGCGCAGAGGTCGAGGTCGCGTTGCGCACATCGCTCGAGGAGCTCGAGCTACACGGACTCGTGATCGACCGCGCGCGCACGCTGGTCGCCCTCGGCCGGTTTCTCGACGCACTCGGGCGAGCATCGGGAGCTTCCGCTGCGCGTGACGAAGCCTCCGCCGCACTTCGGGCGTGTGGAGCTGTGGGGCTGCTACGAGAGCTCGGTCTCGAGTAGATCGAAAAACTGTCGGCTACCCGACAGACCGGGTGTGGCATCCGGAAATACCTTCTAGTCACTGCACAGCGCAGGCCACGACTTAGAAGGATCTGACATGACCACCATCTCGCTCCCCGCAGTTATCCGCTCCACCAAGCCCGCCGCATTCGCGACTGTCAAGGCCGTGTACCGCTTCGTCGACTCGGTCTTCGTTGGCGCCGCATACGAGCCCACCCGCACCATCAACAGCCAGCTCGACCAGATTCGCGTTCCGCGCTAGAACGTCTCCAGCGCCGCGAGGTCGAGCACCTTCACGGTGCGACCGTCGACAGTGATCAGGCCAGCCTGTGCAAGGGCCCCCAACGCCTGGTTCAGCGACTGGCGAGTAACCCCCAGCTGGGCAGCAATGCCCGACTGACTCGCCGGGAGCACGACGGTCGCACCGTCAGCCATTGGCAGCGCGAGCAGGTACTTTGCCAGGCGATGAGGCAGATCGAGAAAGATGAAGTCGCTCGTCGTGCCGGTCAGGCGCCTCACCGTGACCGCCAGGTGCCTCGCGACGGCGAGCATCGCGTCAGGCGACTGTGACAACACCTCCCGCATACGGTCGGCCGGAACGCTGATCACGCGACACCGCTCGAGCGCCTGCGCGCTCGCTGATCGCGGCAGCTCGTCGATGACGCTGAGCTCCCCGATGCTCTCGCCCGGCCCGGCATGCGACAGTACGAGTTCAGCACCCGCCGCCGAGTTGCGAAAGATGCGCACCCGGCCCGAGAGCACGACGAACATGCGAGTCGAGGGCTCGCCCTCGACGAACAGGATCTCGCCCTTGTCCACGGTCGTGAGGTGCGAGGCTGCAGCGAGCTGGGCCAGCGCCGCGTCGCCGATGCCTGCCAGCAGAGGCACACGCCGCAGAACGGCCTCGCGCGTGGCATCCGAAGTTCCTGTCATCGTTACGGAGTTTATTCGAGGGGTGGCACCGTCGCGCTACGAACCGCGCTCGGTGAGATGCCACAGAACGTCCTCTACCGGGCGGGGTGGGGACACTCTCGGGCATCTGACCAGCGGTTAACGACAGCTGGCCCGCCGGTGAGGGCGGGCCAGCTGTCGTTAACTCAGTGCGTGTCGTCAGAGGACGGAGCTGCGGATGCCGCGGCCTCAGCCTCGGGCTCCTCGGGAAGCTCCTCGAACAACCCCGCCGGCGGGGTGACGGTCATGGTTCCCGCAACGATGTCGACGGACGGAACGATCGCCTTCACGAAAGGAACCAGAACCTCGCCCGTGAGCGTCTTGATGGTGAGCAGGTCTTGCGCCGGGAAGTGGTCGATCTGGGTGACCTCGCCGACGTCGATGCCGTCGCGCAGCACGCGGAGTCCGACGAGCTGGTGGTCAAACCAGGCGTCCTCCTCCTGCGAAACCTCGCTCATGTCGTGGTCAACCCAGAGGATCGCCTTGACGAGGCTCTCGGCGACCGTGCGGTCGGGAACATCCTTGAAGAAGGCCACCGGATGACCGTTGTAGAACTTGAGCTCGTTGAGCTCGAGGGTCTTGCCATGCCAGGGCGACGAGGTCGGTACCTGCAGGGTGAAGGTCGCACCCGGAGTGAACCGGCGGGCCGGGTCATCCGTGTACAGCTCGACCTTGATCGCGCCCTTGAGGCCGTGCGCTTTCGTCAGGCGACCGACGCGCAACTGCGTCTTGGCCTGGTCTGGATCGCTCACCGTCAGTAGTCGGTGTCGACCACGTCGACGCGCACCTTGCGACCGTCGGCGAGAGCCGAGATCAGGGTGCGGAGAGCCTTCGCGGTGCGCCCGGCGCGACCTATCACGCGACCGAGGTCCTCGGGGTGCACACGCACCTCGAGAACCTCGCCACGTGGGGAATTCTTTGCTGCTACCTGCACCTGGTCAGGGTGATCGACGATCCCCTTGACGAGGTGCTCGAGAGCGGGAGCGAGCACTGACTAAGCCTCGTCGGTCGAAGCAGCAGCCTCGGCCTCTGCGGGAGCCTCGTCAGCGACGGGCGCCTCTTCGGCGACGGCGGCAGGAGCCTCGACCGGCTTCTCTGCCTTCGGCTTGAGAACCGGCTTCTTCTTCTCGTCGGCGACGAACTCTTCCTTGGCGACCTTGGTCTTCACGGTGCTGACGGCGTTCGCGTCACCCTTGAACTTGCCCCAGTCGCCCGTGAGCTTGAGCAGAGCCTCGACCTGCGGGCTCGGCTGCGCGCCTACGCCCAGCCAGTAGAGCGCGCGCTCCGAGTCGATCTCGATGACCGAAGGCTCTTCGGTCGGGTGGTACTTGCCGATCTCCTCGATCGAACGACCATCGCGCTTGGTACGTGAGTCAGCGACGACGATGCGGTAGTACGGCGCACGGATCTTGCCGAAACGCTTGAGACGAATTTTGACAGCCACAATTCTCCAGAATTAGCTAAATAAATGTTTGGTGGCGAACCGCTAGCCGTGAGCGTGGGGGCACACTCGGCGAAAAAGCTCTATGGGAATCCACTCGCGCCTGATTAGAGGGTCGGGCTGCGAAGGACTCGACTGGCTATTCTGCCAGATTTTCGGATGCCACGGTAACTGCTGCCCCGCGAGGCCTCGCGAGCAGGTACGAAACACCGACAATCACCCACGTCAGATCGAATACCGCCTGCGGCAGCAGGAACGCGGGGTACGGGATCGGGAGGTTGAACTGGAGCACGATGAGGGCGACGAGGGGAACGAACAGCGAGAAGCGAGCGAAGCCGCCCACCGTGCCCTTTACAGCGACGAGAACGGCCGCGAACAGGAGCGCGGCAATGATGGAGAAGTTGATCGCGCGGTTGATCGGGACAATGAGGTTCACGACATCCTGGTTCATGAGCAGGGGGAAGAACTGGAAGAACAGCTGGCCGAGGAGGAAGACGAGGGCGAGCACGAGAAAGCCGACCGGCGGCCCGAACTGCCGCCCCGCCAGGGCGAGGAGCACGAAGCCGACTATCAGGATCAGCACCGCGACTCCGCCGAGGATCCTGACGATCAGGCCGGTCACCGCCAGGGAGGTCATGACATCAGCGGCCCCGGCCGGGTCGCCGGCAATAGCGAACTGCGCGAGGATGACGAGCGCCGCGAGCAGACCTCCGATGATGAGCAGGGCGCTCCCGGCGATGCGTTGGTTTCTTCCATGAATCATGCAGCCAACCTTCGCGCATCCGGCGCACAATCCGTTCGGTGTGTCCCCAGACGTGAGAAACAGCCGCATCTCGACCCGATCGACCACCTTTCTTGCCAGAATCACCCCATGGCAATCGAATTCGGCTCGTCCCCGCGCTCCGACATCGGCATCGAGTGGGAGCTCGAGTGCGTCGATCACACGAGCGGCGAACTGAGCCCGGCGGCTCCCGAGATCCTCGCGGCCCTCGCCGGTGACGACGACAGTTTTCCGCAGATCACCAAGGAGCTGCTCACCAACACCGTCGAGATCGTCAGCGGCCCGCACGACAGGGTGAAGGATGCCGTCGCCGACCTGACCGGCATGATCGACCGGGTTCGCGAGGTCACCGACCCCATGGGTGTCGATCTCATGTGCAGCGGCACCCACCCGTTCAGCCAATGGTTCCAGCAGCACGTGACCCCGGGATCCGAGCGCTATGCGACGCTCATCGACCGCACGCAGTGGTGGGGCCGCCAGCTGATGATCTGGGGCGTGCACATGCACGTCGGTATCGACGATCGCGCCAAGGTGCTGCCGATCGTCAACGGCCTGCTCAGCTACTACCCGCACTTCCAGGCACTGAGTGCATCGAGCCCGTTCTGGGTCGGTGAGGCCACCGGTTACGCGTCGAGCCGGGCGATGCTGTTCCAGCAATTGCCCACCGCGGGCCTGCCACCCCAGCTCACCCAGTGGGAGAGCTATGAGGAATACGTCGACGACCTGACGCATGTGGGTGTCATCGACCACCACTCCGAGCTCCGGTGGGACGTACGCCCCAGCCCGAAGTGGGGAACGGTGGAGCTACGATTCTGCGACGGGTTGCCGACCGTGGAGGAGGTGGCATCCGTCTCCGCTCTCGCGCAATGCCTGGTCGAAGAGATGTCGACGCGCCTCGACAACGGCGAGCAGATCGAGACGATGCAGCCGTGGTTCGTGCGTGAGAACAAGTGGCGCGCCGCCCGGTATGGCATGGAGGCGATCATCATCACGAATTCGAAGGGCGACGAGACGCTCGTGAAGGATGACACGGTGGCACTGCTCGCACGCCTCGAGCCGATCGCCGAACGGCTCGGCTGCACCGACGAACTCAACGGCATCACCACGATCCTGGATCGGGGCGCGAGCTACCAGCGCCAGCTAGGCGTTGCCGCCGACAACGGTGGGAGCCTCAAAGCTGTCGTCGCGTCGCTTGTGTCCGAGTTGCGGGACGGGGTTGGCGGCAGGTAGGCGCACCTCCGACGCACCGGGCAGGTAGGCGGTGAGTCGCGTACCGCCCAGGCTGTTCGACCTACCGAGTCGGATGGTTCCGCCAAGGGGCTCGAGGCGTTCCCGCAGCCGAGCGATGCCGCTTAGCGAGGCCTCGGGCCCGATACCGAAGCCGTCGTCGTCGAAGGTGAGCACCACGGAGTCGTCGTCGAGGTCGAGGGCGAGACTCACCGCGCTGGCACGGCCGTGGCGGAGTGCGTTCGACAGGGCTTCCTCGGCGATGCGCACGAGCAGGAGTCGACGATCGAGGGTGAGCGCCGTGTTTCCGTTGCCCTCCAGCACGAGTACCGCGTCGGAGATGGTGATGCTGCTCGCGATCGTCGCAGGCAGGCGTTGCAGCAGCAGACGCAACGCGGCAACGGCACCGAGGTCGAGCCCAACTGGGTAGAGCAGTTGGCCGAGCGTGCGCACGTCGGTCTCGCGAATAACGTCGAGGCCGCGGCGGATGTCGGCGAGTTCTGCGAGATCGTCGGGGTCGACGCCATCCACGTCGGCCAGTTTCGCCGTGACAGCGTCGACCCGTACACCGAGCAGCACCAGATTCTGTTGCACCGTGCCGTGCAGGCCCTCGGCGACATCCTTTCGCACACGGAGTTCTTCAGTGACGAGGGCATCGAGCGCGGATGACGCGAGCAGCGTCTGTCGGGCAGATGCACGCTCCTGTTCGCGAATGCGCCGCCGGATGAGCACGTGAACGACGGCCCAGCCAATCATCGCGGCGACCGAGATGATGACCGTTCCCGCATCGATCAGCACGGTTCGCCAGTCGTTGAAGGAGTAGTAGCCGAATGCAACCTGCAGCGGCACCTTGACCACAGCCGCGCTCACACTGATCACTGTGAGGTCCATCGCAAGCCGAATGCCGCGGTGCTGAAGTGGACGGATGAGCAGTGTGATGGCAAGCGAGACCGCGAGGATGACGCAATTGATGAGAATGCGCAGACCGATGTCGCCGAGCATTGACGACCACGACGGCTCCGGCGCGCCAATGATCTCGGCGGCCTGGAATGAGCTCTGCGGCGCCCGCCCGATGCCGAAGACGAGAAATACGAGCAGCACTGTTCCGATCAGTACGCGCGTGTCGTTGCGACTATCTTCGTCGGTGAGCCTGGGGTCAGACACGGGCGCTCTCCTCGATGAACTGCAACACAGCAGCCACGCGTGGGTTGTGCGTACTGCTCGCCTCGATACCGAGTGTGGCGTAAATGGAGTTCAGGTGGTTCTCGACCGATCGTGACGAGATCTCGAGCCGCTCAGCGATTCCCGCGTTCGAGAGGCCCTGCGCGAGCAGCTGGAGCACCTGGTACTGGCGCGGGCTGAGCACGGCGATCGCCGAACCGCTTCTCGGAGTCGCGCGGTCGACCAACTCGGGGTCGAGAACGGTGCCGCCCGCGGCCGTCTCCCGCAGCGCATGCATGAGCGTGGAAATGGTCGTCGACGAGTTCTTGGAGAGATAGCTCCAGCCGAGGGTCTGGTCGCTCGGCAGGTCGAGCAGCAGGCTCATGACGTCGTGGCTCGAGAGCAGCAGGATTCCGAGGCGCTCGTCGGTGCGCCGCAGCGAGACCCCGAGCCCGATGCCGTTGCCATCACCGAGTTCGACATCGACGATGGCGACGTCGACCTCGCCTGCGCTGATCACCTGGCGGGCTTCGGAGGCTCCGGATGCCACGGCAACGACACTCACGCCGGGCTGGGCCTCCAGCAGGGTCACCAGCATGCTCCGGTATAGCGGTTGGTCTTCGACGACCGCGATGCGGAGTTCGTCATCCGAGGTACGGACCGCGGTATCGCTCACTATGTCACCCAACTAGATTTCGCCTCCGGCACGTAGGTGATTTCCCCTACGCGTGACCGAAACTGTGCCCATACGTTTGCATCAACAGTAGATACACTGGCGCGACGAGCCCGAAAAACGTCGTAGAGGCACGAACGTTCCCCCGCGTTCGTGCCTCTTTTCGGTGGTTGCGGCTACCGTCCGGCGTTCATGGAGTCGCGCCACGCCACCCACTTCTTCGCGGCGGCGATGTCGTAGTCGGGGCCCGTGATGCCGAGGGTGAAGAGGGTCGTGCCCGCCTCGACCTGGGCCGTGGCATCCGCTTCGGTCATCGTGCGCAGCTCGGTGGAGATCTCGATCTCCGCGATGTCGCGGCCGACGGTGTCGCAGTGCTCGGCGAGGATGCCGAGCTTGCGTTCGAGTGTCGGCAGGTCGCTGAAGCTGTGCCAGATGTCGGCGTGCTTCGCCACGAGCTTGAGGGTCTTCTTCTCGCCGCCTCCACCGATCAGAACGGGGATCTTGCGGGTCGGCGGCGGGTTGAGCTTCGACCAGCGATCCTCGATCACCGGCAGGGCCTCGCCGAGCGCGTCGAGACGCTGGCCGACGGTGCCGAACTCGTAGCCGTACTCGTCGTAGTCCTTCTCGAACCAGCCGGAGCCGGTGCCGAAGATGAAGCGGCCGCCA
>Ga0247808_10001502_pt1 | contig 11291 bp, 11 predicted proteins | sample UWRJL089202R1_FD_179914 | JGI IMG/M metagenome (GOLD analysis project Ga0247808, IMG submission 179914) | Plant litter microbial communities from Arlington Agricultural Research Station in Wisconsin, United States - UWRJ-L089-202R-1 | ecosystem: Environmental > Terrestrial > Plant litter >... | reverse complement strand
AGTTTCAGTTTTCCATTGTCTGTGAACCAGGAAATACTGCCGTTCAAATGGAAATCTGCATTCTGTGTATAAGAGCCTTGCGAAGTCGGAAACATAATGACAGGAAGTCCGAAATGTCCCGTGACTTCTACTTTGATGCTCTTTCCGAGGATGTGCGAGTAATAATCTGTATGTGTGATTTGAGGCATTGTTTTTATTTAAAGATTAAAAAATTAAAAGATTAAACAATTAGAATCGAATATTAATTCTTTAATTGTTCATTATTAATTATCTTAAGAAGTTGGTTTATCTTTCGGAGGCAGAATATTTAAAATTCTTTCCGTAACGATGGTTGCTGCTTCATCCAGTCTTTCCTGAACTTTTTCTTCAGTTGCAGCTTTGTAGACGATTCCGATGTGATAATCAATTGGTAAGAATTTTTCCACATCTTCATTTTGTAAATCAGTAGTATCAGAATGTTTTTCTTTGGCCAAGGAAACAATCAATCCTGCAAATAATTTCTGAGTCTCCTCAACCGAATATTTTTCTCCGTCTAATAAAGCATTTTCAAGTTTAGCCCATTCTCTCCAGATGTTAACCCCAGTCGCAGCTTCCACCATATCGGGAATGTGCGCGCCACCAACTCTGGACGAAGTTTCCAGGAAGTAGTATTGTCCGTCGATTCCTCTGATATATTCACTGTGTGTTGCTCCGTTTTGAATTCCGAATTTGTCCAGAACTTCTTTATTGATTTTCTCCAAACCAATTGCTTCCGCTGAATTTTTAGATAAAGTTTTGGTTCTGAAAACGCCGCCTTCGTGAGACACTTTCATTGGTGGAGAAAGGTATTTTGAAAAACAGGAAAACACGATTTCTTTATTATAAACCAAACAATCCACGTGATAGACATCGCCAGGTTTGAAAGATTCCAAAAGGAATTTATATCGTTCGTCGCCCAGATTTTCCACTGCTGGCCAAAGTTCTTCTGCTGAGTTTATTTTTTTGATTCCGCTGGCTGAAGCTTCGGAACGTGGTTTCAAAACCCAAGGACCGGGAACATCCTGTGTGAATTTGTGAAGTTTTGCATCATTGAAAATCGATGAAAATTCTGGAACCGAAATTCCGTTGTCTTTTGCCTGTTGACGCATTGCCAGTTTATCACGGAAATAACGGTGAGTTGTCTGTCCCATTCCCGGAATACGGTAAGTTTCCCTAATCATTGCCGCTTTTTCCACATCAAAATCGTCCAACGCAATCACAGCATCTATTTGATGGTTTTTCATCAAATAAGCAAATCCCTGCACAAGATGATCGAGATTCCAGACGGAAGGTTCCAGCTCGGGCATATAATAAACTTCGTCTATGGCATGCCAAGGCCAAGGTTTTTCTTTGAGATTTTCGGATGTTATGAGTATGACTTTATTTCCAAGTTTTTTACACTCGTCCATAAAGTCGTAGCCTTTGTAATAACAGGAGATGCAGACAATCGTTTTTTCCATATTCATTAATTTTTGTCGGAAGTCAGATGTCGGAAGACCGAGGTCTGATATTCTTATTTTTTTATTAGTTTTTAATTTTTATTCAAAATCGAAAGGCTATAAGCTAAGTTGTTTTTGCTAATTATAATTCTCAATAAAATCCAATAACAATTGAACGCCGTAACCAGTCGCAGCTTTGTCTTTCGCGTAGCCAACATTTCCAAATGCTACACCAGCAATGTCAAGATGTGCCCAGTTTTGATGACCTTCAATAAACTGTTCCAAAAACTTTGCCGCGACAATACAATCACCAAAAGGCTTCATCGAAATGTTCTTAAAATCAGCAACATCCGAAGTGAAGTCGTCTTTCCAAACATCCCAAAGTGGCAAATTCCAAATTCTCTGATTTGTCTTATCTGCGGACTTTTCCAATGATTTTTTCAAATCGTCATTGTTGGAAAAATAAGCGCCACAGGTGTAGCCAAACATTCTTACTGAACTTCCTGTTAGCGTTGCCAAATCAATCAAAACATCGGTTTTGTAATTTTTTGATAAATAAGAAAGTCCGTCTGCAAGCGTCATTCTACCTTCCGCATCAGTGTCAAGAACTTCAATTGTTTTTCCGTTATAAGCGGTAATTATATCACTTGGCAAATAAGCTCTTTCCGAAACTGCGTTATCTGTAATGGGCAAAATCGCAACAATATTGACTGGTAATTTCAGTTCCGCGGCTGTAATCAAAGAGCCAATCACCGCACTTGCGCCGCCCATATCGCTTTTCATATAATGCAGATTGGCAGAAGGTTTTATGGAAATTCCGCCTGTGTCGAACAAGACGCATTTTCCTACCAAACCAACTGTTTTTGAATTTTCTTTACCAGATTTATATTCCAAAATTGTGAAAGCTGCTTCCTGTGAACTTCCCTGGTTAACAGCGACAAACGCGCCCAAACCTTTTTTTATAGATTCTTCACGATTCAAAACTTTATAATTCAAATCGTATTTTTCAGCTGTTGATTTGAGGAATTCTGAGATTTGGTCCACTCTTTTATGGTTCGCAGGTTTGTTTAGCCATTCCATTCCGGCAAATTGTCCGTTACAAAGTGATTCGGTTTTTAAGGCTAAATTTTTCGCTTTATCTTCCGAAATACTTTCAAAATGAAGTTCAAAGTTCTCCTTCCAAAATGGATGTGATTTTTCAAAAGGGTAGAGGTAAGTTCCTAAATATAAACCTTTCACAAATTCCTCAATTAAATCAAATCCTAATTTTGAGTGAACTGAAGTCGGAACCGCCTGCAGATTTTTTTTGTAATCGTTTGCAAATTTGTTCGCAATCGATTGAATTTCAAAACCCTTTGAATCTTTTCCGATTCCAATGAAAAAGTTGATTTTTTCAGAATCGGTTTTGATGAAAACTTCGCTCTTTTTTCCGTTGAAGAAGTGTTCAGTATTTGGGTAACTTGATTTTTCCTGTTCCCAATCGTCTTCGCTGAACAAGAATATATTTTGAGTTGTTGTTGTTTTTTTATTATTGATTTTAATCATTTGCTTCGTTCTTTTCTAATTTATTTTTGGCTTTTACCGGACTTTCCAGACTATCGATGTAAAGCCATTCCACAGCTCTTGGGAATTCCTGCGACCAGAAAAATTCCTGATGTGTGCCTTGTTCATTAATATTGGTTCTGACTTCGAAGTCATATAATTTCTGGACATTCAGTTTTTTCAAAGATTTCTCAAAAAGCCTGATTCTGCTGACCATTTTGGAGCCTTCTTTTCGGCCTCCGTACAAATAAACTTTAATTTTATACGGATTATTGAATCCAATCATTGGAAACTTATTATTCGGTTCTACCCAAAGTGATGGCGAAAAAATCAACAATTTGGAATAAACTTCCGGATAGAGAAATCCACCATAAATACTGATTAATCCACCCAAAGAACTTCCGCCAATTCCCGTATTTTCACGGTCTTTTTTTGTTCGGTAATTTCTATCGACCCAGGGTTTCAAAGTATCTGTAATGAATCTTAAATATTTCTTGCCTTCTGCATTTTCCGTAACCGCATCATTATCGAAAATATATTCCTTGATTCTGTCGTTATTGCCGTGTTCAACAGCAATTACAATCAATTCACCACGTCCGTATTCTGCCAAAAGCGCTAATTTTTTATCAATTTCCCAGTTTCCAAAAGCCGAACCTTCATTAAAAAGATTTTGCGCATCCTGTAGATAAAGCACCGGATAACTTTTCTCCGTTTCATAATAATCGAAAGGTAAAAGCGCCCAGACTTTTCTCGTTTTATCGAGCTGAGGAATGTAAAATTCATCATCAATCAATTCTACAGTCGGGAAAAATTCTTTTTTGAATGGTCCCCAATTCAGTCGCCATTTTTCAACATTGACTTGAATTTTTTTTATCTCTTTTTGAACTTTTCTGTTGGGTGTAATATTATCGTATTTATCGATTTCCACATTTTCCCAACCACCTTTTGTGAATTTGAATTCTATCTCGTCATTCAGCCATTCATTTGGAATATTGATATAATAATTGCTCTCGTCCAGTTTTTCCAACTTGAATTTTGGATCTTTTGGATTCCATTTGTTAAAATTTCCGGTTATGAAAATCGCTCGGTCATCATTGTCTTCTGACTTCAGAAAAAACTCCATTCTATTTTAAATTCTCTTATTGAATTATAAATTTATAAAATTATTTCTATTAATGAAGTAATGTTGAGTATTTTTATTTAAAAAAAGAACTTTATTAATGAATATTAATCTAATATTAAAAATGTTTGAATTAATGAAAATTTGACTTTTCGAAATAATATTAATAAAAAACAGAAAGCTTTCGAAGAATGACTCCGAAAGCTTGAATATTTATTGAAAAAACTTAAAATTTATTCTGATTTTACAACCTCAGTTCGCTCCGAAATTCCGTTAGAATTGAAAGCTTCAATTTGGAAATAGTAAGCATCGGTTCTGTCAGCGCCTGTAAAAAAATATTCATTTTTACCGTAAACCATAATGCTTCCGTACAATTTATCCGGTGATTTACCCCAATAGATAACGTATCCGTCAGCGTCGGAATTCTGCTGCCATTTGAACCAGATACTTCTTCTTTCTCCATATTTTTTGGCGTCAGCTCGTAGTGGGACAAAACCTTGAACTTTTTCGGGTTTGCTTCCTGCGCCTTTTCCAAAAACTCTGAATCCGCTTAATGCAAATTTTCCGGTCGGCATTTTCAGATTTTCCATTTTCAGGAATCTTGCTTTTGCAGGCGTTTCCAGTTCTATATAATCGTGCGGAACATCTTTTTGATTTTTTGATTTGTCAACGATCACTTTCCAGTTTTTGCCGTCGTTTGAACCATAGATTTTGTACTGATGCATTTTGCCGAGCGTTTTTCCCATAAACTCAACATCCTGATCTGCATAATTGATTTGGATTGCATTGATTGTTGAAACTTCGCCTAGATCTGTCTGAAACCATTCCCCGGAATTTCCTGTTTTTGCAGACCAATAGGTTTTAATATCTTCATCAACAGCAAGATTTGGCTGGTAACCACCTAAAGTTGACGAAACCTGAACCGGTTTATTATAATTAAGTAACATCCAATTGGTAAATAATCCTTTCGAGAAATCTTTTCCTTGTGCATATTGCGGAAGTAAAGTCGGATAATCGCCGTAAGCTGTATTGGTGTACATTACATCGTCTTTATCAAATCCAGTTGGCCAGATTCCCAATCGTCTTTCAAAATTATTTTTTGTCGAAATGAAAATCGTTGAGACGTGCCACCAATTCCCGAAATTATCTTCGAAAGTTGCACCGTGACCAGCGCCTCTCGCAAAACCGCCGGGTTTATAAGAAAATGGATTGTGCTGCTGATATTCAAAGCCTTCCAGTGGTTTTTTTGAAACATAAACGCCATCAGAATAACCACTGAATTCCGTTGCCGGCGCGCCGTATTGAAGGTAATATTTGTCTTTATGTTTTGTCATCCAAGCGCCTTCTACAAATGGTTGTAAGAAAACATTATCATTATATTCTCCGAATCTTTCCCAGCCGTGATCTTCCGGTTTTAATCTGATGACAGGTTTTACAAAACCTTCAGACTGCAAAGTTTTAACTTTTACTTCAGTTCCTAAAAGCGGCCATTCATTGCTTGAACCCCAATAGAGATAAAGTTTGTTTTTGTCCTCGTCGTAATGAAATGCGGGATCCCAAGCACCAACTTTCAAAGTGTCAACAGCAATTTTCCAATCGTCTTTTGTGGGATTTGTACTTTTCCAGATCGGGAAATCCTGTTCCCAAGTGGAGCCGAAAACATACAAAGTATCTTTCATTGCCCAAACAGCAGGCGCATTCAAGTCGTGGGTGTATTTGTTGTCTCTTAAAAATTTTCTGTGAACAAATTTCCAATCCAACATATTGTCGCTATACCAGTAACCTTCCTGATTGGTTGAAAACAGAAATAATTTTTTCTGGAAGTTGACAATCACAGGATCTGCTGTAGCTCGGTGTTTCCCCTGTTTAGAAAAAACTTCGAACGGCGTGTAGCCATAGTCGATATTGATGGGGTTACAATAGGTTTTTTGCTGTGCAGAAATCCATGCTAAAGAAAGTGCAAAGGCAAGTGTAAATATTGTTTTTAATTTCATTTGAATTTTATTTTTTACTGTAATGTTCTAGTGTATTATTGACGAATCTGAAAGTATCCTGTTTGATTTTCATACCTTCTTCCGGATCTCTGTAGAAAAATAGAATATTGTCTTTGTCATCCATTGTGAGTTTTCTACCTGCAGATTTTGCATCATAGAATTTGTCCAATTTGTAGATGACATATTTCCCGTTTTTCAAAGTAATGATAATTGGGAAATATTGAGAAGGTGCAATATTGGTCCGGTTAAAATTATTGATGACATTGGCAATATAATCTTCTTCACCATCCTGATTGAAATCTCCCTGATCAATCGTCATGACATCATTTTTTGACAGAAAATCTTCAAATTGAATGTCCTCCACGCCGTCTGGCCTGTAATATTTCATTTCGTCATTCACATTCAGCTTATTGGTAAAGCTATTTTTGCTGATAATGCTTTGAAGGGTTTTTAGATCCATATCACTTCTGATACAGGAAACCAGGCAGAGTGTAAGTAATAAATATGATAAGATTTTCATCAAGAAAAAGATTTATCCCAAGTTATGTAAAATTGCTGAAACTTGGTTTTTTTGAATGAATAAAATTTTTACATCAAAATTCCGTTTGTTGGCTGGATGGCTTGTGGCAGATCTTTTTCGTTCAGCATATCTCTCATATCAATCTCAATTGTTCGGCTGATTTGGGTAATAGGAACGTCATTGGCGCAGCCTTCAAAAGGATTTTCGCAACTTTCTCCGATCTGTTCCAAAACCAAAAATACCCAACCCAACAGCATACTGAAAGGAATCGTGAACCAAATATAAATACTATCCAGTTTCGCAAATTCATTCAGGAAACCTAAAGGTAAAAGCAGACAAAAAAGATTGGTGAAGTAAGTATTAATTGTGGAAAACTGCCTTGGATAAGGGAAGTTTTTGATTCTCTCGCATTTGCCCTGCTGATCATAAAATTCTTTCAACTGATTTTCCAAAGCTGTGTAGTTAAAATCATTGATTGATCCTGCCTCGTGAATCTTTCTCAAAGTGTTTGATTGTAAAGCGATGATCTGAGTTGCCCGGTTTTTCTTTTCGAGAAGAAATTTTACTTCATTTTCATTGATGTAATTTTTTAGTTCTTCACCAAGGTCAGATTCCCATTCCGCAACTTTGTAAAACTTGAGATAGCGTCTGTTGTAAGGTCGAGTCTTCACATTTTCCCAATCTTTGGTTTCTCTTAATTGAAATCTTAAAGCTGTAAGCCATGCAAAATGGCGATAAAATAATTCTTTGTGCAATGCTTTTTCCTGATCAGAATTTTCCTTTCTGATGAAATCTTTGACCATAATCCCGAAACTTCGACTGTTGTTGATAATTGCACCATAGATTTGTCTGGCTTCCCAAAGTCTGCCGTAAGTCTGTGTATTTCGGAATCCTGAGATAAAAGCAGTTGCAGTTCCCAGAAGTGCAATCGGAACCCATGGGATTGCCAGCCACTTCCAGCCAAGAAAGTAGAATAAAAGTGTTGGAATTGTGCTGATGATCAGCATTTTTATGATCTTTTCTCTTGTCCATAGTATGAAATGAGAAACTTTGTAGCGATGTGATGCGTTCATTTATGTTTTTTTTAATTAAATTTTAAATTTCAATGTTCCATTTTTTTTGTATCAATTCCATAAGATAATCCGGACATTTTACAATTTTGTTGGTTTCGGAGTCGAGGAAAAATAAAGTAGTGGAAGCTTCTGTGATTTTAATATTTTCTTCATTATAAATTTCATAATCAAACTCGATTCTGATTCCCGGAATTTTTTTGACGTAAGTTCTTATTTCCAAAAGCTGATCATAAAGTGCTGGTTTCAAATACTTAATTTTATATTCTGAAACAGGAAGGAAAATTCCTCTCTTTTCAATTTGGTCATAAGACATCCCGAGGCCGCGAAAAAGTTCAACCCTTGCTACCTCAAAGTATTCTGCATAGTTGCCATAATAGACGTATTTCATAGGGTCTGTTTCGCCGTAACGTACTCGTATTGAGGTTTTTGTATGTATCATTTGAAGTGCTTAATAATTCATACAAATATATTTTTTAATAATCAATAGAGAAAAAATTTTTTTATGAAAATTAATAATTAGATATTTGTTGTCTTCTTAAAAACTAAAAATCCCACCGGAAATAGCAGCAGAAAAATGAATGAAAATTTAGGATTAATCTGGGATAGATGTCTCCAATTTATGAGGGACAATCTAAACGCAGCGGAGGATAACACAGACCTCAAAAAGTTAGAAAACTCTTTCGACTTGTTATTTGATAAGGTTCAGCCAATTTCTTTGGTGAACAATAATCTCACGTTGCTTGTTCCCAGTGATTTTTACAAAGAATATATCGAAGACAATTACCTGTCTTTACTGTCTGCTGCGCTTAAGAAAAATATCGGTAAAGGAGTGAAACTGTGGTATTCTGTGATGGAGAACAAACCATCCGGGAAAGAAAAACCAATTACGATGAACGTAAAAGGAATTTCTACACAACAGCCGAAGATACAGGAAGCAAGACCGGTACTAAGAGAAAATAACGTCAACGCATTTGCCGTTCCGGGCATCAAAAAAATCAATATTGATTCTAACCTGAAAGCGGATCAGTCTTTTGATAATTTCATAGAAGGAGAAAGCAATAAGTTCGCATCAACCGTTGCGAGATCGATTGCAAAAAGACCAGGTTCAACAGCCTTCAATCCATTATTTGTTTATGGAGGATATGGAGTAGGAAAAACGCATTTGGCTCAGGCTATTGGTTTGGAAGTAAAATCTGCTTATCCAGAGAAAGTGGTCTTGTATCAATCTTCTGAGAAGTTCATTCAGGATTTTGTGAAAGCGGCCAAATCTCAGAACAAAACAGATTTTCAGCATTATTATCAGATGATCGATGTTTTGATCATTGATGATATTCAGTTCCTCTCCGGTAAAGCGGCAACTCAGGATAGTTTCTTTCATATTTTTGATTATTTGCATCAGAATGGGAAACAAATTATTTTGACTTCTGATAAAGCACCTGCTGATATTTTGGATACTCAGGAAAGAATTATTTCCCGTTTCAAATGGGGACTTTCTGCTGAGATCAAATCTCCTAACTTTGAAACCAGAAGAAAAATCATCGTTGATAAATTAAGCCGAGACGGAATCGAATTAACCGACGATATGTTGGATTATTTGGCTTCTGAGGTGAAGACAAACGGTGTAAGAGAGCTGATCGGCGTTGTAAATGCGGTAATAGCTTACTCAACAGTTTACAAATCTGATTTCAGTTTAGACTTACTAAAAGATACTATCAATAAATTAGCGACAACTCAAAAGAAAACCATCAATATTCCTTACATCCAAGAGGTTGTTTGCGATTATTTCGGAATCCAGAGAGAACAATTGTTGTCTAAGACTAGAAAAAGAGAAATCGCTTTACCAAGACAGTTGGCAATGTATTTTGCCAAAGAATATACCAACGCAACTTTTACAAAAATCGGTGAAGAAATGGGCGGAAAAGACCACTCCACGGTGATGTACGCTTGCGATACGATTCGCGATGTTTCGAAAATCGATAAAGAACTTAAAAAATACATCAAGGATCTGAAAGAAAAGATCGCTCAATAAAATACAAATTGTCTGAAATTGTTTCAGACATTTTTTTTATAATAGATTTGGAATTATTTGTTTTCGCTTTAAATATTTTCTTTTATAAAATTAAAACAAAATTCTTTTATCTGATTTCTAACTTTTCTGAATTCTTTTAAGATTTCTTCTTCTGTTCCAATTGCTTTTGCCGGATCAGGAAAATTGTAATGAGTTATTCTCGCTTTTGACAGGAAAAACGGGCAACGTTCCTTAGCGTTATCACAAACCGTAATTATAAAATCAAAATCGATATATTGATATTCATCGATATTGTTGGAGGTGTGGTTGGAAATATCTATTCCATCTTCTTCCATTGTCACAATTGCTCTTGGATTCACGCCGTGCGTTTCCACACCTGCGCTGTAAATTTCTGCTTTATCTCCTGCAAAATATTTCAAATAACCTTCAGCAATTTGGCTTCTGCAGCTGTTTCCTGTACAAAGCACTAATATTTTTTTTACCATATTTAAAAACAAATTTTTAACAACACCCTCTTTCCGTCGTACAACTTGCAGCTTGATTTGATTTTAATTCCGACAGCTTTAGTTTCACTTTTTCGGTTGGGATTCCGCATGCATCTTGAGCTAAACAAGCAGTAGTTTTATTTTTCAGAACGAAGGTTTTTCCATTAAATTCCAGATCGTATTTCCCGATGGTTTCGCTTTGATATTCTACTTCAATTTCAGAATCTTCAATGCCTAATTTGTCCTCAGAAAGTTGGATGATGTTAAGCAATTTTCCAGGTTTCAAACGATGTTCGAAGTCATCAGCATTCCAAAGCTGAAAATTGACCACTTTTTCTGAACGAATTACTCCGCCACAATCGATGAAATTTTTTGTGACCATTCCAACTTCTGTTACATGAAAATGTTCAGGAACAAAAGATCCATTTTCCAGTTGAAATTCCACGTTTTCTAAAGATGGCAAGATTTGTTTAATGTCAGAAAGTTTCATATTTAATTATTTCAATTTGTTTTATTGCAATATTACGATAGTTATTTTCAAAAATTTTTAACAGCATTTTTCTTTGGTTACAAAAATGACGTTTGAAAAGTAACTTTTCAAAATATCAAAAGTATTCTCATCAATACAATAGCAAATAGCATTTCCTTCGATGTTTCCTTTGATTAATCCTGCATTTTTAAGTTCTTTAAGATGTTGAGAAACTGTCGGTTGTGCTAGCGGAAGTTCATTTACGATGTCGCCACAAATACATTCGTTCACTGTCATCAGGTATTCTATGATAGCAATTCTTGCAGGATGTCCTAATGCTTTTGCGATATTGGCAATTTGATTTTGGCGCTCAGTAAAATGTTCTGTTTTGGTTGCTCCCATAATTTATAATTTAATATTGCAATATTACGATATAAAATTTACGGACAAAATATTTTTGAATTAAATTTTAAATCAATAAATTGATAAAGTTTTAATTTTAAAAGTCATCGAATGAAAATACTAATGGTTTGTCTCGGCAACATCTGCAGAAGTCCTCTGGCAGAAGGGATTTTGAAACATAAATTGGGTGACGGTTATTT
>Ga0247808_10001501_pt1 | contig 11292 bp, 9 predicted proteins | sample UWRJL089202R1_FD_179914 | JGI IMG/M metagenome (GOLD analysis project Ga0247808, IMG submission 179914) | Plant litter microbial communities from Arlington Agricultural Research Station in Wisconsin, United States - UWRJ-L089-202R-1 | ecosystem: Environmental > Terrestrial > Plant litter >... | reverse complement strand
CAGGCACCTAAAGAAAGACAGACGATCTTGTTCTCTGCAACAATGTCTGCTCCGATCCTGAACATCACCAAACGCTTCCTGAAAGATCCGGTGCATGTGAAGATCACTAAAAAAGAAGTAACTGTAGATACCATCGAACAATGGTATTACGATATCTCTTCTTCCAATAAATTGGAAGCCATGACTCAATTGTACGATTTGAACGAATTGAAATTGTGTCTTGTGTTTACCAACACGAAGAAGAAAGCAGACGAAATTTCTGAAGAACTAAGAGCTTACGGTTACAAAGCAGAAGCTTTGCACGGTGACTTGAAACAAAGCGCACGTAACGAAGTCATGACGAAATTCCGTAACGGTCATATCAATATGTTGGTAGCAACCGACGTAGCTGCCCGCGGTATTGACGTGAACGATGTAGACGGCGTATTCAACTACGACTTACCTCAGGATTTGGAAAACTACGTTCACCGTATCGGTAGAACAGGTAGAGCCGGTAAATTGGGTAAAAGCTTTACCTTCTTCTTACCAGGAGAGCGTTACAGATTGAAAGAATTGGAACGTTTCACTAAATCTCCTTTGAAGCGTGGTGATGCCCCTTCGAAAAAACAATTAGTAGATTTCAAGAAAACGAAGTTGGTGGATAAAATCAACGCGTTGGCTGCTACGGATGCCTTGAAACCATTCGAAGCATTGTTGGAAGAATACGTAGAAAAAGGAATCGATCTAAAAGTATTGACTGCAGGTTTATTGCAAATGGTATTGAAAGATATCTCTACGGTAGAACCAGAAAGAAGACCTCGTAAAGAAGGTGCTTATTCTGAGCGCGGTGGAAACGATCGTTTTGGTGATCGCAGAAGCGGCGGAGATCGCGACAGCAGAGGCAGTGGAGATCGTTTCGGTGATCGCAGAAGTTCTGATCGCAACAGCGGTAGTTCTGAACGCAGCAGCGGAAGCCGTTTTGAAAGCAGAGACAGCAGACCAGGCAGCAACGAAAGAAGAGAAAGAAGCGGCGGTTATGAAAGAAGAGAAAGAGATGGCGGAGAGCGTTCTGAAAGAGCACCTCGTCCTGAACGTTCTGAATCCAGACAACCGGATGCTAACATGGCTCGCGTATTGATCAACCTTGGTCACCGCGATTATGTAAAACCGAGAGACATCGTTGGAGCTTTGGCTGGTGAAACAGGTATCAAAGGAAGCGATATCGGTCACATTGACATCTTCGACAAACATTCTTATGTTGACATTCCTAAATCTGATATCGATCGTGTATTGGACGGAATGAGAAACAATACCATTAAAGGTAAAAGTGTTAGTCTAGAAGTACAACAGTAAAACGCAACCATGCACCTCTTTTATTCCAAGGGTTTTTCACAAAACAATCCTGTATTGGATGAAAAAGAAAGTCATCATGCCATCAATGTTTTGCGTCTTCAACGCAACGATGTTGTAGCTATTACAGACGGTGCCGGAAATTTATTTCACGGAGCAATTCAGGAAGTAAATAAAAAAAGTTGTCACATATTCATTCATGAACAAAAGCCTTTGGTTGCTAACGCGGCCAAAGGCTTTCATTTAGCAGTCTCTCCTACTAAATCCATCGACCGCATGGAATGGATGGTGGAGAAATGCACCGAACTGGGAATCGGTAGCATTACTTTTTTGAAAAGTCGTTATTCTGAACGCAAAGAAATTAACCTTACTAAATTGGAAGCCATTGCGGCAGGTGCTATGAAACAATCACAGCGCCATTACCTGCCGACTTTATTCCCCATGATTCCTTTCACAGAATACCTGCAGCAGTCCACGGCAAGCATCCAATTTATTGCCTGTCAACACGATTCTCTCCCGGTGGAAGAATGGGTAAAAAAAACAGATAAGCTTAAAAACAACTGTATCTTAATCGGGCCCGAAGGTGGTTTTTCCGAAGAAGAAGTTATATTGGCCTTGCAAAAACAGGTACATCCCATTGCTTTGGGAGACCAACGTTTGCGTACCGAAACCGCTGCACTGGCGGCCTGTCACCTGATGAATATCTTTGCGTTATGAAATATTATTTTACAGCTATCCTCGTATTGTTTATTTTTTGTGTCCATACGGCATTTACTCAACCACCGGCTTATCGTATTGCGAAATTAAAATACAATGGCGGCGGAGATTGGTATGCCAATAAAACATCATTGCCCAACCTCATCAGTTTTTGCAACAAAAGTCAGCGTTTCAACATTGCCGAAGAAGAAGAAATTGTAGAAGTGGGAAGTAAAGAAATCTTTCAATATCCTTTTATACATATGACTGGTCATGGAAACGTCGTATTTTCAGATGCAGAAGCTCAGAATTTAAGACTATACCTCACCAGCGGTGGATTCCTGCATATTGATGACAACTATGGCATGGATAAATTCGTACGAATAGAAATAAAAAAAGTATTCCCCGAATTAGAATGGCTTGAAATCCCATTCACGCATCCCATCTACCATCAAAAATACCAGTTTAACAACGGCCTTCCGAAGATCCACGAGCACGATGGCAAGGCACCTCGCGGTTATGGTATAGTATATCAGGGAAAACTGGTTTGTTTTTACACCTATGAGTGTGATTTGGGGAATGGCTGGGAAGATAAACAGATTTATAATGATCCGGATGAAGTTCGCTTAAAAGCATTACAAATGGGAGCCAATATTCTATCCTTCGCTTTCACTACGAATTAAAAAAATGGTACAGGATAAACTATCTCTGCCATTTAAATGTTATATTTATACCACTAAATAAACCTACTACTGTGACTATAATCCTAGTATTCTTCGTACTTCATTGGTATTTATCGCTGTTTAGTCAGACGTTCTTTTTGCACCGTTACTCTGCGCATGGAATGTTTAAGATGAACAAATTCTGGGAAAAGTTCTTCTACGCTTTTCTTTATATCACACAAGGTTCTTCTTACTTACAGCCTCGCGCTTATGCCGTGCTTCACCGCATGCACCACATGTACAGCGACACTGAAAAAGATCCGCACTCCCCGCATTATTCCAACAATGCATTCCAAATGATGTGGAAGACAAAAGACATCTACTCTGGTATTGCTAAAAAAACGAATACTACCATTGAAGAGAAATTCCTGAAAAATCTTCCTGAATGGAAATTGATTGACAACTTGGGAGATCATTGGTATTCTCGTGTAATTTGGGGTACAGCGTATGTATTGTTCTACATTGTATTTGTTCCTCCTAATGCCTGGTACTTATACCTTTTATTACCGATACATTTCTTAATGGGTCCAGTACACGGAGCTATTGTGAACTGGTTCGGTCATAAATTGGGTTACTCCAATTGGGACAATAAAGACAAATCTAAAAACACGTTAGTAATGGACATCTTACTAGGCGGTGAATTGTTTCAAAACAACCATCATAAATATGCTGCGAGAGCGAACTTCGCTTCTAAGTGGTATGAGCTTGATCCTACATGGCCTGTCATCAAATTCTTAAGCTGGATACGCGTGATCAAGCTGAACTATAAACCGGATAGCACTCCATTTTAGTTTCTATAAAACTTTATAAAAAAGCCTCATGAAATTCATGAGGCTTTTTTTATGCATGACCGGATACTAAATAATTTATTTAATGTTTGTCTTATTCGTGATATACAAAGGACGCTGTCTGATGTTCGTGCTTATTCTACTGATGTATTCTCCGATGATTCCTACACAAATCAATTGAATTCCTCCGATAAACATAATACTTATAATCATGGAGGTCCAACCTTGTACATAATCGTTGTGAAAAAAACGAATGTATAAAGCATACAACATAATGGTAAATGCAATACCAGAAACGACAAAGCCCATTAAAGAGGCCACTTTAAGAGGCCAGTTAGAAAAGGACGTAATACCATCGATGGCAAAACGAAACATCTTCTTGTAAGTATATCCTGTCTGTCCTCCATTTCGTTCTTCTCGATTATACTCTATATACGTTTGATTAAAACCGATCCATGAGATTTGTCCGCGTAAAAACTTTTGTTGTTCCGGCATTCCTTTTAGCACATCAACCACCTTGCGGTCTATGATTCTAAAGTCGCCTGTATCCAGAGGAATATCAATGGCAGTAATACCGGATAAGATTCTGTAGAAAACCTTAGCGGTAAGTCTTTTCAAAAAGCTTTCCCCTTTTCTGCTTTTTCTTCGGGCATACACCACCTGGAAGTTCTCATCCATTTTTTTATACATCTCAGGAATCAATTCCGGAGGGTCCTGAAGGTCTGCATCAATAATCACCACTCTATTGCCCAATGAGTGATCCAAGCCGGCTGTAACAGCGATCTGATGGCCAAAATTGCGGCTAAAGTCGATGTACTTAACCCTCGAGTCTTTAGTGACCAATGCTTCAATCAGGGACAACGAAAGGTCTTTACTTCCATCGTTGATAAAAATGAGTTCATAAGACACCTCCATTTGATCTAATACTCCTTTTACACGAGTGTAAAGCAATGGGATATTATCCTGTTCGTTGTATATGGGAATGATTACAGATATGTCCATAAAATCGTTTACCTATTTATACTTCAAAAGATTTAATGTCATTCTGACGGTATAATTGGATTAAAAAAAGTGCATGGTTTTTTTCCTTTCCATTGGCCGTATATACAATCACTATTTCATCTTTGTGTCTGATCTGCTTTACCCGAAAGCAAGACAAGTGATACTCGCTAAATAATTTTTCAATCACTTCGATTTGATCGGTTGGATCGTTATAGGTGATCTTATAAAATTTTTCCTGATTCACGGTATCAATGATGCGTTGAAACCAGGAAAAGCTAAGCAATACCGTCATTGCAATACAGGTTACCCATATGGAGAGCGAATACTCACCGCATCCTATGGCCATACCATTGGCTGCAGAAATCCATATCGTTGTTGCTGTTGTAATTCCTCGTATACTGATTTTATCACGGTAGATTGCACCGGCACCCAAAAAGCCGATCCCTGTTACTATATTGGCCGCAATTCTGGCTTCATCTCCATGGCCACCAAGATTGATGGATAATATCGTAAACAGACAAGAACCCAACGTTACTAAAATAACCGTTCTGAAACCGGCCGCCTTACTTCTATACTCCCGCTCGGCTCCTATGATGGCACCAAAAAGTAATGCAATCACTAATTTACCTTCTTCTGTTTGGAGAAAATCTTTTATATCCTGAATGTTCATCATCTCACGACTATTGATGCTTTAATAAGTAAATATAGTAAAAATAGGATTACCTCAACTGATAAGGAATGATCGCTGGCACCAAAGGTAAATCGAGCTGAGAAGATCCCGGAGTGCTTGTTGACAGATCAAGGATATAATACTTATTCTGATCCGTCACGGTAGGATAATACTTGAAGGACAGTTCAATGGATTTGATCGCTAAGCTTTCATTGCGGACTCTCAAACCAATACCGAAGGCCGTATAGAAATCAGATGAAGAGCGAGGATCCCTGCCGGCCTGCAGCCAGCCTGCTTCCGCTGTTATAGCCCATGCTGCGCGAAAACCATAAACATTCCAAGGTGTAAAATCTACAATTTCATAGTGTACAACCGTAGCCTGTAAAGCCTGTAACCCTGTCCCCGCCAATCCTTGTATTTTATTATCCAGATTTACAATCTCACTTCTGCTTCTATTGATACCGGCTACATAAGTATAATAAAATGAATTACGTATTTTATGTCTGCCGGCACGTATAATGTTGGTTAGGAATGTCAGTCTTGCCCTGTACACAGCCTGCTCTACATTATCGACTCGTAAATACATTCCAAAGTCATTGATAAAAGAAATATAGCCTATGCGATTCAATCGGTATCCCACACCTATTGTAGCGCTGTTGTAAAATCTTCCTTTAAATTCAGAGTCTTCGTATCCAAAATTATATTGCACAAAATAACCGTGCGGAATATCTTCCGTTACACCAAATCGGTTGATGAAATTATTTTTATAGTAATTGATCCTTTTGAACGTAATACCACCTATAAATAACCTGTAACTATGGTAAAACAAATTACTGTCTATATCTACGTAAGGTCTATCTGCTACGTCAAACCTGCGGACACGAGCAATGAAGATTAAGTTCTTCCGCTGCATTTTATCGCCAATCACAAACTGACGGCCTACCCAGGCATCTTCATAATTGTAGGTATACTGCGCCGGAGTGACGGAAGAATCGGGTTGAAGTTCTTTGGCATTTTCAGTGATCAAACCGGCACTCGTACCAAAGGCATACTTCGTAAATTGATTGACAAAGCCCCTTCCAAAATCACCGGTTGATTGTGAACCCAAATAAGAATGCCTGTAACGTAAAACTAAGTCGGTAAACGATCCTGCTATATTTCGTGCAATGTAACGCGCTCTGTAATCATTGGTCGGATCATTCTGGGCGATGTATTGTATTCCAAACCCCACTTCATGACCTGTACCTCCTATGTTTTGTTCGTATACTTCTCCGTATACATCGTCAGGACCACCAACAACCACATCTCCTCCCAATGAAAATCTATCTTCCGTAATGACCCATAAATCAACCAGGGAAGAATCGACAGGATTATTGACCACCAGAATACGACAATCCAATATGTAAGGAAGCTGACGAATCAAACGTTCGTTATCAGCCACCAGGTAACTGAATATCGTTTCTCCCGGAGCAAACAATAAGTTGTTTCGAATGATCCGTTCCCATGTATTGGTGTGAAGGCTATTGGCCATCTTCGCCAATAAAGTAGTAGCCACAAGGGTTGTATCATCCACAGACCCTTCCAACACATCTACCTGCTTGACATGAATCTGTGCTATCGTTTTCCCTTCATATGGATAATAAACGATCTGAGATTCCTTAAATTCATTGACAACATCCGGACCTTGGTTCGGACCTTCATAGCTGATGATGGAATTAAACATCAATTGCGTCCACCAGTGTTTTTCTACTTTTATTTTTGCCCTATCGTAAAACTGATTGGCCTTTACTTCCGAACTGACGGAAACTCTATACCGAATACCTCTTGGAATAAAAACCTGCGTGTCGGATTTGATTTGTATGAGTGTATCCCGGTAGATCAATTGATCTCCTTTTTGAAGCGTGAGAGTAGCTCCTAATTTCGATTTTGTGGTATCGCTTTCTTCTGCTGTTATTCTTCTTTCGCGCCCTTCTCTGGATTCGGGATAAGTAAAAAGTGGATGACCGGAATCATAAACTTGCTCCTGAGGATAGGCTAAATAATGCGGTTTGGGTTTTGCACGATGCTTTTTTACAGACTGACTCCAGGCATCAGAATATATTCCCCCTATTAAAAATATGAAAAAGACTATGCTTAGTCTCATATGATATGAACTGCTTCCGGGGCTAATTTATTATGAAGTAAGTCTGATGAATATAACATATCGCAATTCCGTTCAACACCACAATTACAATTCCAGTAATCCACAGAATAAGTTATTACCTAAATCCCTCTGTCAATTTACCATTCAACACTTGTAGGTGTATCTTGCCTGAAAGCTTCTTCTTATATGGATCGGGAATTTCTATGCCCAATTTGCTGAGTTGTGTAACAAGGTCGAAATCCAGAAAAAGAAACCGGTCCATCATTTCCATTTCTACTTTGAAAGGAAGATCCACTTTAGTAGTACCCATCCATAATGTTCCATTCATATCTACTTGTTGAGGGCGATCTGTTTGCACATCAAATTTCAATGTCGTAAAATCCGCTTTATAGGTAATGTCCGAATGAAACTCCTCTTGAAATAAATCATTGAACAAAGTCATAGTAGCACTGTTATCAACCGGTTTAAAGGTCTGCAAGTCCACAAAAAAAGTAAACTGGTTCTGTTCTTCATTCAATTCAATAGTGAATTTACTGGATTCGAATTCCAACATCCCATCTGCAATTGTTTCAAACTTTATAAATACCCTGTTCTCTCCTCTGAAATCCTGTGCAACAACCACAGTAGAGCAGAATAGTAAAAAAGCAAAAATTAGCCATGACTTCATGCTTGAATATAAAGAAAATAATTGTGATCTAATACACCCTATTCATCACCTCTTCGCATAAAAAAAGGGCTTGCCATATTGGTGCCCTTCACTCATGATGTTTTTCATCGTTAATACGACTTCTCTATTCGTACAACTTTTGAATCAATACCTGTTACAATTTTCAAAAGATAAGTGTCTTTAGGAACGCCGTCCAGATTCAAGGAAAAATTATAGCTTCCGGCGACAAAGTCATCTTCAGCAATCGTCTGAATGTATTGGCTATACTTATCGTATAATTTTAAAGAAACATGATCAGGTTCATTCAGTACAAAACGTACAGTCGCCGCTGACAATACCGGATTGGGAATAATAATCAGATCTTCTAAAACAGTTGTCTTTCTATCTTGCTTATTAGCTGTATTGCTGCAAGAATTAATATAGGTCCAGGCATCCATCCAATAAGCACCTTCTCCAGGAGCATATGCCCAGGCAGAACCGTTACACCAACCGGAGTAAGGCCAGGCTTTACATTCATAACGACCGTTGCTGCTCTTTACTTTACTTCCCCCTACATAACCTCCATTTTCTATATACAGGGGTGTAACGGCACACACATCTGTTATCACAGATGCCAAAGTAATGACAGCAGCTGCCGATAATTTACTGGCTCCTTCATTATCGATCGCTTTTGCTGTAATACGATAAACACCGGCACCCACTCCACTCCATATATAATTGTAAGGAAGTGTAGTGTCTACGCCCAGTAACAAAGCACCATTATAAAATTCAACTCTGCTGATCGCGCCGTCTGCATCTGTAGCATCCGCAGTGATTGTAATGCTTGCAGGTGCATTGATTGTTATATTACTGAGAGGAGTTAACAAGGTAACAGCAGGAAGCTGGTTAACGGTATTCATCGTTACTATTAATGTAACAAAAGACATACTGGATTCGCCAAGATTGTCTGTAGCTTTTGCACTTACCCTATAAATCCCTTCCGGTACATTTAACCAATTATAAGAATAAGGAGAAGCGGAAGTCGATCCTAGTAATGTTGTTCCATTAAAAAATTCGACTTTTACTATTTTCCCATCTTCATCGCTGGCTATTGCATTAAGGCTGAAGCTGGCCGGCGCAGTAAATGCGGTACCATTACTCGGAGCGATAAAAGATACAGCTGGTAATTTATTGATTACGGGATCCGGAAATAGTACGGTTTGGGCACTCAATTGAAAAAAGTTACCCGCAATTAATATGGAAATGATTAACCTTTTCATTGCAAACAAGTGATGGTGATTACCTGTTAATTGAAACAAGCGTTAACAAGGGAAATAGCTGAATGAAAGTCCTTGCAACGCTTGAATCCTATTTTATCTATGATAAAACATAAATATAATAGAATTTACGTATAAAAATTAAAAATGTTGAAATAATCCCCATAATATATGGGTAAAAATAAACGATCAATTGCTTTTTTTTACGCCTGCACACAAAGTAAAAAGCCCAATTTAAACAATGAGGCCTTTTTTTAAAATTATCATACGCTTTAAAAACCATATCAATCGGCATGTATATTAATGATTCAAAAAAATGTATACCTTTTATCTTGAAGCTCTTAACCAAGAATGCGGGCCAAACTTATACCAATTGATCAGTCTTCTTTGCAGTGAAGGCCTGTAAAAATCTTTTAGCTTGAAAATGAGGGAGTAATCAGGTTTTAGTTGAGGTACTAAATGAAGTTGTCCTTCATGCACTTCTGTATCGTATTTTTTCGTAGAGGGCAGGTTCGTCCCCGAACTATCTGTGCCTATACTCCGCACTTTGGATTGAACAGGATAAAGACTATGTGCATGCTGTACAAAATGAGTATAGGCCCATCGTATAGCCCAGGATTGGATCAGGCCTTTCTGTTGTTTCAACAACATCATATACATGTCCTCTCCTCCTTTGAGGAATGAACGAATAGCGGTCTTGTCTTCCCTAAACGTTACAAAATCGTTCATCTTCCAATCTGCTTTCTCCCAACGATTCTTCCAACTGGCCCAGCCCCAGGAAGCCGGTCTGGGATACAGAAAAACAACTCCTTGGATTTCTTTTAAATGAGGAGAAGGGAAAGTATAACCTGATATGGAATAAATAGAGAAATCATCTTTGTAAAACACCAGAGCCTGATTCATGTACTCTAAAAAGTCCGAAGCTGTAATGAGATCATCTTCCAGTACGATCACCTCGTTGTGCTGTTGAAGAACCTCTGTAACGCCAGTGATCACTGATTCGGAAAGTCCGTGGTTCTTTTCCTTTTCTACAATATGAAGGCGCTTAAAGCCGTGGATAGATCGAATGTATTGACGTACCTCTTCTATAGCTGCGCTACCCGATTCTGTTTTTGCTCCGTCCGAATATATGTATAACTCACTTTCTGCCGCTCCTTTATTCTTTTGCAATGCCTCTACTGTTGCCCGTGTATGAGCGAGTCGGTTGTATACAAATAAAACAATGGGAGCGAATAAGCGTGTTTCCATAACTGAGTTAAAGGTACGTAGCACCTAAGTATTTAGCAAGGCTATGATAAGTAAAGAGCGAGGAGCAAGGAGACACGATATTCTTCGTGCCTCCTTGCTTCTCGCTCTTTATTTGTTTGTAAAAAAAAAGGCCGCACGATTGTCGGGCGGCCTTTAATATACCAGTGGAGATGATTATCTCAAGAACAATAATTCTCTGTATTTTGGCAATGGCCAGTCTTCGTCACCCACGATAAGCTCTAGTTTGTCTACAGCATAACGGATTGTTTCGAAATAAGGCTTCACTTTATCGCAATAAGCTTTAGATCCTTTAGGGGCTTCAGTGATTTTATTTGCCTGCTTACGAGCTTCAGTCATGTCTTCAACACCTTTTTGAATCGTGCTGATGTGTTTAGACATTTCTTTGATCAATTCAATTACCGGCTTTCCTTCAGCTTCCAAACCAATTTCTTTCAAACCTCTTACGTTAGCAATCAATTTGTTTTGGTATTCGATGGCAGTAGGAATGATATGGTTTGTAGCCAAGTCTCCGATTACACGTCCTTCGATCTGAATTTTCTTGATGTAATTTTCATTCATGATCTCGTAACGAGCATGCAATTCTTTCTTGCTGTAGATTTCATATTTCTCGAACAATTTTTCAGCAGTTGGAGTTACCCAGAAATCAAGTGCATGAGCAGTAGTGTTTACGTTAGATAAACCTCTCTTCGCTGCTTCGTCCTTCCATTCATCAGAGTAACCGTTTCCTTCAAAACGAATTTTCTTACTGGC
>Ga0247808_10001500_pt1 | contig 11293 bp, 14 predicted proteins | sample UWRJL089202R1_FD_179914 | JGI IMG/M metagenome (GOLD analysis project Ga0247808, IMG submission 179914) | Plant litter microbial communities from Arlington Agricultural Research Station in Wisconsin, United States - UWRJ-L089-202R-1 | ecosystem: Environmental > Terrestrial > Plant litter >... | reverse complement strand
GCGATGTCAGGATCGCGGCCTCGATCACCGAGACCAGGGCGGGGTTTACGCCGACCAGGCGATCCCGGGACCGGCGCGAGAGACGGAAACTCATGGGCGACCTCCCGCTCGCAGCCGGAGCCGGGTCGACAACTCGACCAGTTGCTGGGCCGTCGGCGCCACCAGATAGAGAACCAGCAGCAGACCCAGCAGCGCCATCAGGCCGTCCGTGACCCGGGGCAGGGCCTCCGGTCGGGTCGCCCGGATCGCCCGGGCCAGCAGAATCCAGAGCGCCAGACTGACGCCGAAGACATACAGTCTGCGCCACAGCCACCGCCCTTCGGCCAGCGGAGCCGCGGTGGGTGGCGTGTTCGGGGAATCGGTCATCAGGGCTCGTCCTCCAGATTGACGTCGTAGAGATCTGTTTCGCGCCGGACGGGACCGCCGGTCTGGTTCAGACAGTCTTCACGGCTCAGGCGTCGCGGGACGTCCCAGACTTCCAGGTCCAGAAGGTCCGGTATGGCGCCAAGTTCGGGGATAAGGCGGAGCGTCATGGCTCAACCGATCGCCGTGATGCGGACAAGGCCTGCGCCGCCGGCGCCGCCGGCGCCTGAGGCGACGACCCCTGCTCCACCGCCTCCGCCGCCTGCGCCGCCGATCGCCCCCGCGCCGCCGGCATGGCCGGTCGCGACCGAGGCGCCGCCTCCTCCGCCACCGCCGCCGGGCCATGACAGCGTCGCCGCCGGCGCCACCACACCAGCGCCGCCCGGAGCACCGCTGCCCGCGACCCCGCCCGCCGCCGTCACGACGACTAATCCGCCCGCGCCGCCGGCCCCGCCCGACCGGGCGACGTTGGCGGCGTCCAGACCGCCCCCCGCACCACCGCCGCCTGAACCATCCGGCCGGGTCAGGCTGGCGCCTGCGCCCGCGCTCGCCGTGACCGAGCCGGCGCCGCCGGCGTTTGATACGACAGACCCTGCGCCACCCGCCCCGGCAGCACCGGCCGTCGCGGAACCGCCCTGGCCCCCGCTACCGCCTCTGCCGGTCAGGATGACGACGCCGCCGCTCGACAGGGTCGAGAGTCCGCCCGCCCCGGCCGCCGCCCCTGTCGGAGAAGCGCCGCCAGAGCCCGGCGCGCCGCCGGGGCCAATGCCGATCGTCAGGCTGGGCGCGAGGTTCGCGGTGTTCAGGATCGCAACGGCCGCGCCGCCGGCCCCGCCGCCTCCGCCGCCATACCGGGCGGTTCCCGAGGCGCCGGATGCGCCACTGCCGCCGCCACCCCCGCCGCCGACGGCGACCGCCTCGATCCGGCGGGCCCAGGCCGGGACGACATAGACGCCGTTGGCCGAGAACACGGTGGTCTCAACGCGACCCGCCCCGGTCGGAAAGGCGACGCCTCCGCTCGCGCGATCGACGACCATGGCCGTTCGCCAGTCGCCCCCGTCCGCGCTGACCTTCAACGTCAGGTCGTCGTTGCCGATCAGACCCAGTTCCGCCCGGCCGCCGTATCCACTCTGGAACAGCAGCGACAGCACATCGGCCGCCGTCTCCTTGTTCAATGTGATGCGCAGGTCGCCGTCGCCGCCCTCGGTCACCCCGCGGGCGGTCCACAGGGCCGTGTTCAATTTGGCGGCGAAGGGATTGCCCCCGTCCGCCGTCGTGCCGAGACCCAGACGGGCCAGTTGCTGCAGGGCGCCGATCCGCTCGCCCAGAGGAACCCAGACGTCACCGTCCCGGATGATCAGCTGGTCTTCATCCCGTACCCAGGCCCGCATGCCGTCCGTCGCGGATATGGGGGTCCACCCGCCCATCTCAGCTCGCATCAGATCGCCGACGGCGTGAGACGTCCAGGCCGATCCGGTCGCGCCGACGGGCAGGATGTAGAGGGCCCCGGCCGCCGGGGACGCAGGCTGAACCGCCGTCGTTCGGCTGACCACCGCACACTGGACCAGGGCGTCCAGCCGGGTCAGGGCCTCGTTGAGGGTGACATGTTTCTGAAGCTGTCCCGCCGCCAGATAGGGCAGGTCCAGGCGGGCGCTCGTGTCGTCGTCCATCGGTCTCTTCGTTGTTGTCCGGAGAGGATTGTGTGTTCGGGCCAGACCACGGCGCGTTCGCCGTGGCCTCGTCGGCCGCAAACCCGGCAATTCACAGGGATTGGCCGGTTCGCCGCATGCGGGTTCAACAAATCGGGGGTGCGGGGAGGCCTGGAAGGGCTGGGTTGGCCTCCCCGCTGATCAGGCCGCGGCTGTCAGGACCGCACGAAGCCGTTGGAGACGGCTCCGCAACGGCCTGATCGCGATCAGCTACGGCGGTAGCCGCCGTCCGGATGCGGGCCGCGCACGATTCTCTCAGTCGTGCAGATAGACGACGCGACGTAGTTTCGGATCGGCGCGCACCGTAGCCAGATGCTGGTCGTGTTCGCCCGACACCTTGGCGTCCCGCTCGTTGTTCTCGACCCAGTGGGTGCTGGCGATATCCTTCTGGAGGGCCTTGGCCGCCAGCAACTGCCCGGGAAAGAAGGTGTCGACCACGTCGCCGGCGATGGGCACCGTGCCCGTCGCGGTGTCGATGCCCATATAGGCGGCCATCTGGGCCAGTGTGCCCGGAGACGCCTTGGCGCGCAGGGCCTGCATGATCAGCCAGCCGCCGGTGCCGACCGTATAGACCGTGCCCACGACCGGAACCCAGGTCAGCAAGGCGTCGAGGCCCAGTCCAAAGGGGCCGATTCCGATCACGCGGTCCGACAGCTTCTTGACGCCCTCGACATTGGACCAGATCTTCTCGATATCCCCGATCGTCCGTCTGGCCATGTCGCTCTCCCGCAGCGGATACCCAACGCGCCATCACGACCCGCGTTCACCAAGAAAGGCAAGCGCTCGCATGTCCGTCGCCCGATGGATCGTCACCGGTCTGGCGCTTTGCCTGCTTGGCGCGCCCCTGGTCATCGCCACGGCGGCGCTCAGCGGCGTCGGCCATCGCTGGGTCGATATCCTCGCCCAGTTCACCGCGCCCGCCCTGCTGGCCGTCGTGGCCTTCGCGATCCTGCTGTTGCTCGCGCGGTTGTGGATCGCGGGCGGAGCTGCGGCGGTGGTCGGATTGCTGTTGCTGTTGGCCGTCTGGCCGCAGTGGGCGCCGCTATCGGTCAAGCCTCGACCGGAAGCGACGACCCTGACGCTGTATTCGGCCAACCTCCATGTCCTGAACTCCGACGTCGCGGCAATGAAGGCGTCGATCGCGGAGGCGGATCCAGACATCATCATCCTGATCGAGATGTCCGCGGCGGCGTCGAAGAACATCGAGACGTTGCTGGCCAGCTATCCCTATCGGGTCGCGGAGCCCTCCCTGAAACGGGCGAGCGGGGACCGGACGATCATCGCCTCACGCTATCCGGCCACCGTGTTGCGCGGAGACACGCAGCATCGGGGACTGGCCAGTGTCTCGGCGCGGGTCGAGACGCCGCTGGGGCCGATCAATGTCGTGGGCGTCCATCTGACCCGCCCATGGCCCTATCAATATCAGTGGAGCCAGATCATCCAGGTGATGGGGTTGACCGAGGTGGTCGGGCGCTATGAAGGGCCGGTGCTGGTCGCTGGCGATTTCAACAGCGTCTCCACCGCCCGGATCGGAAAACAGGTGCAGGCGGACATCGGCCTGATCCCCGCGCCTGGCTGGCCCGGCACCTGGCCGTCGCGCCTGCCCGCCGCTTTCGGGATCACCATCGATCAGGTCTATCATTCGCCGGATCTGGCGGTTGTCGGTCGCCGGATCGGGCGGCCGACGGGCTCGGATCACCGATCGGTAGTCACCCGCTTCACCCTGGCGGCGACGCCACCAGCGCCCTGAGGCGTTCCGCGTGGCCGTGATCGGGGAAGTCGTCCGCGATCCAGCCGGCCTCAAAGGCGGCGAGGATGCGGCCGGTCTCCGGGCTGGCGGCCAGGCCCGCCGCCGCGACCTGACGGCCGCCGACCGGCAGGCGGGGGATGATCCAGTCTTCGGCGAGATCCAGCAGGCGGGCGCCGTCGCCGGGGCGGTCGGCAGTCGCTTCGGCCCTCAACACGCGATCGCGAAAGGTTTCGCGGCCGATGCGATACAGGCTGGCGCGGGCCTCGCGGTCGCCCATGTCCAGATCGGCGCTGCCCTCGACCAGGCGCCGCAGCCGGTCGCGCACGGTGTTGGACAGGCGCAAACGGCGCGCCGTCTCGTCCATCGCCCCGGGCGAGGCGGGCGACAGCATCGACAGGCGCAGGACCGGATCGTCCGAGATGCCGACCATACGCTCGAAGGCGTTAAGATCGGCGGCACCGGGCAGGACTCGCTCCAGCACGCCCGCCTTCGCCATGGCGCGGAGCGAGGGACGCGGGTCGGGAGCGGCGAGCAGTTTCAGCAGTTCCTTCGACACTCGCTCGGCCGACAGCCGATTGACGCCTTCAGCCAGGTCGGCGCAGGCCTTCAGCCCCGCCGCGTCAGGGTCGCCGCGCCCATACCAGGCGAAAAATCGGAAGAAGCGCAGGATACGCAGATAGTCCTCCCGGATGCGGGTCTCCGGGTCGCCGACGAAGACGATCCGGCCGTCACGCGCGTCATCGACTCCGTGACCCGTCGGATCGTGGATGTCGCCGGCGGCGTCGGCGTAGAGGGCGTTGAGGCGGAAATCGCGGCGAGCGGCGTCCTCGGCCCAGTCGTCGGTGAAGGCTACGGTCGCGTTGCGGCCATCGGTCGAGACATCGCGGCGCAGGGTGGTGATCTCGTAGGGCTGGCGTTCGGAAACGGCGGTGACCGTGCCGTGGGCGAGGCCGGTGGGGACGACCTTGAGACCCGCGGCCTTCAGGGCCCGCATCGCATCCTCGGGCAGCAGGCGGCTGGCCAGATCGATGTCATCGACGGGCTGACCCATCAGGGCGTTGCGCACGCAGCCGCCGACGAAACGCACGCAGTCGGGGCCGCCAGCCGCTTCCAGCGCTGCGATCACGGCGCGGGTGGCCGGGCTGGTCAGCCAGGGCTGGTCGGCGACGGAGGCCGTCACGCCGCGTCCTCGGCGGCGGCATTGGAGGATTCGGTCGAGCCGTAGAGGCGGACGTGAAGCGCGCGGATGATGCCGGCGGTGACGCCCCAGATGTAACGCTCCTGCCACGGCATGGCCCAGAACCAGCGACGGGGTCCGCCCTGCGGGTCCAGATGGTCGCGGCGGTGGTTAGCGACGTCCATCAGGAAGTCCCAGGGCGCCTCGAAGATATCGGCGACCTCGGCGGTCTGGGCCAGAACCGACGGAGGGCTGTCGATCCAGCCGATGACGGGCGTGATCAGAAAGCCCGTGCCGGTCTCGTAGGCGTCCGACAGGCCCAGCACCTCGACGGCGGCTGGATCGAGCGTCACCTCCTCGTGCGCCTCGCGCAGCGCGGCCTCGACGGCGGTCTCGCCGGGGTCCAGCCGGCCGCCGGGGAAGGCGATCTGGCCCGGATGACTGGTCAGACCGTCGGCACGGCGGGTCAGCAGGACCGTGGCGCCGGTCTCATGCGCGATGATGGGCACCAGCACGGCGGCGGGGCGCAGGATTCGGTCCTGACGCGCGATCCCGGGGTTGAGGTCGAAGTCCGACTTCGCGGCCCGCGCGTCCGGCCGCCAGCTGTCGGCGGGCGCGAGCCCGTCGGCCAGCCGGGCCTTCAACGTTCGCAGACTCATTTGACCCCGGCTCCCACAGGCCCAAGGGCGAAGGTCTGGCCGTTGGAGCGGACGGTCAGGCGGTCGTCCGCTACCTCGGCCATCTCGACCAGATCGTAGAAAACGGGACGGGCGATGCGGGCTTCCAGCCCGCGCCGGACATGGACGCGGGGGGCGGGTTCGCCGGTCGCGGGGTCGGTTTCGACCACGATGGGATTGTCGGCGTCGGCGGTGACCTCGTCGCCAACATCGGTGGTGAAGACCAGGGCGTCGCCGCGACGCTCCATGGCGACGGCGCGGAAGGGCAAGTCCTCGACCTTTATCCGCATCTTCTCGACCGGCGTGACCAGATGATAGCCGTCCGGGTCCTTGCGCAGGACGGTGGAGAACAGCCGCACCAGTTCGCGGCGGCCGATGGGCGAGCCCTCGTGCATCCACGTCCCGTCGGCGCGGATGACGATATCGATCTCGCCGCAGTGTTCCGGATGCCAGAGGTGGACGGGCGGCAGGCCGCGGCCCGGCGCCTGTTTCACCGCCGCGGTCACGGCGGCGAGGCCGGAAGAGGGTTCAGGAGGTGTCGGACGATCCGTCATCCGTCCAGACTTAGGCTTACCCGCCCGCGACGAAAAGGCGTTCAGTCGATCGGGTGCGCGATGCCGCTCGGGGCCTCGGCCGTCACGGCCAGCCACATGACGCGGCGCGGGTCGGCCGGACCGGTCAGGCGGACGTCCGGCGCAGCGGTGAAGCCGAACCGCTCGAAATAGGCCGGATCACCGACCAGAAGGACGCCGCCTACGCCAGTGCGCCTGGCCTCTTCCACGCTGGCGGCGACGAGGTCCGCGCCCAGACCGCCACTGCGGCTGTCGGCAGCCACGGCGATGGGGCCGAGGAACAGGGCGGAGGTTTCCCCCACCGCCACGGACCACAGACGGACGGATCCGACGACGCGGCCGTCCTCGGTCGCCACGAATCCCGCCGTCAGACGCGCCCGTTCGCGCAACCGCTCAGCTGTCTTGGCGTAACGACCGGGGCCGAAGGCGGCCAGAACCAGCGCCTCTACGGCGGCGCGATCCGACGCCTGTTCGGGCGCGAGCGTGGTGACGACGGAAGAGGCGGCGGCGACAGTCATGGCGCGCGCACCTAGGCCCTTAGTGTGACGGCATCAACCGGCTTTGGAAAAATCCGGCGCGCGCTTCTGGCTGAAGGCCATGAAGGCTTCCATCGCCTCGGGGCTGGAGAGTTGCGAACCGAAGGCCTCGCCCTCTTTTTGCATCAGGGCCCAGATCTGTTCCGCGTCGCGCATCAGCCGCTTGGTCTTGCGCAGGGAGTTGGGCGCCCGGGTCGCCAGTTTGGCAGCCAGCGCCGCCGCAGCGGCGTCGACCTCGGCCGCCGGAACCGCCCGGTTGGCGAGACCCCAGGCCAGAGCCGTGCGGCCGTCGATCGCCTCGCCCAGAGCGAAGATCTCGAAAGCGCGCTGGTGACCCAGAACCATTGGCAGCAGCAGGCTGGACGCCGCCTCGGGCGCCAGGGCCAGATTGATGAAGGGCGCGGACAGAAGCGCGTCCTCGGCCACGACGACCATGTCGCAATGCAGCAGCAGCGTCAGGCCGATGCCGACGGCACGGCCCTTGACCGCCGCCACGGCCGGCTTGTCCAGATCGGCAAGCGCCTTCAGGAACTTGAACACCGGCGCATCTGTGACCTGGCCGCCGCCGCTGGAGGCGATGGCGATGAAGTCGGCGATGTCGTTGCCCGCCGAGAAGCTGTCGCCCTCAGCCCGGAACAGCAGGACCCGGACGGCGTCGTCGCTGCGCGCCCGCTCCGTGGCGGCAGCCAGATCGGCGTACATCGCCTGGGTGATCGCGTTCTTCTTTTCCGCCCGATCCAGGGTGACGGTCAGAACACCGCCGCTCAGTTCGGTCTTGATGGGATCGCTCATGCGTCGGGCTCCGTCGGGATAGCAGTCCACCAGTCCACGCCGTCGGCGTCGCGTTCGCGGCGCGCACGGCCCTGGCCGGCTAGATAGTTGAGGTGGGCGACGCTCTCGCCCGTGGCCATGCCGAGAACGCCGTCGCCGATCGGCCGTGCGAACAGGGCGCTGAATACGTCGATAACTCGTCGCGGCTCCCGCAGGGCGCGCTCCAGCCGCGTGAGCGACACCTGATGTCCCCGGATCAGGGCCTCCAGACGCGTCGTCACGCCCCGGAAGGGATCGCCGTGTCCGGGCAGGACCAGCAGATCGGCGGGCAGAAGGGCCTTCAGCGCGTCCAGCGACGTCAACCAGTCGTGCAACGGATCCGCCAGTGGCTCCGTCGGCCAGACCGAGACGTTGGACGAGATGCGCGGCAGTATCTGGTCGCCTGCGAGGAAAACGCCGTCCGATTGACGCCACAGACAGACATGCTCGGGACTGTGTCCCCCGCCCGTGACGATGCGCCAGATGTCGTCGCCGATCCGCAGGTCGTCACCGTCGGTCAGGCGCAGATAAGCCTGTGGCAGGGGCGAGACGCCTGAACCGAACCGTCCGAACTCCTTGCGATAGCCCTCGAGCTGGGTCCGGTTCCAGCCGGCGGCGCGAAGAAAGGCCAAGCCCTCGTCCGGCGCGGGCTTGCCGGTGTCGGCCACCAGCATCCGCCCCATGACATATTCCAGCCGCGACATCAGCAGGGGCGCATCGAAGCGGTCGCATAGCCAACCGGCGAGCCCCATGTGGTCGGGGTGCATGTGGGTGCAGACAACCCGCGTGACCGGCTTGCCGCCCAGCGGACCCGCCAGCGCGGCTTCCCAGCCCTCGACCGACACCTTGTTGTGCAATCCGGTGTCGATGACCACCCAGCCGTCGCCGTCGGCTACGGCGTAGAGATTGATGTGATCCAGGGCGAAGGGCAGCGGCAGACGCATCCACAGAACGCCCCGCGCGACTTCGATCGCCTCTCCCGGCGCAGGCGCGGCGCCGCAAGGATATGTCAGGCCCCGGTTGCCGGGCGCTGCTTCCAGCGCGCCCTCCGTCCTTGTTGTCGTGGCTCCCTCGGGCAAGGTCAGTCTCCTATCGCAACGATCAATAGTCCCAGGCGTCGCGGCGCGTCCAGACTTTACCAACGCCCATGTCGTTGTTCGGGGATGGCGAACTTCCGCCAGGGCGCCCCCTTCTTGACCCCGACATCGTGCGCGGTCATGGCTACGGCAATCGTCACCTGTCCAGGAGCCGTCCCGTGTTTATCCGACTTCTTTCAACCGCGCTCGCGGCCATAACCCTGACGCTGGCGGCCGCGCCCGCCTCGGCCCAGACCCCGGGCGCGGCGCAGGAACAGCGGGATCGCGCCGCGGTCCGCGAAACTGAACGCGTGACTGGCCAGACCAGCCGTAACATCACCCCCGGTCGGAGAAACGGTCGTCGCGCCGCGGCCCCGACGGCCGAACAAATTCTGGAAACCGCACGCGCCCAGGCCGCGATAGCCCTGCCGGACTGCCAGGTCACAAACGCCCGTCTGCTGGGCGAGACCCCTGCGAACACCAGCCTCTACGAAGTGTCCTGCGCCGCAGGTGTTGGCTCGATCATCGAAACCAAGACCCCGCCGACCGCGAGCGACTGTATCGTTCTGGCCGTTTCGGCCCAGACCGTGAGAGCCGCCGACCCCGCTGCGGAAGTCGGGTCGCAATGCGAATTGGCCGGCAACACCGACGTTCTGGGAACAATCTCCGGCTACGCCAAACAGGCCTCGATCCCCTGCACGATTGATCAGGCGACCGTGCGCGGCGCCGACAGCGCCGGCCTGATCATCTATGAGATCGGCTGCCAAGGCCTGGACGGCTACTGGTTGAAGAAGGCGGCCGACGGATGGTCCAAAACTCCCTGCCTCCAGGTTCTCGCCGAGAACGGCACCTGCCCCTTCACAACGCCGCAGGAACAGGCTGCGACGATCCAGGCCTGGTTGCCCGACACCAATGCGTCCGACTGCGTCGTCGGCCAGTCGCGCCTGATGGGCAAGAACGCCAATGGCATGTTCTATGAAGTGACCTGCACCGGCGAAGGCTCCGATGGCTTCATCCTGCGGACCAACACCGAGAACGTCATTCAGCAGGTCTATGCCTGCTCGATCGCCAGCCAGATCGGCGGCGGCTGCAAGTTGACGACAACCGCCCCGGCGGCAGCGGCTCCGGAAACGCCCCCGGCCGCCTGATCGACAGACCAGGTCCTGCTGAAGACGCCGCTGGAGTGATCTGGCGGCGTCTTTAGTTTCAGCGCCCCTCTTTTCGCGGAACGAGACGCAGCCTAGCGTCCGCTCCATGCGCATCGCCACCTGGAACGTGAACTCCGTCAACGCCCGCCTGCCGACCGTCCTGGCCTGGCTGGAAGCGGCCAATCCCGACGTCGTCTGTTTCCAGGAGATCAAGACCGTCGACGAGAAGTTCCCGCGCGAGGAGTTCGAGCGGCTGGGGTACAATATCGAGAGCCACGGTCAGAAGTCGTACAACGGCGTGGCCCTGCTTTCGAAATATCCGATGTCCGACGTCCGACGCGGCCTCCCGGGGTCGGACGGCGCGGGCATAGACGGCGTCGATGACGACCAGTCCCGCTATATCGAGGCCGTGATCGAGGCGCCGGTTCCGGTGCGGGTCGGGGCCATCTACCTGCCCAACGGCAATCCGGTTTCCACGGGCAAGTTCGCCTACAAGCTGGCGTGGATGGAGCGGCTGAACGCCCATGCCCGCGACCTGCTGACGCTGGAAGAGCCGTTCGTCCTGTGCGGCGACTACAACGTCATTCCCGAGCCTGTCGACGCGAAGACCCCGTCCGCCTGGGTCGGCGACGCCCTGTTCCAGCCCGAGAGCCGCGCGGCGTTCAGGGCGTTGAAATGGCTGGGCCTGTCCGAGGCGGGCGAACTGGGGAACCAGCCGCCGGGAACCTACACCTTCTGGGACTATCAGGCCGGCGCCTGGCAGAGGGACAACGGCATCCGCATCGACTTCCACCTGCTGTCGCCCCAGGCTGCCGACCGCTTCCGGAGCGTGGAGACCCATCGCGACGCCCGTGACATGGACAAGCCGTCCGACCACGTTCCCGTGGTCCTCGAACTGGCCATGGACGCCTGACATGGGCGAGGCGCTGCGGGTCATGCTGTTGCTGGGCCTCGCCGCCGCGGCCCTGACGACCGTCGCCCTGACGATGAACTGGTGGATGGAGCCCGAACGCCGTCTGCGCCGCGCGATGCTGAAATCGCTGGGTCGGGCGGCGGAGGCCGAGGCCTTCTCTCCCGCCGAGGGGCGGGCGGCCGGCCTGGATTTCGACGGCGGGCAGGTGGCGACCCTGTGGGGCTGCGGCGCCCATGGACTGGTCTATGGTTTCCACGAGGTCGAGGGGGGTGAGATCATCGTCGACGGCCATGTCGTGGCGCGCATCCGCCGGGGCGAGCCACGCAAGTCGCTGGACGTGATGGCGCCCGAAGCCGGTCTGGTCACCTTGCGGCTGATGTTCGCCGACGCACGCTATCCCGAGTTCGAACTGGCACTGTGGAACGCCAGCGTGACGACCCAGACGGGATCACCCGCCGAAGCCTTGCGGCTGGGCCGTCGCTGGCTGTCGCATCTGGAAGCGCTGCTGAAGGGTTGAGCGCCTAGAAACGCAGGCGTTCGGCGCGACGACGTGCCGCCGCCA
>Ga0247808_10001499_pt1 | contig 11298 bp, 10 predicted proteins | sample UWRJL089202R1_FD_179914 | JGI IMG/M metagenome (GOLD analysis project Ga0247808, IMG submission 179914) | Plant litter microbial communities from Arlington Agricultural Research Station in Wisconsin, United States - UWRJ-L089-202R-1 | ecosystem: Environmental > Terrestrial > Plant litter >... | reverse complement strand
AGCAAGATGAGCAATAAATTAGAGGGGTTTGTAAAAAACAACAAAAAAGAGTTCGAGGTAAAAGGTCCATCAGACGAATTATGGAATAGGATTTCAGCAGAACTTGACAAAAAACAACAAAAAAAAACCATTAAATTTTATCAATGGATGAGTATTGCTGCCATGTTGGTGATCAGCTTAGGTGCCTATTTAACCTTCAGCTATCAGCAAAAGGATAGAAGTATCGATGTTGCAGACGTAAGCCGATCTTATGGCAAGCAAGAAGTACACTTGGCCAGCTTAATCGAAGAAAAGAAAGACAGCTTGCAGGTACATGCCAAAGATAATCCAGAGTTGTATAATAAGTTCATGACCGATATCAGCAAGTTGAACACTGATTATGAAGAGCTAAAAAAACAGCTTCAAACAAGTCCAAATAGTCAGGCCCTGGTAAAGGCAATGATGAAAAATCTGGATATACAACTGCAGGTACTTAATGAGCAGTTGATGATTTTAAACCAAGTCAATCAATATAAAAAGGAGAATTCTATATGAGACCATTCCGACTTAAACTCGGGGTAGCTTCATGACCATTAAACAATTAGCAACATGAAAAATCTAATATTAAGTGTTTCGGGCCTATTGTTGCTCGCAATGCAAGTAACTGCACAACAACCAATCCCACCAAGTAGCGTAAGTATCAACGGCGCTGGGATAACAGGAAAATCTTATTCTTCAAGCACCGTGAGTATGAATGGAGGAAGTATAAATACCTCACCGGCAACGGTAACAACCTCAACTACGTCACTAAATGGAGTCGGTAGTACTACGGTTTCCCTGAATGGAAGCAAGAAAGAGAGTAATTCATTCTCTTGGGACAGCAAGCAAGATCAAAGTGATGACCCCATGAAAACAAAAACGTTTTCGAAATCATATAACATTGATCGAAATGATAAGTTGAACCTATCCAATCAATTTGGGTCGATTACCATTAAAACATGGACAAAAAATGAGATCAGGGTTGATGGTGATTTGAAATCTTATGCCAGCACGGATGCTGACGCGCAGAACCTATTGGATCAAACCAATATTACTTCATCAAAAGATGGCGATGAGGTCGTCTTTAAAACTACCTTCCCAGATGATAACCAGAACTGGGGAAATGGAAGCAGAAATGGAAAAAGATGGCGCAGAGAGGTAAAGGTAAATTTAACAGTGTATGTACCTGCATCGATCTCATTAACCCTATCTCAAAAATATGGCAATATTAACATGGATGATTTCTCAGGACCAACATCATTAAAAGTGGAATTTGGTAACCTGATCGGTGGTAATTTGAATAACAGCAATAACTATGTTTCAGTTAAATATGGTAAAACAGTGCTGAAAGACGTTAACCAGGCAACCATCAAACATCAATTTGGAGATGGTATCAATATCACAAACATTGGCCCCGTAGATCTAGATGCACAATATGTTCAGGTATCGATCGGTGCGATTAAAGGAGCTGCCACCATTAAACAACGCTTTGGTAAAGGCTTAACAATTGGAAGTTTGGGCAATATCAATTTAGATGCACAATATGTAAATGTAAAGCTGGGAACGTTAAAAGGAAATGCCACCGTAAAGATGCAGTTCAATAGAATTGCCATCGATGAGATTGAAGTAGGATGTAAGGTGTTAACGGTAAATTCAAACTATACCAGTGTTAGACTTGGATTTAGCAGCAATTACAATGCAGACTTTGATGTGTCTACAAGCCATAGTGGATTTAACTATGGCAGTAACATCACGGCAAAAAAAGTTGGTGGTGACGATGATAGGAGCTATAGCTTTTCAAAAAGTTATACCGGCCAAGTTGGTAAAGGCGGTACGGCAAACGTAAGCGTGAAATCAACTTTCGGAGATGTTAATTTTAATAGAGAATAAAAACCAAACCACTATACAAAGCCTGTTGATGTAATTGACAGGCTTTTTTTTTAAACGAGTAATCCAATGAAGAAATTTTTCCTTTTATTTTTATTGCTGCCCCTATGCAGTTTTGCTCAAAGAAATAGCCTGAGCAAGGCTGATAAAATTTATGGTCTATCTAAATTTTGGCAAGAAGTGAACTATAATTTTGTGTATCTGGATAAGGTTGACCGTCCGAAATGGGATAGTATCTATAAGGCGTTAATCATAACGATACCAGAAACGAAGAATGATTTTGAATATTATCAGGAGCTACAAAAGTTTTGCGCACTGTTAAAAGATGGCCATACCAATATTTTTATGCCTGCTACAAAAGATTTCGAGCTGATGAATACAATGTTTGGTAATTATCGGTTTTTTATTGAAAATATAGAAGGCAAAGCAATCATCACAAGGGTTAACCTTAGCAAAAAAGATGAAATCCCGCTAGGGAGTGAAATTATTGAAGTCAATGGCAAAACAACAGCAAACTATATTGCTGAAAATGTGGCACCTTATATCTCATCTTCTACAGACTATGTGCTAAATGATTGGAGCAGGAGTAAATTACTCCAAGGTTTAGGTGGGCAGGCTTATGTAGTTAAAATTAAGAAACCGAAAGGAGAGGTTATTACTTTAAACCTAACACATAAACGAACCGAAGAAAAAGAAACGTATCCAGCAATTGAAACAGAAGCTAAATTGTTAGATTTTAAATGGTATCCAAATGGTGTAGCCTATTTGGCACTTAATTCATTTGGTGATGCCAAAATAAATGAACTGTTTTTAGAGAAGCTGCCAGAATTGTATAAAGCAAAATCAGTCATTATAGATTTGAGAAACAACGGAGGGGGTAGTACCGGTATTGGAACCGAAATTCTGAAATATTTTACCACAGATACCCTGCTATATGGTTCCAGAAATTCAACACGTCAAAATACCTCAGCATTTAAAGCATGGGGCTATTATACCAAAGCAAAGGATACGGTTAATAATAGTTGGAATAAAAAAGCATTAGATACCTACGAAGACAAGTACGTTTATCAGTTTGATTATAATCCCCTAAGAATAAAATTAGATGCGAAAAGAATTGTAGTACCAACGGCTATTTTAATGGGACACAATACGGCATCTGCGGCCGAAGATTTCCTAATCCATGCAGACAATCAGAAACACATTAAAAAGATTGGACGCCACTCTTTTGGAAGCACCGGGCAGCCATTTCTATTTGAATTGCCAGGAGGCGCAATGGCCCGGGTATGTACAAAAAAGGATACCTATCCTGATGGAAGGGAATTTGTTGGATATGGGATTAAGCCCGATATCGAAGTTGTTCCGACTTTAAATGATTACCTACAAAACAGAGATGTGACGCTAGCTCGTGCACTCAATTATCTGGAGAAAAATAAATAAGGCAAACAATTGATTACCAAAGCCTGTTGATGTAAGTTAACAGGCTTATGCATTTTGCCTTCAAACGATTATGGATTTTTTAGCAACCCCCGAGGCTTGGATCTCGCTTTTGACCCTAACAGTATTAGAAATTGTTTTGGGGATTGATAATATTGTATTCATTTCTATCCTATCCGGAAAATTACCAGAAGCACAACAGAAAAAGGCAAGGCAACTGGGATTGGCCTTAGCAATGATTACAAGGGTATTACTGTTACTGTCGCTAAGCTGGGTAATGGGATTAACCACTCCACTGTTTAACATGGGAGATTGGGTGGGGCTAACAAATCAAGAGTGGCTAGCCAAATTGGCCATATCAGGAAGAGACCTGATCCTTTTATTAGGAGGTCTGTTTCTGATCTATAAAAGCACACATGAGATCCATAACAAATTGGAGGGCGAAGACCAGGACGAAGGCAAAGTGAAAGTGCATTCATTTGCGGGAACAATTGTGCAGATTTTAATACTCGATATCGTATTCTCACTAGATTCTGTGATTACTGCTGTTGGTATGGCAGATCATATCGAAATTATGATTGCCGCAGTGTTAATTGCCGTGGTCGTAATGATGTTCTCTGCAAGTGCAATCAGCAATTTTGTAAACAAGCACCCAACAGTTAAAATGCTGGCCCTTTCTTTTCTTTTGTTAATAGGCGTATCATTACTTGCTGAAGGTTTAGATCAGCATATTCCAAAAGGATACGTTTATTTTGCGATGGCATTTTCTGTAATGGTTGAAATGCTGAACCTCAGAATGAAAAAGAACACCAAAAAACCCGTGCAGTTAAAGAATACGCCAAAAACGGATTAAGACGCCCTTTAAGTAACCGTGAAAACATTTCCCGACTAGGGAAACTTTATGATCCAAAAAATCTTCGTTTCTTTGCGGCTATATTTTAAGTTATGATCACTTTTTTCGAAGCCACTTTGGCCGAACTTTCCATTCATAGAATTGGCAATAAATTACAGGATGAGTTTTACGTGTTGTCAGAAAACTCGATGCACATCCAGGATGAAATGCTTAACCAATTGCTGCTTCAATATTTTCTTTCTCCATACGAAAAGGTTAATGAGATTTATAGGCTCATGCACCCTAATAATGATTTGAACCTAAACGAGGTTTACCATTTTGCTTCCGAAGTTTTTGCGGATGGCAGCCGATTTCATGAGAACAGTAAAAAATTGGCCACTTATCTATACGAGATCTCTAATCACCCCAAAATTAAATCGGGAGAGCTATATGTAGCTTATTTCGAGAATGTACAGATTGAGGGCGATTTACATGACGCCATAGGCATTTTCAAATCCGAGACCAAAGAAAGCTATTTGAAGGTTTATCCAGAGCAGAATGGTTTTGGTTTAAGTTATGAACAGGAAGCCATTAACATTAGTAAATTGGATAAAGGCTGCCTTATTTTCAATACGGATACACAGGAAGGTTTTAAAGTTGCGGTCATTGACCAAACTAATCGCAGTGCCGAAGCCGTTTATTGGAAAGATGAGTTCTTGAAACTGAAAGTCCGAAATGATAATTATAGTCAGACCCAAAATGTTTTGGGCGTTTATAAGAGCTTTGTAACAGAAAAACTGGAAGAAGATTTTGAGGTGTCCAAAACGGATAAAATCGACTTGCTTAACCGATCGATGAAATACTTCAAAGAGAAAGAGAGCTTTGATATTGATGAGTTTTCTAATGAAGTAATCGCAAATAAAGAAGGGATTGAATCCTTCAAAAACTATAAAAAGAATTATGAAGAAGAGTTTGATATGCCAATTGCTGATACCTTCGACATTTCTGATGCTGCGGTAAAAAAGCAGGCAAAGGCCTACAAAAATATCTTAAAACTTGATAAGAATTTCCACATCTATATTCATGGAAACAAGGAACTAATAGAGAAAGGTTTTGACGATGATCGCGCTATGAACTATTATAAGGTGTTTTTTAAGGATGAACAGTAGAGAGTCTCTGCCTAAGTATTCCCTTGGAAAAAGCCCTCTCTCATCCGCGTTTGTTCAAAAATGAACCACTTTGTGGCAACGCGGATGTGAAACAACAGCACTTTTTAAAGCCGCTGTATGTCATGTATATGATACTTGATTAATATTAGGTTTGAAATGTTCTTAATTCATTGAACTATTGTAATTTAATTTTTAAACCATTAGTTTTAAAGATTATGAACCTACAAACCAAACCAAACAGCATCTTTAAAGTAATCGGTGCGTCCTCTCTCGGGACGCTCATCGAGTGGTACGATTTCTACATTTTCGGTAGTTTAGCCACCATCATCGGCGCACAGCTTTTTCCCGCAGATGCAGGAGCTTCAGCCCTCATCAATACACTGGCAATTTTTGCGGCAGGATTTATTGTTCGCCCTTTTGGCGCTTTGGTATTTGGTCGCCTGGGAGATCTTATCGGGAGAAAATATACCTTTCTGCTTACCTTGGTCTTGATGGGTGGCTCTACATTTTTAATTGGCCTAATTCCTTCTTATGCATCCATTGGTTATGCAGCTCCTATTTTGGTGCTTATCTTACGCCTAGTGCAAGGTTTGGCGCTTGGAGGCGAATACGGCGGTGCAGCAACTTATGTGGCAGAACATGCACCAGCAGGGAAACGTGGCTTTTTCACCAGTTGGATCCAGACCACAGCCACCTTGGGACTGTTCCTTTCTTTGGGGATTATTGTACTTTCGAAAAACCTGATTGGCGCTGCAGCATTCGCTGATTGGGGCTGGAGGATCCCTTTCTTACTTTCTATTCTGTTGGTTGGCGTTTCGATCTATATCCGCCTTAAAATGCATGAATCACCAATGTTTACCAAACTGAAATCAGAAGGTAAAGTTTCTAAAAACCCATTAAAGGAGAGTTTCAGTAAAAAGACAAACTTCAAAATGGTTTTGTTAGCGCTGTTTGGTGCCACGATGGGCCAGGGCGTGATCTGGTACACAGGACAGTTTTATGCACAATCGTTTATCGAGAATACCTGTAAAATAGACTTTAACGATTCAAGGTATATTTTACTTTGGGGAATTGCTTTTGCTACCCCCTTCTTTGTGGTTTTTGGTGCTTGGAGCGATAAGGTAGGTCGAAAGTGGATCATGTTAACGGGAATGTTGTTAGGAATTATTTTTTATCGTCCTATTTATCAAATGTTCATCGATAAGAGTGATGTGAGTAAAACTACAGATTCTCAGATTGCGGCAACAGAAGCTCCGGTAATTACCCGGGTTGCACTCCACGACCTGGGCGATAGTCTAATTACCACTACAACCAAAGTAAATCTAATTAGTGGCGCATCTTTCAATAAGGTAATTGTTGATACTGTTTATGTAGATAAAACCAAAGGAATTGGTCAATCCGTTACCTTTAAAGACAAAAAACTGGAAAATAGTACTTTCTGGATTTTTGTTGGCCTGGTATTTTTTCAAATTTTGCTGGTTACCATGGTGTATGGGCCAATTGCAGCATTTTTGGTGGAGTTGTTCCCAACTAAAATTAGGTACACATCAATGTCCTTGCCATACCACGTGGGTAACGGAGTTTTCGGTGGACTTGTGCCCTTTGTTGCAACGCTGATTGCTAGTTTCCCTGGTTCTACGCCATTATCTGGTCTGTGGTATCCTATCGGGATTGCAGCATTGAGCTTTGTGATTGGCGCAATATATCTATCAAATAAAAAGGGCGAGAACGTTAATGATTAAAACCATAGTTATCCGTTAGCTAGCAAATCAGGCTACGAAATAATTAGTTAAAATACAGATCAAATGAAAACATTAAAGAAAATATTAGGCGTAGTATGGATCGTTCTTGGTCCGGCAGCAATGGTTTTTATGGCTTGGCAAGCTTATGATAAAATCAGCAAAGCTGAGGCAGGCGTGGCCCAGACAAATACGGCACTACAGTGGGGAATTATCTTGCTGATTTTTATCCCAATTGCCATCGGATTGGTCATTTTTGGCAGATATGCACTGGCAGGAGAGTACGACGATTTACCCGACTAGTTTGACAATCTTTAAAGATTGTCAAACCTTCCATTATAATCGTTCAATTTGCCAATCGTCAACGATTGGCAAATTGAACTTAAAATGTCACTACAAAACCCTAACCAATAATCCTTTTAGATATTCGCCCTCTGGGAACGATAAACGAACCGGATGATCTTCTGGTTGCGAGAATTGCTTAATTACCTGAACTTCTTTTCCTGCATCAAGCGCAGCCCACGCAATGATCTGTTTAAAAGTTTCGATATCTACGGCACCAGAACAAGAAAAGGTAGCTAGTAATCCACCACTTTCCAAAAGCAATAGGCCTAACCTGTTCAGGTCTTTATAAGCCCTTGCCGCACGATCTAATGCTGAACGAGATGGAGCATATTTAGGTGGGTCAAGTACCACAATGTCAAATTTCTTTCCCTCTTCTTTAAATGCCCGCAACTGTTTGTTTACATCAGACTGAATCGCAGTATGGTTTTTACCATCAAATTGATTAAGATCGATATTTTGCTTCAAAGTCTCTATCGCCAAAGCAGAACTATCCACACTGGTAACTTCCGTTGCGCCATTTTTTAGTGCATTTAAACTAAATCCGCCACTATAGCTAAAACAATCCAACACAGTTTTACCCTCTGCATAAGCAGCTAAAAGCTGGCGGTTGTCACGTTGGTCGCAATAAAATCCAGATTTCTGGCCTTCCGCAATATTGATGTGGTAGGTAATCCCATTTTCTTTAACCGCAATAAATGCGGGAGGGGTTTCGCCCCATAATAATCCGTTTTCTGCAGTTATGCCTTCATGTGTGCGAGCAGTTGCGTCGCTGCGGTCAAAAATGCCTTTTGGCTTTAAAAGTTTGACCAACGCGTCTATAATCACTGGTTTCGCCTTTTCTATTCCAGTACTTAAAATTTGTACAGATAGGAAATCAGCATATTGGTCTACAATTAAGCCAGGTAAAAAATCAGCCTCGCTAAAAATTAAACGATAAGCATTGGTGTCGGTATGGCCTAAAAGGTGAGCTCTTGATTGGATTGCACGCTTAATTTTTTGTGCATACCACTCTTCGTTAATCAGTTCACTTTCGTCCCAAGATAACAAACGTACCGCAACCCTGGATTGATCATTGAAGTAACCATAGGCCAAAAAATCATTGTTTGCACTTAAAACCTTTACCACATCTCCATTTTCGGGTTTGCCCTTTAGCTTATCTACCGCTCCAGAAAATACCCAGGGATGTCGTTGTAAAACTGCCTTTTCCTTCCCCTTTTTTAGCTTAATTTCTACCATGGGTGCAAAGATAATTAAAAGATAGATGTAAAGCTTAAAGACTAAGGCTTAAAGGTGCTACGTACTTTTAGGACATCCAATAAACAAATAAACCAATGAGCCAATGAACAAGCCAACCAAAACAACGGCCTAAGATTGGAGCACACTACGGCTAGATTGGAGCTACATTGGAGCTAGACTACAGCTACACAGGAGAAACACTATAGCCACACTACAGCGGCATTGAAGAACATTGGAGCCAAACCATTTGCTGCAGTTATTGAATAATAGCTTTATCACAAATGAACCAATGACAAATGAACAAGTGAACCAACGAGCTTCGCCTTTACACTTCCAATTCGTATTTTTGCTGCATGGAAGAAATAAACTGGAATGATTTCGAGAAGGTCGAAATAAGAGTGGGCACCATTTTGGAGGCTTTTGATTTTCCGGAAGCCAGAAAACCCGCCTATAAAGTAAAAGTTGATTTTGGACCGTATGGCATTAAAATGAGCAGCGCACAAATTACCAAAAATTACACCAAAGAGGAGCTGATCGGCAAACAGATTGTCGGTGTAATTAATTTTCCGAAGAAACAGATTGGTAAATTTATGAGTGAATTTTTAGTTACCGGCTTTGCTGATGAGAATGGAGATATCGTGCTTAGTGCAGTAAGCTCCAAAGTACCCAACGGAAGTAAACTGATCTAAACGAAGTGTTGGGAAGAGAAATAACTCAAGCCATTTACTGATGCTTTTTACCATCTCCCAAAGAGATGCCTTTAGCACCGACCATCAACTATGCTCCATAAGCTATTAGCCACTTACCAATCCCAGGATCACCCTTAAAAACCACCACCAGCAATGAGTTATTACAACTTTGAAGAAAATCAGCATAGCGACCAGGAAGATGAACATTTTATGCGCTTGGCTTTAAATGAAGCTAAAAAAGCATACGACCAAGATGAAATTCCAATCGGGGCAATTGTAGTGAGTAAGGGTAAAATAGTCGGTAGAGGATCAAACCTGACCGAGCAATTGAACGATGTAACTGCACATGCCGAAATGCAGGCCTTTACAGCTGCCTCACAGACACTGGGCGGAAAGTACCTGAAAGATTGTACTTTGTACGTAACTATTGAACCCTGTGTGATGTGTGCCGGCGCTAGCTTCTGGACCCAGATCAGTAGAATTGTATATGGCGCAACAGAAGAAAAAAGAGGTTTTACACGAATAACCCAAAACCTTTTGCATCCAAAAACGTTGTTAAAAGGCGGTGTGTTAAAGGAGGAATGCGCTGCATTGATGACCACATTTTTCCAACAGAAACGCAGAGAAAGTTGACAAACAATTGAATAAAACTTAACCTTTCTCGTTTATATTTGTACATTAACATTTTAAAACTTAAATATTAAAATTATGGCTTTTGAATTACCTGCGTTGGCATACGCAACAGACGCATTAGAACCGCATATTGATAAATTGACTATGGAAATCCACCATGGTAAACATCACCAAGCTTATGTTACCAATTTAAACAAAGCTTTAGAAGGCAAACCAGAAGCTAATTCGAGCATTGAAGACATCGTAAAAAATATCTCTAAATATCCTGCTGCAGTACGTAACAATGGCGGTGGACATTACAATCACTCTTTGTTCTGGACAGTTTTAGGCCCAGGTAAAGGTGGTGAGCCAACTGGCGATTTAGCAAAAGCAATTAACGAAGCATTCGGATCATTTGCAGAGTTTAAAACTAAAATTCAAGACGCTGGAGCAACCCGTTTTGGTTCTGGTTGGGCTTGGCTTTCTGTAGGTGCAGATAAAAAATTAGTGATTTCTTCAACTCCTAACCAAGATAATCCATTAATGGATATCGCAGAAGTTAAAGGTACGCCAATCTTCGGAATTGATGTTTGGGAACACGCTTACTATTTGAAATACCAAAACCAACGCCCTGCTTATTTAGCGGCAATTTGGAATGCAGTAAACTGGGATGCAGTAGCAGAACGTTACAAAAAAGCATTGTAGTTAATGCCAAAATAAAAAAGAAGCCGAACTGTTTTAAATAGTTCGGCTTTTTTAATGCCCACCATTTAGCTTTTCATAAAGCTGGTCTTTGTAAGTTTGGCCAATGGGCAGTTCTATTTCATTGATCTTTAAAAAATTACCTTCCAAATAACTGATCTTTTGTTGCGATACAATGTAGGAGCGGTGAATTCTGAGGAAATTATTTGCCGGCAACAGGAGTTCTAAAGCACTTACTTTCATGTAAGAAACAAAAGTGTTTTCTGAAGTAATAAACTTTACATAATCTCCCAAAGCTTCAATATACAAAATGTCATCGTAGTTAAGCTTGATCAATTTGCGGTCTACCTTGATAAAAATATAGGGCACGGCCGGCTCTTGTGCTAAACTCACAACGTCTTTTCTGGGCATCAATTTCTGCACCGCCTTCATGAAACGCTCTAACGTTATTGGCTTCAGTAGATAGTCAACAGCCTCCAATTCAAATGCCTCAACAGCATGTTCATGGTAGGCCGTTGTGAAAATAACCGCTGGCGGATTTTTAAGCGACTTTACAAAGTTCAACCCTGTTATTCCCGGCATCCGAATATCTAAAAAAAGAAGATGGATTTCCTGTTGATGCAAAATTCCGAATG
>Ga0247808_10001497_pt1 | contig 11304 bp, 13 predicted proteins | sample UWRJL089202R1_FD_179914 | JGI IMG/M metagenome (GOLD analysis project Ga0247808, IMG submission 179914) | Plant litter microbial communities from Arlington Agricultural Research Station in Wisconsin, United States - UWRJ-L089-202R-1 | ecosystem: Environmental > Terrestrial > Plant litter >... | reverse complement strand
GGGAGTTTACGTGGCATCAGCATTTCCGTAGGGCTAGACTTGTAAAAAATGATTTCATTTCTGAAAGTAGGTAAAAATGGGGGCAAAAAAAGAAATGACGCAGAAGGAGGAGGACGCATTTTTGAGGGCGGCGCTGAAGGCTGACCCGAGTGCGTGGATCAAGTCGCTCCCCGAGGCTTTTAATCGAGAGGAGATCGAGGCGCAGTGGTGGGCGATGAGGGACGCGGCGAGTGAGAGTTTAGGCGAGTGCTCAACGACCGATCTTGCGGACATGCTTGGGTTCACGACGCAATACACGGCGGAGCTGGTGCGTCAGGAAGTGCTTGTGAAGACTGGGCGCGGCCGGTTCGTGCTGAGGGATTCAGTGCGCAACTACGTTTCACTGCTGAAGGGCGAGAAACGTTCGAAAGCTGGCGGTGAAGGGGCGACCGGATACGATGCTGATAAGGCGCGAAAGATGAAGGCCGATGCAGACCTTGCCGAAATTTTGGCGGCGCGAGCGGCAGGTAAGCTGGTAGTTGCGAAACACGTTGGCGACGCGTGGCAGTCTGCAATCTCAGTCGGAATGACGAAGCTGATGGCAGTAGGAGCGAAGATCGGTGCATTGGTGATTTTGGAGCGGACGCCGAAAGGCGCTTCAGAGATTATCGAAAAGGCGATACGCGGTGCGTGCGAAGAAATCCACGACATCGACATTCAGGCGATTGCGGATGCGCAGGAAGAAGAGTCGAAGCTGGCTGAAGGCGAGAAACCGGAAGCCGCACGATGATTAACGATCTCGAAAAATACGCGCTTACGCCGTCCGTGCTGGCGAGAATGAAGGGCCGCGAGTTCAAGTTGCTTTCGCGCACGTGGAAGACTTGGCGACCACCGCTCAAGATGACTATCAGTGAATGGGCTGACGAGTATCGCCGGATGCCGATGGGCGTAACGAGCGAGCCCGGTCGTTATTCTTCGACGCGGTTGCCGTGGTGTAAGTTCATCATGGATACGATTGGCGCTCGGACGTATCGCGATAACATTTTGGTAGGCGCGGCGCAGGTGATGGCAAAGACAGAGATGCTGAACAACATCATCGGTTATTACATTCACGCGGACCCTTCACCGATTCTGGTAAAGTATCCAACCAAGGAGAGCGGCGAGGCGTGGAGTAAGGCGAAGTTCTCGCCGATGGTGGATGTTACGCCGGTATTGAGGGCGATTATCGGTGATTCGAAATCGCGGGACAGCGGCAACACGATCACGAATAAGAAATACGCGGGCGGTGGATTGACTGTCATAGGCGCTAATTCGCCGAGCGGCATGCGTCAGCGGTCAAAGCGGATCGTGATTCAAGACGAGATTGACGCAGACCAGCACAGCGCAGGCAAGGAAGGCGACCCAACAACGCTAGCAGACAAGCGCGCCGAGGCTTATTCTGACGCCGTGAAGGTGAAGGCGAGCACGCCAACGATTGCTGGGCAGTCTCGTAGCTGGAAGATGCTGGAGAACTCAACGTTCCACGAATGGTGGGTGAAGCCGGAATGCTGCGGGCAGCATCAGACGCTTAAGCGGGGTTGCGTGAAGTGGCCGAAGACGAAGACAGAAGAAGGCAAAGAGGTTTTCCATTTGGATCAGTGCTACATTCAGTGCGAGCATTGCGGAGCTCATTGGGACGACTTGGACAGGCAGCGCGCAATCATGGCGGGAGAACCTCGTGCGCGTAACCCCGAGTCGAAGATTTTCGGTTTCCATATCAACGGATTTTACAAGCTGATTGGCGGCAAGGATCAGTTCTCTTCGATGCTGGAGGAGTTCGCGGTAGGGTTTCTTGACGCAGTGAAGGCAGGCGCGGAGGCGCTGAAGGTGTGGACTAACACCTTCATGGCGGAATGCTGGGAAGAGGAATACGAGAAGTTGGACGAGAAGGCGATTATCGCGCGTGCCGAGGAATACGATCCGGATGCGTTATTGCCGGATGGCGTGCTGCGAGTGGAAGGCGCGGCGGACGTGCAAGCGGACCGCATCGAAGCGGAGCTCATCGGATACGGGGAGGGCGAAGAAACATGGGGCTTGGGTTATGCCGTGTTCATGGGAGATCCTTCGCAGCTCGGAGATCAATGCTGGAAGGATTTAGACCAGTTCATTGCGCGTTCATTTAAGCATCCGGCTGGAGTAACGATGACTGCGAAAAGCTTCTTCGTGGACTCAGGAACTAAGCAGGACGAGGTGTTGAAGTTCACGGGCCCGCGTAAGGCGCGCGGGGTTTTCGCATGTAAGGGATTGAACGTAGTCGGCAAGGTGATCCCGATTCTTCCGCGTAAGCCGTCGATCAATAACAAGCGTAAAATCCCGCAGTGGATGGTGGGCGTTACATCGGCGAAGACGGTTATCTACGGGCGAATAATGCTTCCTGTTCCGGGGGCGGGGTCGATGCACTATCCGAAAGGGCATGGATACGACGCGCGGTATTTCAGGCAGTTGACAACGGAGCGGCGCATTCAGCGATACTCGCAAGGGCGTGCATATTACATTTTCGAAAGTGGCGACCGTCGAAACGAGCCGCTAGACATTCGAGTTTATGCGCTGGCGGCGCATCGGCGTGTGCTGTTTGATGCGGAAAAGCTGAAGGCTGAACTTGCGATGAAGAATAACCCTAACGAGGAAGCGCCGGAGCAGGATGACGAGGGCCAAGGGGAGTCGGCGAATCCGGCAACAGTTGAGGCGAGTGAACGAGTGGGCCCGCGCGCGGGGAATCTCACGTTTGAGCGCGCGCCTGTTGATAAGCCGTCGCAAGTAGTCGCGACATCGCCAGCGGTTATTATTGATTCGAAGCCAGCGAAGGTTACGAGTGGATGGAGGCTGGCCCCGTATGTTCCTGTTTCTCAGAGAGGCGGAACGAGCGGGAGCGGTGAAGCAATTTTGAAACGCGACTAACATACGAATAAATGAATGCACCGACACACAACCCGACCGAGCCAATCGTAATCGCGACTGCGTTTGACCGCGCGGCCGTAGCTGAGACAATGGCGCAAGAAGTGAAGGCGGAGCCGAACAAGGCTAAGCGGGTTGAGAAGGCGTTGAAGCTGGTGGATTTTCTATGCGCTTCACAGCCCGCATAAACACGCAGCCGGTTTCGAGCTACTACGCGCAGCTCGCGGCGATGCTGCGAAAGGATCTGCCGACTACGGTTCGCTATGAGGCGGCGGCTACGGTTCGACGCGCGATGCAGTTCGTAACGAGTTCGAGCGCGAGCAAGGTGAAGGAACAGGCTTTAAAGAAGGGCGTTTCGCGTTGGTCTTCTGATGGTAGAATCGGAGGCTCAACGTCGGTCAGTAAGCGCGCATCTAAGTTCGGACAACAGTGGCTTGTGCGATACGATACAGCGCGCGTTATGCCGATGTCACTTTGGAGCGGCGCGCTCGGTCCGCTGGCCGAGCACACGGGACAAGGATGGAAAACGAACGACGCCGACTGGAACCGCTATAAGGCCGGATGGGCTCAGGACGTTAAAGAGACGAAGCAAGATATGAAGCTACGTCAGGGCGCGCGCGGACTCACGGCAAAATCTTACTTCGACATCATTCAGGCAATCGGGGTTGGGCAAACGGGAGGATCGGTGGCGTCATTCATTCAGCGCGCCCGCCCAATTGGAGGGAAGTCACGCCGCGTAGGGTTCGCAATCGCGACGGGTGCGAACACGTCTCAATTCAATCTCACTGTCGTTAACACATCCGGCATCGCCATAAAGACGGACGGACAGCGTAAGCTAAATTCAGCGATCACGATTCGCCGAAAGTTCTTCATGGACTCGATGCGAAAGAACTTCTTCTTTGATGCGAAGTTCGTGGCACGAAACTATCCGTGGGCAAAAGTTAGTTGATGGTTGACTAGTTGAGACTGCGTCTCAATTGGTCCTTGCATGGGCCTGACGCCGCAGCAAGCGCGAAGACTTGACGAGGTAAATACGGAGATCGCCAGCATTGAGCGGCGACTCGCGGTTTCGCATGGTCTCGGCGATTCGCATTCGTCTCAGGGAATTTCGGCGACGTTCAACCAGAACATTGAGTGGTCGAAGCGTTTGCCGTTGCTGCGAAACTTCCGCGACCGGCTTGAGTGCATTCGCGATGGCTTGCCTCTGCCGCCCGTATCCGGAACCAATCTCAGTTACTATTTCCCTACGCAGCTTGAAGGCGCTAACCCATGAGTAAGACAGCGCAATTCGCCGCAATTTCGGCTCCTTTAATTTTGGATCAGTTTAATCGTCCGTATCAGCCGCGTTATTCGCTGGGCGCCTACGGTATGAACATGGGCACTGGTCGTGGAGACTATGAGGCCGCGCGTAACAATCGCGAGCGCACGCTCTACGGCGCGGGCGATAGCAAGCCGCGCCCTGAATCGGAAATGCTTCCGATGCGTGATCGCCTTTCGATTATCGCTTATCTGCGCCGCAGTGTTCGCAATAATCCGGTCATGGCCGCGCTTGCATTTCGCTATGCTCTTTCCGTTGGCTCACCTACGATTCACGTAGTCGGCCCCGATGGCGGATTGAACGACTTGAAAGAGCGTGAGCTTGAACGCCGTTTGCGCTCCATTGTTTACGGGAAAGGCTGGAGCTTTCGCCGGATGAACAAGGTTTTATCCACGGAGCTTCTTATCTGCAACGAAGCGTTCATCGTGGACGTGGAGGACAAAGTGCAGCTCATCCCATCCGAGCTTTGCGGCAGTCCGTTTATCGCTCCGATTAACGAGATCGAAGGCATTGGCTACGATTTGGACAGCGGCGCGCCCGTTTACTACCGATTCGGAAAGCGTTTGCTCCGCACGTCTGGCCAGAGCTATGTAACTTTTCTTGAGGAAGAAGGCGCGACAATCGTTCCGGCTGAGTTCGTGACGCACCTCGGCGCGCCGGATCGCATCGAGGAAGGCCGTCCAGTTCCGCGCATGTCGTCGGTGATCGACTCTGTTCAACAGCTTGACGACATCATTAAGGCTAAGGTAACGACGGTTAAGAATCAGGCGGCGATGTCGGTTGTTTTTAAGAAGAATTTCGACCCGCAAATGTGGGCAGATAATTCTGCGCTCAAAGATGCGTGTGAAGAAAATGCGGGCCCCCTTTTGAGCCAGCTTACCGCGCGTTCGAATTATCAGGCAGTTCGTAACGGCCAGATGCTTTACGTGGAATCTGGCGAAGAGGTTGAACTCTTGGAGCCGAAGTTGAACGCACAAGATTTCAACCAGTTTTCTTTGATGCTCGTTGACCGAATCTGCGCGCCCGTGGGCATCCCTCCTGAAGAAGTCCTAATCGGCTATCGCCTCTCGAACTACAGCAGCGCCCGCGTTGATCGAATCAAAATGGGCGAGATGCTGGACGATGAACGCAAAGAGCGTGAGCACTTTTTTGACAAGCTGATCGAGCGTCAAATCGGCATCGCTGTTGACTCTGGCGAGCTTGAGAACAAAGCGGACGGCATTGCTGACATTCGCTATGGCTGGCCGGTAATTAAGGAGATTGACGAGGCCAAGCATATGCAGGCGCAGGCCCTCGCGAAAACTTCCGGACTCAAATCCCCCGCAACTCTCGCGGCCGAAAACGGAACCTACGCTGATGAGATCACGCGCGGCATCGTTGCTGAGGCCGCTTACAAGGCGAAGACCATTAAGGCATTCGCATCGCTGGGCGGTCGCTATCCGACTGATGCTGAGATTCACGCTCAGGTTGTCACGGTCTCGGAGATCGTCGCGAACATGCCGAATGCGGAAGCGGCGAGCGAGGCACTGAAGGCAATCGCTGCCAGCGAGGCCGCAGCCGTGAACGCAGACGCAAACTCACGCCGTGCTGACGCGGTTGTTGCAGCTTAATTTACCATGTCGAAAACAGTTCAATACGCTTCAGCCGCTAGAATCGAATCCAGCAAGGTCGATATTGCATCCGGCATTATCAAAGACGTGGCCCTAATGACGGTAGGAGAGGCATCGGGTCACGATCAACGGATCGACCAAAAGACGCTGGAAATGTTTTATGCCCTAGTTAAAGGCAAAACCGTTAAGGCGTTCATTAATCACACCGAAGATCCGCGACCCACTGAGGCTGTTGGTCTATATTCTGGATTCTACATTGACGTAGATGGTGCTGTTCCGGTCCTTCGTGCCTCCCAATTTCAGGCGCTTCGTTCGTTTAAGGAGAATTCCAAGGGTGAATTTGAGACGCTTTTCGAGATGGCTGATAAAGCGCCGGAAAGTTTCGGAATCTCGGCTAACTTTTATCACGAATTAGAGGATGCTGAGGACGGCGGAAACCCATATTCGCGCCCCACGCACGTCGAGTCTTTCGACATCGTTTGCACTCCCGCAGCAAACAACGCGCTATTTTCAAGCAAAACGCTTGACGTAAAAGAAAAACAAGAACAGCAACGGTTAAAAGAAATTGAGACTCAGTCTCAGTTAGGCTCAAAATCAATCTCAACGATGAAAGCAGTTTTCGCCCACTTCAAAAACAACCCCAAGGCCCTTGCGCACATTGCCAAATTTGCGGAGGCTGCTGATGAAAAGACCACGGACGCTGACTTGATCAGCAAAGTTGAAATGGCGCTTAACGATGAAGAGGCTTCCGCTCTCATTGCTGAACGCGATGACCTTAAGGCTAAGGTTGATGCGCGAGACGCTGAGATCGTTGAGCTGAAGGCGAAGATCGCCGAACTCGACCCGAAGGCTGCTGAGGTCGTTACGCTGTCCGCGCAAGTCGTGGATCTTAAAGCCCAGCTTTCCAGCAAGCTCCGTTTCGGCCTGCCACGCGCGGTAAATACTGGCGCTGCCGCTGCTGCCAATGACGACGGCAAAAAAAAGGAAGAGAAAGTTGTGACCGGCATCGACCGTGTTCGCGCCACTTTCGCCAAGCAACGCGCTGGCAAATCCGCCACTAACTAATTTCAGGAAACTCTTATCTAAAATATCATGGCCCGAACCACTCTGCTCGACATCGCCAAAGCCAACGGAACTGATGCCGTTGTTGGTCTCATTGAAGAGAATCTCAAGCTCACCCCCGAGCTCGACATTTTCCCGTTCCGCACCATCCGAGGAAACACCTACTCCACTTGGTCCCGCACTGGTTACACCGGCGGCGCGTTCCGTATGGCTAACGAAGGCCAAGTCGGCGGCAAGAGCACCTATAAACGCTCGCTTGTCGAAACCTTTATCTTCGGCGGTCCCATGGTGGTTGACCGTGCTGTTGCCGATGCTTACGAGGACGGCGCTGATGCTTGGCTCGCCCACGAGGCTTCCGGCTTCTGGCTCGGCTCTGCTCAGAAACTCGCCTCGCAGATTTGGTATGGCCGCGCGATTGATACCAAGGGTTTCCCCGGTCTCCGCGAGCTTCTTCCTCTCGGCACCCTTTCGCCTAACGGCGAGCCTTCGGTGATCAATGCCACCGGCACTACCGCCAACACCGCCTCTTCCGTTTACGCTATCAAGTTCGGCGATCAAGCCGTGACTCTGGTTGGCGGCAACAACAAGGCGTGGGAAGTTGGCGAGTGGCGCGACCAGATCGTTTCCGCTCCTGTTGAGGGTGGCGGCACCGGCGACATGGACGCATACGTTGCGGCCTCCTCTGCTTGGATCGGTCTCCAGACTGTTGACCGCAATAGCGTTCGCCGTATCGCCAACATCACTGCCGATGTCGGTAAGGGTCTCACCGATGCGTTGCTCGCTCAGCTCCTCGCGAGCTTCCCAGCCAACATGCTGCCGGACGCCATCTTCATGACGCGCCGTAGCCGCAGCCAGTTGCAGGCTTCCCGCACCGTGGTTCTTCAGGGCCAAGGCACCAACCGCCCCGATCAGCCGAATATCGCCCCTCTGCCCACGCAGTATGACGGTGTTCCTATCATCGTCACGGATGCTCTCCTAAACACCGAAGCAATCGAGGTCTAAACCATGAGTTCCGCAACCTACGCACAACCCGCTGGTGATGTCATTCTCGATGTCATCAAGGATCACAAAGACGGCACCGTTGATCTCGGCATTGATGGCCGTGTCATCGTCTCGAAATGTCCGGTCGTTGATAAAACGAAAGCCGGTTACGGTTCCTGCGTTCTGAACGTGGAAGAGCCTGAAGTTAAGGAAGGCGACAAGAACGCCGCCAAGGGTAACGACAAGAACGCCAAATAACCAATACCATGCCACGCGAAATTCAGGACATTCTCAAATACGTCCGCACCGCGCTTCCCGCGCAGAACACCACGGCTCAATCTGCTTCCATTGACTTGGAGCAGACGCCAGCCGATTCCGTCAACGAAGTGATTGACGTTATCATCCGCCTTCCGGCTACGCCAAACTTGGCTAACGGCCAGACTATCACGTTCTCCATTCAGGACTCGGCTGACAATTCCAGCTTCGCGACCGTCGCAGGCACTGGTTCCTTTGTCGTCACGGGTGCTGGTGGAAACGGTGGCCCCGCGTTCCCTGTTGCTGCTATCCCCAACTCGCCCGGTATGCCGCACTTCAAGCTGCCCCCGCAGACGCGCCGCTACATCCGCGCACAGGTTGTTACCAGCGCAACGGCTGGCGACAATACGGCCGTGTTCTACACGTTCCAGCTCGGCTTCTAAGGAACGCCAGAAGGCAGCACGAAATGAACTACGACCCCGCGACCATGCCGCCGCTAGACGGTTGCATCCGTCGCGGGGTTTTTCGTGCGCATATTTATCGTCGTCCGATCGACATTAAGTTTCGAGGGGTGGCGATGGTGGCGGCGCAGAACGAGCAGAGCTATCAGAGAAAGGCGCAGTTGAGCGGGTTTACGAGCGAGACGGCCGATTTGGAGATCATGCTCGCGTTGCCAAGTGGCACGGCGATCCCCGTCGCGAATTCCTCCGATGAAGTCGAAGTCTTCTCGAAGGTCTGCGCCGGTCAGGTCCGAACCTCTAAGAAATACCGAATCACCAACGTTCAAGCCGACATCGCTCCAGACTGTTACCAGCTCACGCTTTCGATTCGCAACCGCCCGTAATCTACCGCAATGCCCGCCGCTCCTTCATTAGAGATTCTGCTCGATACTCAAAGGCACTTTGAGGAGGGGTTGACCGCGTATTACACGATTAATGGCGTCGGTCCTAATTACGCATCACGAGAAAACGTAAACATGCCTGATGCGCATGTTGATATTCAGTTTCAGCCATTAGCAGCTACCGGACATCAAGCGACAAAGACGACATCAAAAACCGGATGGCCGGAGCAAGACGAGTTCCAGTGTGCGTTTGTCGCAACGGTCAACACGGACCGACCCGTGGATAATGGGCCCGTTGGCGGTTTCAAGAGTAAGCACGATTACGAGGTCGCAATGCTGAAGAAGCTAATGCTTCGCGGAGCGATCAATGGAACGATCTCCGGAATCACAAAGCTGGCGGTGCTCTATCACGAAGTCGTTTTCCTAAGCTTCTCCAGCCAGATTTTAACCGTTTCAGACGACACGATGGACGTGACGGAACTGACATATAACGGAACCTACCGAATTTCCCCCGACGCATGGCCAACGCCAGCGACTCCTTAATCAATTTAACCTAAAGTAATTTCACCATGCCTCTCGAATACGATCCCCTTCAATCCGCCTACACCGTTGACGTTCTCATCCCCGTTGGTGGAGATGACGTTAATTACATCGTAACCGCATTCAGCGACTCGGGCGCAAGTGCTGTCGGACCCGACTTCTCAAACTCCAACGGCTCCTACCGTGGCGCACGCCGCGTCAAGGGTCCGCGTGAAGCCTCGATGACCATTGAAATCGAGAACGCCGCCCAGCCGATTCCCGCGCAGTTCGCCGAATTCGAATACCAAGGTCTTAACTGGGTTATCTTCCAGCCTGCCCGCGCCATTGGTTCGACTAGCGCCGGAACTTACACGCTTTCGCTTCGCTGCACTGACATCGCTGGCACGGTTTCCAGCGTCACGATTGGATCTGGCGGCACTGGCTACACTGCTGGTTCGATTATCTTCTCGGGCGGCGGTGGAACTGGCGCTGCGGGCACCTACACGGTTGCCTCTGGCGCGATCAACGCGATCACGATCACCAGCCCCGGCTCTGGCTACACCACGGCCCCGACCGTAACCGCTGCGGGCGGAACCGGCGCGACTCTCACCGCCGTTATCATCTCGCCCGACGCCTGATAAGCGGTCTGGTTATGCGCCATGGCAAAAATCAAGTCCTTCACGCAGGTCGAAGGCTGGCGCGAATCATTTAAGGCAGCGGCCGAGAAACAAGAAACGATTCGCGCTGGCTCACTATTCCCCGAAGTTCCGCAGACATTGCTAGGGGAAGAAGTGCGCGCGTTGACGTTGGCGGATTGGACGTTGTTGGCGGTTATCGCAAAGAATCCGTTTTTTAGTAGCCCGTTCGCTGACGTTTCGCATGCGAGCAACATCGTGTGGGTTTTGAAGCATCGCGTATGGTTGGCGCGAATGGTGTTGCGGGCTATCGGAAATGGGCGCTTCACGAAGCTACTGAGAAAGCGTCTCTTTAAGCGCATCCTGAAGCGTTACGCGTTCGATAAAGATCGGATCGTGAATGAGGTTAATGCGTTCATCGCCGACGCATTCATGGATAGCCCGAACTACTACGCGCCGGACGACAGAAAGCCCAAGGGAATTAACCCAACGAAGATGCCGCAAGTGGCATTTGAGATTTCAGCGTGTGGCGAGATTATGGAGGCGTTTCCGTCATTCACTTTTGATAAACTCCGCACGATGGCGCTTCCTCAGTTTTGGCAGTGGCTTCACTCCGCGCGCAAGATCGAGAATCCAGACTACAAGAACCACCAGCTAACAGACTTCGTTAACCGAGACGCCAACGCAGAATACAACCGCATCCGCCGCGAAGAAAAATCAGCGAAACAGAAACCAGAATGAGCCAAGACAAGATCATAGCATATTTCGGCGCAGACGTGTCCGAGGCTGAAGCTGCAATGCTGAAGTATACGCGCGGGCTGAAGGCGGTTGAGGCGGCTACTAAGGGGCTTAATTCGTCTAGCGCGGGAAGCGGTCTAGCGAACAATTTAGGAAAGGCGAATGGGTTGCTCGGGGAGATTTCAAAGAAATTCACGGGCGGCAAAATCCTTGAAAGCGTTTTAGGCGGTGTAGGGATGGCTAACGGATTCGCATTCGCTCAGAAAGCGGCAGAACTCATTTCGAGCTATTGGCAAAAAGCGGCGGAGAGTGCCGAACGTATCGCGGCGGCTTCAAGCGAGACTGCGGATTATGTATCAAAGCGAATCGGACTTCGTGAAACCGAAGAACAGGCACTTGCGAAGGCACAGCGTGCATCCCGCATGGCTGAAA
>Ga0247808_10001496_pt1 | contig 11306 bp, 13 predicted proteins | sample UWRJL089202R1_FD_179914 | JGI IMG/M metagenome (GOLD analysis project Ga0247808, IMG submission 179914) | Plant litter microbial communities from Arlington Agricultural Research Station in Wisconsin, United States - UWRJ-L089-202R-1 | ecosystem: Environmental > Terrestrial > Plant litter >... | reverse complement strand
CGTATCCCCACAAGTTCGCCCGCCTAGAATCGACCCTATGTGCGGAATCGTGGGCTATGTCGGAGATAACAAGAGCCTCGATGTGCTCATGGGCGGGCTCAAGCGCCTCGAGTACCGCGGATACGATTCCGCGGGCGTGGCCGTGATCGATCCGGCTGGCGTGATCGGTGTTCGCAAGAAGGCAGGCAAGCTGCAGATGCTCGCCGACGATCTCGCGAGCGAACCGCTCAACAACGGTGCGACCGGCATCGGCCACACCCGATGGGCGACGCACGGCGGGCCGACGGACCGAAACGCGCATCCGCAGCTCGGAGACGACGGGCGCCTCGCGCTCATCCACAACGGCATCATCGAGAACTTCTACGAGTTGAAGGAGGAGCTGCTCGCTGAGGGCGCCGTCTTCACGAGCGACACCGACTCCGAGGTCGCCGCGCTGCTCGTCGGCAAGGCCTACCGCGAGACCCACGACATCACCGAGGCGCTGCGTCAGGTCGTGGCACGCCTGCACGGGGCCTTCACGCTTCTCGTCATCCACCAGGACCAGCCCGGGGTCGTCGTCGGTGCCCGCCGCAACTCGCCGCTCGTGATCGGTCTCGGCGACGGCGAGAACTTCCTCGGCTCCGATGTGGCCGCGTTCGTCGAGTACACCCGTCGCGCGGTGGCGATCGGACAGGACCAGATCGTCACCATCACGACCGACTCTGTCGTCGTGACCGACTTCGACGGCAGCCCCGTCGAGACCGAGGAATTCGACATTGCGTGGGATGCCTCGGCCAGCGAGAAGGGCGGCTGGTCGAGCTTCATGGCGAAGGAGATCAGCGAGGAGCCCGAAGCCGTCGCCAAGACGCTGCTCGGCCGGATCGTCGATCACGAGGTTCGTCTGCCCGAACTCGACAACCTCGATCTCTCCGGGATCACACGCATCGTCATCATCGCCTGCGGTACCGCCGCGTACGCGGGCATGGTCGGCAAGTACGCGATCGAGAAGTGGTCGCGCATCCCCGTCGATGTCGAGCTGAGCCACGAGTTCCGCTACCGCGACCCGATCCTCGACGCGAATACGCTCGTCGTCTCGATCAGCCAGTCCGGCGAGACCATGGACACCCTCATGGCGATCAAGTACGTCAACGGTCCCGACGGCAACGGCGCAAAGCTCATCTCCATCTGCAACACCCAGGGAGCGACCATCCCGCGGGAGTCGCACGCGGCGATCTACACGCACGCGGGTCCAGAGGTAGCAGTCGCCTCGACCAAGGCTTTCGTCGCCCAGATCACTGCGCTGTACCTGTTGGGGCTGCACCTGGGCAAGATCACGGGAACGCTGGATGCGGCATCCGTCGCCCTGAATGCCGACGAGTTGCTCGCGATCCCCGCCAAGATCGAGGAGGTGCTCGAGGAATCGAAGGGCATCACGCAGCTGGCCAAGTGGATGACCGACACGCAGTCGGTGCTGTTCCTCGGTCGGAACGTCGGGTACCCGATCGCGCTCGAGGGCGCCCTCAAGCTCAAGGAGCTCGCCTACATCCACGCGGAGGGTTTCGCCGCCGGCGAGCTCAAGCACGGGCCGATCGCGCTCATCGAACCGGGCCAGGTCGTCTTCGTCATCGTGCCTTCGCCTCGTGACCCCGCATCGCTGCACCCGAAGGTGGTGTCGAACATCAAGGAGATCCGTGCGCGCGGTGCCCGCGTGATCGCGATCGCCGAGAAGGGTGATGCGGCAGTATTGCGAGACGCCGACGAGGTCATCCGGATGCCACTTGCCGGCCCGCTCTTCGAGCCGCTTCTCGCCGTGGTTCCGCTCCACATCTTCGGCATGGAGCTCAGTGCTGCCAAGGGACTCGACGTCGACCAGCCGCGCAACCTCGCGAAGAGCGTCACCGTCGAATAGACGGTCGAATAGATGATCGTCGGTATTGGTGTTGACGTCGTCGACCTCGCCCGTTTCGAGCGGGCGCTCGATCGCACATCCGCGCTGAGGAGCAGGTTGTTCACCGACGGCGAGCTGCTGAAGGACGGCCAGCCCCGCGCCCTGCGCTCACTCGGCGGGCGCTTCGCCGCGAAGGAGGCGTTCATGAAGGCGCTGGGGGAGTCGACGGGCGTGCGGTGGCACGACATGCAGGTCGTCTCCAATGACCTCGGCAACCCCTCGCTCGAGCTCAGCGGTGCCGCGGCAGCGCTCGCCGAGGCCAAGGGCATCGCGCGCGTGCACCTCTCGATGTCGCACGATGCCGGCGTCGCGATCGCCTACGTGGTCGCCGAGTCATGAGTGAGCTGCGCCGTGCCCGCATCGACCTCGGGGCGATCAGTCACAACGTCAACCTGATCCGACAGCTCGTCGGCGTGCCGGTCATGAGCGTCGTCAAGGCCGACGGCTACGGCCACGGAGCGATCGAGTCAGCCCGGGCCGCTCTCGCCGGCGGCGCCGAGTGGCTTGGAGTGGTGGATATCGAGGAGGCTCTCGCGCTGCGGGTGGCCGGCATAGAGCACCCGATCCTTGCGTGGCTGCATTCCCCTGACCAGCAGTTCGGCGATGCGATCGCAGCGGGCGTCGACGTCGGGGTCAACTACCTCGCACAGCTCGAGCGGGTGGCTGCGGCATCCGGAGCGTTCGTGCACCTCAAAGTCGATACCGGCCTCGGCCGCAATGGCGCCGCCGAAGCCGAGTGGGAACAGCTCTTTGCCCGCGCTGCCGACCTCGAGCGCGAGGGCCGCATCACTGTGCGCGGCATCTTCAGTCACCTCGCGAACGCAGGCGAAGGGGAGGACCTCGTGCAGGTCGCCCTGTTCGAGCGGGCGATCGCGATGGCGACGGATGCCGGACTCCGCCCCACGCTCACCCACCTGGCCGCGACGGCCGGGGCGCTGAGGGTGCCCTCGTCGCGCTTCGACCTCGTACGGATCGGCATCGGCGGCTACGGGCTCTCGCCCGACGATGACCCGGTGCCCGGCCTCGCCCCGGCGATGGAGCTCAGTGCTGCTGTCGCGGCGGTCAAACGCGTGCCCGCCGGCACGGGAGTGAGCTACGGGTACAGCTACACGACCGAGCGTGAGACGACTCTCGCGCTCGTGCCGCTCGGCTATGCGGACGGTGTTCCGCGCCAGGCCTCGAACCGCGGCCCCGTGAGCATCAACGGCGTCACCTACAAGGTTTCGGGGCGCATCGCCATGGACCAGTTCATGGTCGACGTCGGCGACGCTGTCGTCGAGGTGGGGGATCGCGCGATCCTGTTCGGTGCCGGAGGGCCCTCTGCGGAGCAGTGGGCGGTCGCCGCCGACACGATCACCTACGAGATCGTCACGCGGATCGGGCCACGCGTCACGCGAGTGTACGCATGATCATCGCCTCGCCCGACGAGATGGAGGCGCTCGGCGCTCGGCTCGCTGCGTCGCTGCGGGCCGGTGACCTTGTCGCACTCAACGGCGAACTCGGTGCGGGCAAGACCACGTTCACCCGCGGTCTCGGTGCGGCGCTCGGCGTGCGCGGTGCCGTCACGAGCCCGACCTTCGTGCTCGCACGCACGCATCCGCGCGTCGACGGTCCGCCGCTCGTTCACGTGGATGCCTACCGCCTCGGCAGCGCGGCCGAACTCGACGACCTCGACATCGACTTCGCGAACAGCATCGTCGTCGTCGAGTGGGGCGAGGGCCTTCTCGACGGGATCACGGATGACTGGCTGCAACTCGACATCGTCCGGCCCGTGGGAGGCGTCGCAACCGACGACGGCGTCGAGCCGCGCATCGTGACAGTGACGCCGCACGGAGCGCGCTGGTCGGGGATCGAGCTCTAGCGCAGCGCCTGCGTTCCGATCACCGACAGCAGTTGCAGCTTCTCGTAGCTCTCGGTGCCGGGGATCGCGGTGTACACGAGCAGCGCGTGCGACTGGCTCGGGTCGATGAGCGACTGGCAGGTCAGTTCGAGCGCGCCGAGTTCGGGGTGCATGAAGCGCTTGACCTCGTTGGGTCGCAGCCCGACCTCGTGGAGGTCCCACGCCCGTCGAAACTCCTCACTCTGTGCCAGCAGCGACTCGACGTACTCAGCGGCGCGCGAGCCGGGGCCGCGCAGGGTGGCCACGCTGCGCAACCCTGAGACCCACAACCGAGTGAGGAACTCGTGCTCCTCGGGGGCGTACAGCGCGCGGCTGGCCGGGTTCGTGAACCAGCGGTAGCCGATGCTGCGATCCGCTCCGCTGTAGATACTGAGGTCCCCTGTGAGTGCGACTCCGAGAGCGGTCTGCCGCAACGTCTCGCCGAGTTCGGTGACGATCTCGGCGGGGGTGTCGCTCAACCGATCGAGGATGCGCAGCAGGCCCGGGCTGATGTGATCGCTCGTACCGCCCTGCGCGGGTGGAGTGTGCCCGGCGAGCCGGAACAGATGGTCCCGCTCGTCGAGCGAGAGGTGGAGGCCCTGCGAGATCGATGCGATCATCTGCTCCGAGGGCTGGGGGCCGCGCTCCTGCTCGATCCGGGAGTAGTAGTCGGTCGACATGTGACTGAGCAGGGCCACCTCTTCCCGGCGTAACCCACCGGTGCGCCGACGCTGTCCGCGAGGCAGACCGACGTCCTCCGGCTGCAGCGACTCCCGCCGGTGACGGAGGAAGTCCGCGAGCCCGCTCCGGTCGATGTCCATGCTGCCTATTGTCGTCGGGCTGCGCTCGCTCATCCACGGATTCCGAATCCCCCGATGCGGCGACCCTTACTAACCCCGGCAGGGTGCGCGACTGTTGCAGGACACCCGCAACCTGAGGAGCAACCCATGCCACGGACATCCATCGATCCGAGCGTCCCCGACCTGTCCGGCAGACGCGCCGTCGTCACGGGAGCCAGCGACGGTATGGGAGTCGTCATCGCCACGCACCTCGCCCGTGCCGGCGCCGACGTCATCCTTCCCGTGCGCAACCCGCGCAAGGGCGAGGCAGCGCTCGCCGCCATCCGCGCCGCGGTGCCGTCAGCGCGAGTCTCGACCCGCGAGCTCGACCTGTCGTCGCTCGATTCGGTAGTGGCTCTTGCATCGGGTCTCGTCGCCGAGGGGGAGCCGATCCACATCCTCATCAATAACGCAGGGGTCATGACGCCGCCCGACCGCCAGGTGACCGCCGACGGGTTCGAGCTGCAGTTCGGCACGAACCACCTCGGGCACGTCGCCCTCGTGGCGCGACTACTGCCCCTGCTGCGGGCCGGTCGTGCTCGCGTCACCTCGCAGATCAGCATCGCCGCGAACAGTGGCGCCATCAACTGGGACGACCCCAACTGGGAGCGCTCGTACGACGGCATGAAGGCGTACAGCCAGTCGAAGATCGCGTTCGGACTCTTCGGGCTCGAGCTGGACCGTCGCAGCCGGGGCAAAGGCTGGGGCATAACCAGCAACCTCGCCCACCCCGGAGTCGCGCCGACGAACCTGCTCGCCGCCCGCCCGGAGCTGGGTCGCGAACGAGACGCCGCGGGTCGCCGGCTCATCCGTGCGCTCTCCGCCCGCGGCATCCTCCTCGGAAGTGTCGAGACAGCGGGGCTTCCAGCCCTGCGCGCAGCCACCGACGCAACGGGCCAGGCGTTCTTCGGCCCCAGCGGACCCGGACACCTCGGTGGCGCGCCCGCCCCGCAGAAGCTTTACTCGCGTCTTCGCAGCACCGACGACGCCGCTCGGGTCTGGAACCTGTCCGAGGAGATGGCCGGGGTGTTGTTCCCGAAAGCCTGAGTGGCGCGAGCCGCCTACGATTGACCACGTGCTTCTTGCGATCGATACCTCGGCCGGAACGAGCGTCGCTCTCGTCGACCGCGACCTCGGCATCATCGCCGAACGCAACTCCGCCGACACCCGCGGCCACGCAGAGGTCATCGGTACGTTCATCACCGAGGTGCTCGCTGGGCGCGAGGTAACCAGCTTGAGTGGTGTCGCGATCGGCATGGGGCCGGGTCCATTCACGGGGCTCCGCGTCGGCATCGCCGCCGGTCGCGCCTTCGCGTTCGGTGCCGGGATTCCGACAGTGCCGATCGTCAGCCACGACGCGATAGCGTTCGGCCACACCGAGCCGGTCATGGTCGTCACCGACGCTCGCCGCCGCGAGGTCTACTGGTCGCGGTACGCGGGCAGCGACGAGCAAGGGCTGCCCATCCGAGTGGACGGGCCAGCGCTGTGCCCACCCGCCGACCTGCCCGACGACGGCGCCTACACGCGCATCGACGCGCTCGAGGTGGCTGCGGCATCCGTCGGCCTGCTCGCCGAGAGCCTCTACGCGAACGGCCGCAGCTTCGCCGCCGATGTCGCGCTGTACCTGCGGGCTCCGGATGCCACGGCCCCGGGCGCCCCGAAGCGGGTGACCTCATGATCCGCACCGCAGGCGTGCCCGACCTCGAGGCGATCATGCAGATCGAGTCGAGCGTGTTCGAGTCGGACGCATGGAGCCCCGACGCCATGCGCGCCGAACTCGGCAGCCGCCACACGTTCTACCTCGTCGCGGAGTCCGACGGCCGCGTCGACGGCTATGCGGGCCTGCTCGCGCCGACCGGGTCGAGTCAGGCCGACATCCAGACGATCGCCGTTGTGCCCGAAGCGCGTCGCAAAGGTCTCGGTCGCGAGCTCGTGACGGCCCTTCTCGCCGAGGCGACCACGCGCGGAGCACGCGAGATCTTCCTCGAGGTGCGCGCCGACAACCCGAACGCGCAGGCGCTCTACGAGAGCCTCGGCTTCGAAGAGATCGCGATCCGGGTCGGCTACTACCAGCCCGACAACGTCGACGCGCACGTGATGAAGCTGGTGGTCGCGCAGTGAGCGAGCCACTGGTTCTCGGGATCGAGACGAGTTGCGACGAGACAGGCATCGGCATCGTGCGCGGTACGACGGTGCTCGCGAATGTCATCGCCTCCTCCATGGATGAGCACGCCCGCTTCGGCGGCGTCGTCCCCGAGATCGCCGCCCGCGCCCACCTCGAGGCGCTCGTTCCCGCCCTCACCGAGGCACTACGGATAGCGGATGTCACGCTCCACGACCTCGACGCCATTGCCGTCACGAGCGGCCCTGGGCTCGGGGGCGCCCTCATGGTGGGCGTCGGTGCGGCCAAGGCGCTCGCCGTCTCCACCGGAAAGCCCATCTACGCCGTCAACCACCTCGTCGGTCACGTGGGTGCCGACCTGCTCGGTGGAGACGATGTCGAGTACCCGACGATCGCGCTGCTGGTCAGCGGTGGCCACACCTCCCTTCTGCTGGTACGCGACCTGGTCAGTGACGTCGAGCTGCTCGGCGAGACGATCGACGACGCGGCGGGGGAAGCGTTCGACAAGGTGGCGCGCCTGCTCGGCCTGCCCTACCCGGGCGGCCCTCAGATCGACAGGGCGGCCATCGGTGGCGACCCGAAGGCCATCCGTTTTCCGCGGGGGCTCTCCCTGCCGAGAGACCTCGAGAAGCACCGCTACGACTTCTCGTTCTCTGGCCTCAAGACTGCTGTTGCCCGCTGGGTCGAGAAGAGCCGAGACGACGGCGACGAGCTACCGATCGCCGATGTCGCCGCAAGTTTTCGGGAGGCGGTCGCCGACATCCTGCTCACCAAAGCACTGGCGGCCTGCGCGGACTTCGGGGTGCCGCGCCTGCTGCTGGGCGGAGGCGTGGTCGCTAACGCGCGCATACGAGAGCTGGCCGCTGAGCGGTGCGCCGCGGCATCCGTCGAGTTGCGTATTCCGCCACTCGACCTGTGCACCGACAACGGCGCGATGATCGCCGGTGTCGCGAGCCAGCTGATCAGCGCCGGCCACGCGCCGTCGACCCTCGAGTTCGGAGCCGACTCGACATTGCCGGTCACGACGATCCAAGCCTGATCTGGCACTATGGCACCCATGACCGAAGCACCCCGCGTTCCTTCGCGAACCCATCCGCGAACCCATCCGCGAACGATGGTCATCAGCATTCTGTCGGTCGTCGGCGGCGTGGTCGGCGCAGTGATCAGCCCGGCCGGGTGGGGAATCCTATTGCCGATGGCCGCGATCGTGCTCGGCCTCGTAGGTCGACGTCGAGAGAGTGCACCCAAGCGCCTGTGGCTGACCGGTGTGCTGCTGGGCGTGGCCGGGATTGTCGTGAGCGTTGTCTCGTTGTTCTTTCAGTATCTGGCGGTCATGGCTGTGGCAGGTTTTTCTGCAGGCTGATCGTTGCCAGTATTGTGTGCAGTCAACCAACTAGGAGCAATGCATGTCTGACGTCAACCCGCCGGAACCGCCCGCCTACACGCCGCCGCCGGCCCAGCCCGCCTACCAGGCGCAGCCGTACCAGCAGCCGGTGTACGGCCAGCAGCCCTACTACGCTCCCGCGCCGCCGACGAACACGCTCGCGATCGTCTCGCTGATCCTCTCGCTGGTCGGTGTCGGCCTCGGTGGAATCATCACCGGCCACATCGCGCGCAAGCAGATCCGCGAGCGTGGCGAGGGCGGCGCCGGGCTGGCACTCGCTGGCCTGATCATCGGCTACATCGTCACCGGGATCGTGGTCGCGTACTTTGTTGTCGTGATTCTCTTCGTGGTCGTCTTCGGTGTCGGTGCAGCGGCGACTTACAACTCGTACTAGCTAGCACGATGGTGTGGGTTCGCGCGCTAGCGTGAACCCACACTGCATTTAAACGCAGCATTTAAGGAGTTGCCATGGCAGACGAGCCGACCGTTCCCCCGATCCCCCCGATCGAACCTCCGATCGAAGCTCCGCCGGCAGCACCAGTCGCGCCTCCAGTGCCCCCCGCACCACCCTCGGTTCCGCAGCCACCGCAGCCGCCCGTGCCCCCGTCGGTGCCTCAACCACCGGCTCCTCCCGCACCGCAGCCCCCTGCTGCCGTCGCACCGCCGGCATACGCGCCTGCCGCCGGCTACGCGCCAGCCCCGGGCTACGCGCCCGCTCCCGGGTACTCCTACTCGCCGGTTCCCACCGGGCCGAAGAAGGGGTTGGCCGTTACGTCCATGATCGTCGGCATCGTCGCGATTCTGTTCTTCGGCTGGGGCCTGATTCCCGGTGTGGCGGCCGTCGTGCTCGGCCACATCGCGCAGAAGCGCCAGCGTCATGCGGTTCCGTTCTGGCTCACGGGACTCATCACCGGTTACATCGCGATCGCGTGGGGAGTCGTCGTCACGATCATCGTCGTGTACGGCTTGATCCTCTCGGTTACCGACCCGACCAACTGGACCTACTAGACCACCCGCTGGGCGAGGATCGCGATGCGTTTCTCGCCCAGCCGGGTGAGGATGAGGGTCGCCGACTCGGGTCCGCTCGGGTTCAGTTTCTTCCGGAACGCTGCGGGGTCGATGTCGACCCCACGCTTCTTGATCTCGATGGTGCCGATTCCGCGTTCCCTGAGTTCGCGCTTGAGCGTCCGCTCGTCGAGCGAGAAGGTGTCGACCACGCGAAAGCAGGTGGCGAACGGGGAAACGACGGCTTCGTCTGTGCTGAGGTAGGCGATCTGCGGATGCAGCATCCTCGCGCCGAGCTGCCGCGCGAGGTCACCGATCAGCCGGGCCCGGATGACGCTGCCGTCGGGTTCGAGAACGTACTCGCCCAGCTCGCCAACGGTCTCGTCGACGCTGTCGCCCTCCGCGCTGATCTCCGCCATGCTGTCGCCCGTGAGCACGAGTGCCGCCCTCCCGATGCCGGGGCGTGCAAGCTGCGGCGACCACACCGCCACCTCCACCACGTCGCCCTGAACGCTCACCCACTGCGCCTCCCACCCCTCGGGGATGAGATCACGATCGATGCCGGGCCCGAGCTTCACGCCAGTCGGCTTGCCGGTTCCGAACGCGAAGTCGAGCGACGGTGTCCAGTCCGCGGGGTTCGACAGCCGGCGATCGCCGGAGCGCCGCGCCGGGTCGAGCCACACGGCGTCGAACGAATCGAGGTCGACCTGCTCGGCCGCGCTGTTCACGACAGTGGCATTCGGCCACGGCGCCAGGTTGTAGGCGGCGATCGCCGCAGTGACCTCGTCGAGCTCCACGGCGGTGACGTGCAGGTCGATAGCCGCCATCGCGAGAGAGTCGGCGCCGATGCCGCTGCCGAGGTCGACGACGCTCGTGAATCCGGCATCCCGGTAGCGGCCGGCGTGCAGGGCCGCGACTCGCAGCCGTGTCGCCTGTTCGAGGCCGTGCTCGGTGAACAGCATGCGCTGGGCGAACGGGCCGAACTTGGCGGCCGCCCGGGCGCGCAGCCGCGACTGGGTCAGAACCGCTGCCACGAGACCGGGGGAGTGCCCGAGCTTGCGCAGGCGGGCGACAGAGGCCACGACATCCGTCGACGAATCGAAGGTCGGGAGGGAGTCGAGCAGGTTCAGGCCATCGATACTGAGCAGCTCACGCAGTTCGTCTGACTCCATGCGCCTACCGTAGCCGTTGGCACTCACGTTGATCGAGTGCTAGCGCAGCGCTATAGTTGGGTTGGCACTCTCGCATTGAGTGTGCCAAGTGAGTTCGCCCAAGAATTTCGTAGTCAATGAAAGAAGAGGTAACCGTGTCGGTTTCCATCAAGCCGCTCGAGGATCGCATTGTCATCAAGCAGGTCGAGGCTGAGACCACGACCGCTTCGGGACTTGTCATTCCTGACACCGCCAAGGAGAAGCCCCAGGAGGGCGAGGTCGTCGCAGTAGGCCCCGGCCGCATCGACGATAACGGCAACCGCGTGCCGCTCGACATCGCTGTTGGCGACAAGGTCATCTACTCCAAGTACGGCGGCACCGAGGTGAAGTACGGCGGAGAAGACCTGCTCGTACTCTCGGCACGCGACGTGCTCGCCGTCGTCGTTCGATAGTCGTCGTTCGATAGTCAACGACTGACGTTTTACTGCCACGTAGGCCCGGGGACGCGTCCCCGGGCCTACGTGCGTTCCGGGCAGCCATAGGCTGAAGCAATGCCCTCGTTCGTCCCGAATCCCAAGCTCGGTGGCGGTTTCGCATTCGCCCTGAGCGCCTACGGCCTCTGGGGTGTTCTGCCGCTCTACTTTCTCCTGCTCGCGCCGATCGGTGCCCCAGAGCTCGTTGCGTGGCGCATCGTTCTCGCGCTGGTGTTCTGCGCGGTGCTGCTGACGGTGACCCGCGGATGGCCCGCACTCGTCGCCATCGTGCGCTCGCCCCGAACCCTGCTCACCATGGGCGCAGCGAGTTTCTTCATCCTGATCAACTGGTCGACCTACATCTTCGCCACCCTGACGGGTCACGTCGTCGAGGCGGCGCTCGGCTATTTCACGAATCCCATCGTGACCGTGCTGCTCGGCGTCTTCGTACTCAGGGAACGCCTTCGCGTTCTGCAGTGGGTCGCCATCGGCATCAGCGCGGTCGCTGTGCTCGTGCTCGCGATCA
>Ga0247808_10001494_pt1 | contig 11312 bp, 12 predicted proteins | sample UWRJL089202R1_FD_179914 | JGI IMG/M metagenome (GOLD analysis project Ga0247808, IMG submission 179914) | Plant litter microbial communities from Arlington Agricultural Research Station in Wisconsin, United States - UWRJ-L089-202R-1 | ecosystem: Environmental > Terrestrial > Plant litter >... | reverse complement strand
TCGCGTGTGTGTTCTTCGCCTTAGCCGGCGGGATCTCGGCTTTATTGATGCGAGGGTATAATTTTAACGTGTCGGCTGGTGTGGGGTTTGTCTCTTTGTTTGGACTGTCTGTCATGGCGGGTGTATTGCTTGTCAGTGCGATCAACAGGGAAAGGGAACTGTATCCGGAATTGGATCTATCCGTACTCATCACCAAAGCCTCTTCTTCGCAATTGAGAGCGATTATGATGATGTTGATGGTGGCCATCATTGGATTGGTACCGGCAGCTAAATCTTCCGGAATCGGTTCGGATGTTCAGAGGCCTTTGGCTACAGTTATTATCGGTGGATTGACGACGACTTTGTTATTTACACCGCTTGTATTACCGCCGCTTTATTTCTGGATAGAGAAGAGAAGGAAGTTGAAAACTGTGAAGAGTGAATCGTGAAGGGTGAATATGTATTTAAACACTTCACGATTCACTCTTCACTAATTACACATCCACAATCCCCTGAAAAAGCGTATATAAGACAAGAGCTTCAGCTAACCACGCCATCCCATGCGCACCAGACTTTCCAACGCAAACCTGTTTCAGAAAATGTCCGACCGTATGTTGGCTTTTCTGCAGCAAGGCATCAGCCCTGAAAAGATGGCGCTGGCTTTGGCCATCGGAATTACGATTGGCATTGTGCCTTTGCTGGGAATAACTACTTTGCTATGTACCTTGATTGCTTTTTGGCTGAGGTTGAACATGGCTTTTTTGCAATTGGTGAATTACATGGTTTACCCGATGCAATTATTGTTATACATTCCTTTTCTCAGAATAGGGGCTGGTTTTTTTTCGAAAGAAAAATTTAATTATTCGCTGGAAGACATCACAAACATGCTGACGAATGATCCTATGGGTACCATCGGTAAATTTTTTGTAGTTAACCTGTGTGGATTGCTCTTGTGGCTGATCATTGCTCCCGTGGTATTTGGAGTGAGTTATTTTATTGGCCGTGTAGTATTCAAGTCGATGGCAAAACAGTTTTCAACGGAACAGAAGGACTAAGAAGTCAATTTTTTTTAGCAACTTGTTTTCTAAATCCTCTTTTAATGATCCCTTGCCGGATTAAGATTTATGAACCGTTTGAAAAAATGCCTTCCTTTTATTTTTGCCGCTTTCTTGTTACTGGATGTTGTTTATTCTTTTCATCAGCACACACAAGTAGAATTGGACGGAGACATGGCCAGCGTCGCTTTGCCTTCTCCGAGTTACCGTAAAGTATTGGAAGATCCTTTTGGTTGGAGTGTGATCTTCAACCATGAAAATTATGCAGCACCGAATCGTTTTTTTGCACACTTTTCTATGTCCGCCTATTTTAAAACTGCACCGGCATTATTTCAATCCATCAGTACACCGATAGACAGCGTTTACCTGTCGGCGGCGGCAGCAAAAACAGTGATCCAAGTCATATTGATTTATTTGCTGGCTTTATATATTTCCAGACAGGGAAAGGTCACCAATAAAAAATGGCTGCTCGCTGCCGTTTTGATAACGCCTTTGTTTCAAACAGCAGGTTACAATGGCTTGATGGGCATTATAGATAAGTCAGTGGATTATACTTTTTTCTATGCCTTGTCAATGATTCCTTTGCTGATATTCTTTTATCCTTTCTATACTTCCTTGTACGAGGAAAAACCGTTTGACAAATCATGGTCAGATAAATTAGCCCTGATCTTTTTGACCGTGCTGCTTGCCTTCAATGGCCCTTTGGTTCCTGGTGTTGTCATTATCGTGTGTACGATGATTACCATCGGTCTTTTCATGAAATATTATGGGAAAGAATCTACCGGAACATGGATTCAAAAAACAATCACATCCATTATAAAACTAAAAGGCCCGCTTTTCACTTTCTTAGTTTTTGCGGGTATACTTTGTTTGTACTCTTTATACATAGGCACACACAATTTAGAAAACGACGAAACGATTCCTGTTCTACAGCGGTACGCGCGAGTGCCTTTCGGATTGCTGGAAGTGTTCACACAAAAAATCGGTATGCCATTGATTCTGATTACGCTGGCAGTGAATATAGTTCTGGTTAAAAAATTCCGTCAGGTAGAAGAAGGGAAGAAGATCATGACTTTGTTTAAAGTGCTTTCGTTGTTCTGTATTCTTTACATCATGATTCTGCCATTAGGGGGTTATCGCGCTTACCGACCAGATATTGTTCGAAGAGATACCATTCTCCCGGTGACGTTGTGTTTGTTTTTTATGTTTGGATATTCTTCTTATTTCATCATGCAGCAAATAACATTCGCTTATAAGAAGTTCTATTATGGTTTTATCGCTGTCATCTTGCTCCTCTTCACGATTGCGGATGCATCGATTAAAGCGGATAATGCGTGTGAGAAGGAAGCCTTGCAAGCAATTGCGGATTCACCAAAGGATGTAGTAGAGCTCCATACCGATTGTAAAGTAATGGCCTGGGGCAAGATGACTGATCCGGAACAGTCCAGAGTAAACGGAGAGATGTTGTACCACTGGGGCATATTGTCTAAGCCTAAATTGTATTACCAAAAATAATACGCTGGACGAAAAATGACACGAAGAAAACAGGCAATAAAAAAGCTATCCGCTTTAGCAGGATGGCTTTTTTATTGGAAAGACAAAGCTTATAATTTTACAGCAAGTCCGACAGTAAGTTCTCCGTTGAACATTACATAATGAAAACGTTTAGGTAAATCGTATGTTCCTAAATCAGTGTCCACCTTACTGGTTTTGTAGGAATAGACACCGATACCAATGTCGGCAAACATGCCAAGGTGCTCTGTGAAATATAATCGCATACCAAAAGAAGGCTTTACATAACCACCGGTCATTTTATATTGAAAGGTTCCATTGGTGCTGGGAATATCGGAATAACCCGGATCGTAATAATAGTTATCGGATTCTTCTGTATAATCCATCAGGCTGTATCCAAGAATCAAACGGGTATACAACTCCAATTTGCTGCGTTTTGCAAAGTGGAAAGCGCCGAAGATTCCAAAATTATTATTGCTGGATTTGTCAGAATTCGTGTTGATGTAAGCACCATGCTGATACGCCAAACCTAGTCCGAATTTATTACTGATCGCATATTCAGCGGTCACAGGAAATACTCCTCCGATGGTGTAATTAACTCTGAAATCGGAACCGTAAGAAGAATAACCATAAGATTCTGCGGTGTAGTTTTGATAGCCGTAGCCAAAGCCTACGCCAAAACCTCCATTGATGATAAAGTCATTTTTTTCAAAAGCCTCTTCTGATTGGGCAAAGGAAACAAAACTGCTGAATAGCATCAGCAAAAGGCTCAGGGCCGGGATGCATTTTTTCATAGGAAAAAGGGATAGAGAGAATAGATAAAAAAGAAAAAAAACAGTCCGCCTTTTCAGGCGGACTGTTTAAAGAATATTAATGATGATGTCCGTGTGGACCGTGAACGTGTCCATGATCAAGCTCTTCTTCAGTAGCTTCTCTTACACTGGCAATCGTACCTGAAAAGAATAGATTTTTACCGGCTAATGGATGATTAAAATCCATTACGATGACATCAGATTTCACTTCTACTACCGTACCGTTCATGGCATGACCGTCCTGATCGCGCATCGGAAGCACGTTACCGGCTTTCACCATGTTCTCGTCCAATTTACCATCTACTTCGAAAATGTTTCTTGGCAATTCAACGATGGCTTCTTCGTCGTATTCTCCGTAACCGTTTTCTGATTCAATGGAGAAAGAGAATTTATCACCGGCTTTCAAACCGTTTAAATGTGTTTCGAAATCTGGAAGTACATTGTTTGCACCAAATAAGAATACGAAAGGATTCTCCGGTGTTGTTGTTTCAAAGGCTTCGCTGGTTGCGCTGTCGAGACGAAGTTCGTACAGCAGCTCCACCACTTTGTTGTTAGCTATTTGCATGATATAAGCGTTTTTTGGAAAGAGCGTAAAGGTAGATTTATTTGGTTTCAAATCCTCTTTTTAGGAATAAAATTGAATAGTGGCATGAAAAAAAATAAAAACGGGAATTATAAGGAATGAAGAGGTGTTTGAGTGGCATGGAAAAATCAATAGAAGGGCTTAATATCGCCGTAAGCGAACTTTCAGGAACTTATACCTATAATCAGTACCGTCAGCTTATTGACCAGTTATTGGCAAAGAACAATACCACCGGCAGCAATCAATCTGCTTTTTATATTGATTATTCGCGTCAGAACGTAGAACGCATGAAGCGTGCCGAAGAGCTATTGACAGTACCCCTCGATGTGTCACAACAGGTAACGAAACCTTACCAGTTTTTATTGATTTCAGAAGCCTGGTGCGGAGATGCTTCTTATACTGTTCCCGTAGTCGCTGGTTTAGCCAAAGCCTTACCTGCAGTGGATCTCACCATTATTTTGCGTGATGAGCATTTAGAAATCATGGATAAATTTCTCACCAATGGAGGGCGGTCAATAGCCAAACTGATCATCATAGATCCCACGACACATCAGGTATTGGGAGATTGGGGTCCTCGCCCGGAAAAGGCTCAGGAAATTGTGACGGAGATGAAACAAAGACCGGATTTTAATCAAAAGGAAATGGCCACCGAACTCTTTAAATGGTACGAAGCAGATAAAGGAAATAGTACGTTGAATGAAATCATTGCTGTGTTGCAATCCTTAGAGCAATAAAAAAAGGGACGCGAGCCAGGAGGTACGAATCTTACGCACCTCCTGGCTCGTCCCTATAAATACTCCCATTCATCAAACATCGCCGCCAGCCCACGATGAACGCCTTCTGCATCGATCACATTCCATAAGGTCACGTTACGAATGTAGAATTCTTTTCCATTCGCATCGATGCGAATGCCTTCGTAATTTTCTATGTAGCCCTTTGCAAAGGCCTCTTTCAATGCGGCTTCACGCTTCTCTACTTTATCTTCCCGCGCAGACAAACGAGAAGGGAGTTGAGTAAATTGTTCCCAATCCATTCCCCAAAGCGCCTGAGCAGAGCGATTCGCGTAGTTAAAAACCGGATCTTTTTCAATGCCATGTGACACAACAATCCAATCACTTGTATATAAAGCCTCTGTTAATGGAAGCTTCGTAAGATCGACTGGAAAAGGTTTTCCACATACCTTTTCATAACTTTCTCTTAATAAAACAGAGTGTTTATGCACTTCAATGCTTTCAATAATGCTGTTTAGGTTCATTTTTTAATTCATCCTGTAGAACAATGCATTAAAATTAACTAAAACTACTTGTTATGGTAATGCTAACTCCTTGAAAGCAAGGCTTGAACTTATCCACAACAGGCACCAAATGGCATGGTTTAGCGTATATAAAGAAGTAATGAATCAAACCCTTAAACAGGAGGCTCTTATGGCAATGAAGATTCGTACCCAAGCGCTGTTGCAATTTCTAAATCCGATTGCAAAAAAGCCAATGCAGCAGTTGCACCGTCAATACTGCAGAATAAAAGGAAAATTATATTTCCCTTCTACTTCCATCCCGCTCATGAAAGCCAAAGTCTGGATCGAGACAGCCAATGGCGCAAAGTTTCCAATCGCCTACTCATCAGAAGACGGTGCCTTCATCATGGATATGCTCACAGGAAGAGGGACATCAACGTTAAGAGTAAGTTATTTCGGTAAAGAGTATACCTTCGAAAACATTGCAGGATCGCTGGGCTCCGTGTTTCATCCGGGTTTCATGACCGCAGATGATCTGGCGCTGGTACTGGATGTAGAGAAAAATGCAGTACCGTTTATTCGATTGATGGAAGAGAAAAACTAATTATAGAAAATAGAGAAATAGAAAATAGAGAATAAAGATCTATTTTTCTATTTCTCTATTTTTTATTCTCTAAAATGGCAGGTCGTTCAATTCATCCGCATTTCCGGAAGTGAAGGTTTGACCTGCAGGGAAATCATCTGCACCGCCGTTGTTATTATTTCTTGCAGCAGGAGAAGATGGAACACCATTATCCGCTTCTACTTTCCATGCTTTGGCATCTGTATACCATTTGCCATTGTACTCGCGGCTCTCCACGTCAAACGATACTTTTACCGCAGTGCCTTCTGACAAAGGACTTTGATCGATTTTATCTCCCCATAAACTGAAGCATACCTTTTTAGGATAGTTGCCTGAAGTTTCAATTACAAATTCCTGTTTTTTCCAACCGCCGTTTTTACCGTCGCCTTTTTGCAGCGCAAGCAACTGCACTATTTTACCTGATAGTTCCATTCTTAATCGTTTGCTAACAAATTATTTTTTAATATTATCCGCTACCTGAGCGCCTTCAAAAATACAAAAATGACGGTTAGAAAACTATTAAATACCCCCCTTCAATTCTGGACCTTTGTCTTACTCAGTAGCTTTGCCGCATTTCTGATTTACGAACTTCGTGATTATGCCAATGCCTTCCTGGGAACCATTATTTTTTATGTCCTTTTTAAGCCTGTTATGCAGCGTTGGCACCTGAAAAAGGGATGTAACAAACATGTCGTAGCATCCATCCTGGTCTTTCTTATTTTTGCTATTATAGTTGCCCCATGTATTGTTATCGGTGCCTTCTTCATACCCAAACTCAGTTTATTGCTGAGTGATTCTTCTTTTCTCATTCAATCCTTTTATGAGCTTGAAGATAAGATTGTGAAATACACCGGATACAAAATCATTACTCCCGAAAACCTGAACAGTCTAAGGGCTTACATGGCCGAATGGGCAAATGTTGTGATTGGTGAAACCATTAATCTGCTTGCTAATTTATTGCTGATGTTTTTCATGGTGTATTTCAGCTTCCTCAACATCGGTAAACTGGAAGATTACCTGGAAGAGTTTCTGCCTTTTAAAACGCAGACCCTGCACCGCTTTTCAGTAGAGTTGAGAACGATGACCTATACCAATGTTATTCTTGCTCCTTTACTCGCTCTTTTGCAGGGCTTTTGCTCCTTTCTGGCCTATTGGTATCTGGGCTTGAATCAGCCATTATTTTGGGGAATCATGACCGCTGTCTTTTCTTTTTTGCCGGTTATAGGTTCAGCCATCATTTGGCTACCGGCAGCCGTGTATCTTTACACCGCCGGCATGCACTGGCAATCCTATGTCATGATTGGTTATGGAATCCTAATCATTGGCGTTTCAGACAATCTTTTCCGATTTATTTTTGCCCGTAAAATAGGTGATGTTCACCCGATGATTACTATATTGGGCATATTGTTGGGGGTTCATTTGTTTGGAGTAGCGGGTTTTATTTTTGGACCGTTATTGTTGTCTTACTTCTTTTTGATGCTGGACATTTATAAGCAAACCTATTTAAGCGAGCAACAAGAGGTCGTCAACAGCCAGGAGAATAAGAGTGAACTTTAAAGAACGCAAACTTGTATAACATTTTGCATGCACGCATCGTTTAATTAAATAAAGATGAAACCAAGAGACACCGTTGACTTTCACATCAAGTCGGCATGGCATCACATTTCAAAAGTATACAATGAGCAGGGCGCTCCTTACGGAGCTACAGCAGCTACAGGCTTTGTATTACTGAACATTGACGCAGTGGAAGGTTCCCCGGTAACGACGATTGGTCCGGCCCTGGGAATGGAGCCTGGAAGTTTATCCAGGATTTTAAAAAAGTTAGAAAAAGAAGGAATTATACAACGGATTCAGGATCCAAGCGACAAACGGTTGGTTAGGGTTTTTTTGACAGAAAAGGGAAAGCTATTTCGAGAAGTGGCCAGAAAAACAGTCAAGACATTCAATGTCAAGGTAAAGGAAGAAATTCCGGAAGCTAAATTGACCGTGTTTTTTGAAGTCATGGACAAGATCCACGAGATTATTCAGAAGAAGAGTATTTATAATAATCAATAATTCAATCCGCTGTATTTATTATGAAGAGGAGAATAGCAAAGGTTGTTGTTTTGGGATCTGGCGTCATGGGTTCGCGCATCGCCTGTCATTTTGCCAACATTGGTGTTCAGGTTCTGCTACTGGACATCGTACCTAAGGAACCCAACGACCAGGAAAAGGCGAAAGGCCTTACACTGGAAAGTAAGCCGGTTAGAAACCGCATAGTCAACGATGCACTGCTTGCTGCAGTAAAATCCAATCCTTCTCCCCTTTATGATCCGGCATTCGCTCAACGCATTGAAACCGGCAACTTCGACGATGACATGCCACGCATCGCCGATTACGACTGGGTATTGGAAGCGGTAGTAGAAAACCTTGACATCAAGAAAAAGGTTTTTGAACAAGTAGAAAAATTCAGAAAAGCTGGTACGCTTATAACGTCCAATACATCGGGTATTCCGATGCATGACATGAGCGAAGGACGCAGCGAAGATTTCCGCAAGCATTTCTGCGGCACACACTTTTTCAATCCTCCGCGTTATTTACAACTCCTTGAAATCATCCCGAATCCCGCTACAGACCCGGAAGTCATTGACTTCCTGATGCACTACGGCGATCGCTTCTTGGGGAAAACCACTGTATTGTGTAAAGACACCCCGGCGTTTATCGCCAACCGCGTCGGTATCTACAGCATGATGGAAGGCCTGAGCGTGATGACTCAATTGGGTTTAACCGTAGACGAAATTGATAAGTTGACTGGTCCTGTCATCGGCAGACCAAAGTCCGCCACCTTCCGTACCATTGACGTCGTAGGTTTGGATACACTGACGAAAGTGGCAAGAAATTTATCGAACCTTCCGAACGACGAGAAGAAAGATTTATTCATCGTTCCCGAGATCCTGAATAAAATGGAAGCCAACAAATGGTTGGGAGACAAGACAGGACAAGGATTCTATAAGAAAACAAAAGACGCTAGTGGTAAGACAGAAATCTTAGCACTGGATCTTCAAACCTTAGAATACAAACCACAAGGCAGACCTAAGTTCGCTACATTGGAAGCGACAAAGACCATTGACGGGTTGAAAGACCGTTTCAAGGTCTTGCTTTCCGGTTCTGATAAAGCGGCGGACTTCTACCGCAAAACATTTCTGGGATTGTTTGAATACGTTTCCAAACGCATTCCTGAAATTTCTGACGAATTGTACCGCATCGACGATGCCATGAAGACTGGCTTCGGCTGGGAATTGGGTCCTTTCGAAACATGGGATGCTCTTGGTTTGGAGCGCTCCATGAAACTATTCGAGAAAGAAGGCAAGAAGCCTGCAGCTTGGGTAGAAGAAATGATCGCAGCCGGTCATAAGTCATTTTATAAAGTAGAAAACGGATTGAAAAGCTACTACGATGTAGCTTCGAAATCATACAAAGTCATTCCCGGTACAGAATCTTTTATTATCCTTGACAACTACAGAGAACGTAAACCGGTGTTTCAAAACTCGGGCGTTACATTGCACGACATCGGCGATGGTATTTTGTGCTTAGAGTTCCACACCAAGATGAACACGCTGGGTGGCGAAGTCATCGAAGGCATCAACAGAGCGATCTCTATCGCAGAAAAAGATTACAGGGGTTTAGTCATAGGTAATCAGGGACCGAACTTCTCTGCCGGCGCCAACCTTGCGCTGGTATTGATGTACGCGGTAGAACAAGAATACGATGAAATTGATTTCATGATCCGCTCCTTCCAGAACACCATGATGAGAGCGCGTTACTCTTCGATTCCTGTGGTGGTTGCACCACATCATCTGACATTGGGTGGTGGTTGTGAAATCACACTGCATGCCGATCATGTGCAGGCGCTTTCTGAAACTTATATTGGATTGGTTGAATTCGGAGTCGGTTTGATTCCTGCCGGTGGCGGAACAAAAGAATTGACCTTGAGAGTATCTGATTCTTTCGAGGACGGCGACATTCAACAAAATAATCTGAAGAATGCTTACATGAACATTGCTATGGCGAAAGTGGCGACATCTGCACACGAAGCCAAAGCCATGAATATCTTAAGAAGAGGCGATGGCATTTCCATTGGTCCCCGCATGCAGCTGACCGATGCAAAGAATGCAGCAATCGCTTTGGCGGATGCAGGTTACACACAACCGAAACAACGCAAAGACATTAAAGTATTGGGTCGTCAGGCATTGGGGATGTTCCATGCCGGTGCACACACCATGGTTTCCGGAAAGTACATCAGCGAACACGATCGTAAGATCTCTGAGAAGTTGGCGTACATCATGTGCGGAGGAGATTTGTCTTCACCGACATTAGTTTCTGAACAGTATCTGTTGGATCTCGAAAGAGAAGCTTTCTTATCCTTAACCGGGGAGAAGAAAACATTAGAACGTATTCAGAGTATATTAACCAGTGGCAAACCTTTACGCAATTAATTGTTGACGATCATGGCAAACAGAGAAGTATATATAGTAGCAGGATACAGATCAGCTGTGGGCAAAGCACCAAGAGGCGCTTTCCGTTTCACAAGACCCGATGATTTGGGCGCAGCAGTCATTAAGCATTTAGTAGCGTCTGTTCCTCAGCTGGACAAAGAACAGATAGACGATGTCATCGTAGGTAACGCCACACCGGAAGCAGAACAAGGCCTGAACATCGGTCGTATGATTTCACTGATGGGATTGGATACGGTAAAAGTTCCAGGCATGACTGTGAACCGTTATTGTTCTTCCGGATTAGAAACCATTGCTATTGCTGACGCAAAAATTCGTGCAGGCATGGCGGAATGCATCATTGCCGGTGGCGTGGAATCTATGTCGCCGATTCCTTTCGGAGGCTGGAAGATTGTTCCGAACTTTGAAGTGACGAAAGCAAACGCCGATTACTACTGGGGAATGGGCTTAACAGCGGAAGCTGTAGCCAATGACTTTAAAATTTCCAGAGAAGATCAGGATGCTTTCTCTTACAAGTCACACATGAAGGCTGCGAAAGCAATCAAGGAAGGAAAATTCAAAGACGATATCGCACCGATCAAAGTCACTGAAGTTTACCTGGACGAGAAAGAAAAAAGAAAAACACGTGAATACATCGTCGATACAGACGAAGGGCCGAGAGCAGATACTTCTGTAGAAGCGTTGGCTAAACTGAAACCGGTATTTGCTAACGGCGGTTCGGTAACAGCCGGTAACTCTTCTCAAACATCAGACGGCGCGGCTTTTGTCTTGTTGATGTCAGAAGACATGGTCAAGAAATTAAACTTGAAACCTATCGCCCGTTTGGTCTCGTATGCAGTAGCAGGAGTAGAGCCCCGCATCATGGGTATCGGTCCGATCGAAGCGATTCCGAAAGCCTTGAAACAAGCCAACATGACCTTGGATCAAATTGATCTGATTGAATTGAATGAAGCCTTCGCTTCACAATCTCTGGCGATCATTCGTACCTTAGGGTTGAACGAAGAAAAATTGAACGTCAACGG
>Ga0247808_10001493_pt1 | contig 11313 bp, 7 predicted proteins | sample UWRJL089202R1_FD_179914 | JGI IMG/M metagenome (GOLD analysis project Ga0247808, IMG submission 179914) | Plant litter microbial communities from Arlington Agricultural Research Station in Wisconsin, United States - UWRJ-L089-202R-1 | ecosystem: Environmental > Terrestrial > Plant litter >... | reverse complement strand
TGATGATTCTGATAACAAGCTGATGGATGTGCAGCTGAACTACACCAAAGACTTTGGCAAGCACCATTTGGACGCTGCCGCAGTTTATGAGTGGCAGGCGCAGATGGATTATGGTAGTGGAAGTGCAGCCAGAGGCTTTGTAAACGACCTTGCTACCTACAACAACCTGGGTCTTGGTGATTTCTCTAAAGTGCAGGCAGGAGATTATTCTTCGTACAGAAATCAGCGCCGGACAGTTTCTGTCCTGGGTCGTTTGAACTATTCCTTTCTGAACAGATATCTCTTCACGGCGAATTTCCGCCGGGATGGTGCAACGGTGTTTGGCGCCAACCATAAATGGGGGAATTTTCCATCTACTTCTGTAGCCTGGAAAATTGATCAGGAGCCTTTCATGCAGGGCCAGAAATTTTTTAAATCCCTAAAACTGCGAGCAGGTTACGGTATTACCGGAAATCAGCAACCGCTTGGGGTATTACAATCCCTACAGATTGTACAAGGCTCTGGAACGGTTTATTTTGCCGGTAATGTGCAGACAAATTTCCGTACCACCCAGAATGCGAATGCCGATCTGGAATGGGAAAGAAAGAAATCGACGAATATAGGGCTTGACTTTGCCATCCTGAACGGCCGACTGAGCGGTAGTTTCGATGTGTATAAAAACACGACAGATAAACTTTTATATGGATATACGGTGCCGCAACCCCCATTTCCGACTGGATCCATCCAGGCCAATGTTGGTAGTATTCAGGGACGTGGTGTCGAAATGGCACTAAATTATGACCTGATCAGCACAGAATCTACCCGGTTGAGCCTTGGAGGAAATGTAACACTAATGGATTCAAAGGTACTTAACCTCAGCGGTTCATTAAACGGCGTTCCGCTTATCACCAACTACATTCCATATGGTCAAAATGCTTTTCTGGTTGTAGGACAGACAATCGGTGCAATCTATATCCTGCAGCATGAAGGTGTGGCTGCCAATGGCGCTGAAACTATCGTCGATCAGGATAAAAACGGAAAGATTGATGCTGGAAACACCAGTCCCGACAGAATTTTTGCCGGTCAGACCCAACCTAAATACAATTTTGCCTTTACGCCAAGCTTCAGATACAAGAACTTCGATGCTTCTGTATTGGTGCGTGGATCGGGTGGTAACAAATTGTACAACCGCTTAAGGTCTAACCTAAGTTACCTGGAAAACCTGGGTAAATCTAACCTGCTTGCCAGTGCTATTGACGACAATATGTTTACTTCAGCATTTCCCCTCGCTACGGACTACTGGTTAGAGGACGGCAAGTTTGTCAGAATTGAAAATGTAAACCTCGGTTATCGTATCCCTACAGCTAAATCAAAACACATCAGCAACCTCCGCTTTTCAGTGACAGGCCAGAACCTCTTCCTGTTTACTAAATACTCGGGCATCGACCCTGAACAAACCGGAGGAGATAACGGGATTTATCCGAGGGTAAGAAATTTTGCTGTAGGTCTTAACATCACCTTAAAATAACAATGACCATGAAAAAAATAATCTTAAGCATACTGACGATAGGGCTATTTGCCCAAAGCTGCACGAAAGTTAATGAAAACGTATATGATAAATATACTGCTGATGAATTCTTTGCAGACCCTAAAGGCCCGGATATCGCGCTGGCTAGTGTATACGCCAGGATGCCGCAGTTTGGCGGTGGCGACAACGGGTATTATGACACCAATAATATGTCGACGGATGAACAGGTAGTACCGCACAGGACCAGCGGCGACTGGGGGCCGGAAAATGCCTATCTCTACACCAGGGCATGGACGCCAACGCTTGGGCAGATCAATACCACCTGGAATGCCTGCTACAATTCCATCTACCTGGCCAATCTGGCGGTAACGCAGCTGGAGAAATCAAGTGCTCCTGCTGCTAAGATTGCTGAAGTAAAAATACTCCGCGCCTGGTTCTACTACCTGCTGATTGATGATTTTGGGGATGTTCCTTTTTACACCGACAATAATATCACTACTGCCCAACTTAAAGTGCAGACCAGGACGCAGATCTACAACTGGATTGTAACTGAGCTGACAAGTAACGCTGACCTGCTGCCTGAAACTAAAGGCGGTGTATTCTATGGCCGCTTTAATAAATGGGCAGCCTATACTTTCCTTGCGAAGATGTACCTGAATGCGGGTGTTTACACCGGTACGCCTAAATGGGCAGAATGCCTGGCGGCATGTACTAAGGTTGCTGCCGGTGGTTATACCCTCCATCCGGGAACGGCAAATGCATCAAGCCCACTCGGCAATAGGTATTATGAGCTCTTCGGCGATGTGTGTCCGGATGATGAAACCATTCTGGCGATCTGGCTGAAACGTAACGTGATCGGCAATAATGTGCTTGCATTGAGAAGTGTTAACGGACCTAATGGTGTGGCCATGTTTGGTTATGCAGGTTGGAACGGAACTATCGTTCCTGAAGAAACCTATAATAAGTACGCCGCAGATGATGTCAGGAAGAAACAGTTCCTGATTGGCCCTCAACCTGGTGGGGTTACTTACACCGCAAAAGTGACCTCTTTAATCAACCCGGGTGCCGGTGTTACTGAAGGTGTCAGAAATGTGAAGTTCTATCCTGTGGCGCCTAATGATGGCAGCGGAAGCTCGAATGACTTCCCAATTTACCGCTTCGCGGATATCCTGCTGATGCAAGCAGAATGTCATGTCCGGATGGGTGATGCCACAGCAGCTAAACCTTTCATCGACCGTGTTCGGGTACGTGCGGGACTGCCTGCACTGACGGCAAATCCTACGCTTGAGAACATTTATGATGAGCGTGGTTTTGAACTGAACTGGGAGGGTCACCGCCGTCAGGATATGATCAGGTTTGGCACTTTTACACTTGCCCATGGCCTCGTTCCTGCGGTAGATGCGCACTGGCAGCTGTTCCCTATTCCAACTGCAGCAATGAACGCAAATCCCAATTTAAAGCAAAATCCAGGTTATTAATGGCACTTAAATGCCTTTAAAGCTTTTATCACTTACCTTTACCGGAGGCTTAACCAGCCTCCTTTTATACATTTAAACACACAAATTGATGAAACACACAATCTTTCCTAATTACAAAAAGCTGGTATTCAGTTGTATGATTACAATGGCATGCGCTATTGCAGCACCTGCAATTTCCTTCGCACAAAGTAATGCTACTTATCCACCACAATATGGCAAACCATACACCGACGTACCTGATCGCCGCGATGTAACACTCTATCAGGTCAATACGCGTTCTTTTAGTCAGACTGGCGATTTCAAAGGGGTCACAGCCCGCCTGGATTCAATCAAAGCATTGGGCGTTAATGTGATCTATCTGATGCCGATCTATCAGGTTGGCGTGCTTAAGGGTTCCAATTCTCCTTACGCGACACAGGATTATGATGCTGTGGGTAAGGAATTCGGAACGCTGGAAGACCTGCGCGCATTGGTAGATGGTGCACATAACAGGAAAATGGCGGTAATGCTTGATATCGTGGCCAACCATACTTCATGGGACCACCCATGGATCGCTAATAAGGATTGGTATGAGCAGGATTCGGTAGGTAATATCAAATGGCCCCGCGACTGGAAAGATGTAGCGCAACTCAATTTCAAAAACAATGAGGTACGCCAGGCGCTGATACATTCTATGAAAGCATGGGTATACAAAGCCAATATTGACGGTTTCCGCTGTGATTTTGCTGATGGCCCACCGCTTGATTTCTGGAAACAGGTAAATGATAGCTTGAAGACTATCAAAACGCATAAACTATTGATGCTTGCTGAAGGTGAGAGTTCCAAATACTTTCAGGCGGATTTTGACTATTCATTTGGATTCCATTTTTTCGGCAACCTGAAAAGCATTTTCAAAAGAAACAAATCCGTGAAATCTATTGATTCGGTATTTGTTAGAGACTATAAAGGTGCAGCTGAAGGTCAGGCTGTAGTTACCTATACTACCAATCACGATGTGAACGGTTCTGATGGTACACCTCAGGAACTATTTGACGGGAAAGATGGTTCTATGGCCGCTTTTGTTGTTGTAGCTTACATGAAGGGGATCCCGATGATTTACAACGGACAGGAGATTGCACTGCCCTACCGACTTACCTTTCCATTCGTTCGCACGAAAATCGACTGGAGCACCGGTGCGGCAAATCAGGATGTAACGGCGTTCTATAAAAAGATTGTTGCCTTCAGAAATAAAAGCACTGCCATCCGCCGCGGAACAATGACTTCGTTCAGCAGTGATGATGTAGTAGCATTTACAAAAACATCAGGCAAGGACAAAGTGCTTGTATTATCAAACCTTAGGGCTAAAGACGTTACGTACACCTTGCCGTCGACTGTAACGGCTTCGGGATGGAAGGATGCTTTCACAGGCAAAAAAACAAGCATCAGTACAGAAATTAAATTGAAGCCATATCAGTATATCGTTCTAAACCAATAATAACAACCACTATGTATAAGAGAATCCTCAACCTGCTGTTACTGGCAGTCGTCTTACTGGTAACGCCTGCAGCAGCTATTACGATAAACCGTGTGGAGCCCGCCAACTGGTGGGTTGGCATGAAGAAGACTGAATTCCAGATCCTGGTTTACGGACCAAATATTGGCAATGCCAAAGTAAGCATCAACTATCCCGGCGTAACCTTAAGACAGGCGGCAAAGGTAGAAAACCCGAATTATGTATTCCTGTATGTCAATGTTGCTAAGGGTGCAAAAGCGGGAACGGTACCGCTAAACTTTAGCAATGGCAGCGAGAAATTTACGTATAGCTATCCATTGAAAAGTCGCAATGACCAAAGTGGCGCTTTAGGCTTTGATGCTTCGGACGTGTTATACCTGATTACGCCTGACCGTTTTGCAAATGGTAAGCCAGAGAATGACAATTGGGACAGTGTGTCGGTTAACCGGAACAGCCCGAATGCCCGCCATGGTGGTGATTATGCAGGTGTGGCCCAGAAACTTGATTACATGAAAGATCTGGGTATTACTACTGTTTGGCTCAACCCAATACAGGAAAACAAGATGCGTGGCGGCTCCTATCACGGTTATGCCATTACGGATTTCTACAATTCAGATCCGCGTTTTGGCTCGAATGAAGAATTCAGGGCGCTTACTAAAACTACCCACGATAAGGGTATGAAAATGGTGATGGATATGGTTTTGAACCACTGTGGAAGTTCACACTGGTGGATCAAAGATCCACCTACAAAAGATTGGATTAACAATAAAGGCGTGTTCTTGCAGACCAATCATGCTACCGTATCAGTGATGGATGTACATGCTTCTCCAACAGAGCGTGCTACTTTCCAGAATGGTTGGTTTACCCGCGGTATGCCGGATTTAAACCAGACAAACCCGCATCTGGCAACTTACCTGATCCAAAATAGCATCTGGTGGATTGAATATGCACGTATTGATGGTATTAGACAAGATACTTATTCTTACATGGACTTCGATTTTCTTGCCCGCTGGAATAAAGAAGTGTATGATGAATATCCAAACTTCAACATCGTAGGTGAGACCTGGTACAACAAGAGCACCTCTTCAGCCTGGTGGCAGGGAAATTCCATCCTGAGCAAGAAAAATCCTAACCTAAAAACACCAATGGATTTTTCACTGACCTTCGCGATGCAGAAAGCTTTTGACGGAAAAACTGATAACGGTTACCTTCAAGATATGTTTGAAGACATCGCGCAGGATTTTATCTATGCCGATCCGTACAATATCCTGACGTTTTTAGACAACCATGATCTTGGCCGCTTTAACCGCAAAGAAGATACGGACTTAAAACGTTACAAACAGGGTCTGGCCTTTTTACTCACCATGCGCGGTATTCCGCAATTGTATTACGGCACGGAAGTGCTCATGACGGGAACCAAGGAAGAAGGTGACGGACGTTTAAGGGTAGATTTCCCTGGTGGATGGCCAGGTGATAAATCAGATCAGTTTACTAAAGCCGGACGCTCGGAAATGCAGAACGAAGCCTGGGATTATCTTCAGAAGATACTAAAATGGCGTAAAACGAGTGATGCAGTAATGAAAGGTAAAATGATTCACTATGCGCCTAACAACGGCATCTATGTTTATGCCCGCATCAAAGACAACAAAACGGTGATGGTAATCCTGAACAGTGCGTTAAAAGATCAGTCTGTTTCGATGGGTCGCTTTACCGATGTTACAGGAACATTTACTTCCGGGAAAGACATCATCTCCGCGAAAACCTTCCCCCTGAATGCCGCGATCTCTATACCTGCAAAAGGTGAGTACATCCTTGAACTCAGCAAATAGGTAAGGAACGATCCCGTAATACCCCCCTACTAATTTCTTTATTAGACAGCGATCTGCCCCCTCAAAAGGGCAGATGGCTTTCGCTTACACGATTTAAATCATATGGAATTAAAAAAAATTATTGCTACACTCGCTTGTCTGGCAACCGTGCTCAAACTGAGCGGACAGCAGGCAGTTCTGAGTCCGGGCACTATCGAAAGTGTCAAGATCAACGGACAGGAAATCAGCTTTAAAGCTCAAAACGCCTGGGGCAGTTTGACGGTCTATAGTCCTTCCATTGTCAGGTTAAGGCTGGATAAAAAACCTTTGGCTAAAGATTTCTCTTACGCTGTAATCGGCAAGCCTCAAAAAACCACTATGAAGGTTACGGAAACAGCAGAAAGTATCACGGTTGTAACCGATTCGCTGAAAGCGGTACTATACCGGAAACCCTTCAGAATTGCCTATCTTACTTTGGATGGCCGGATAATCAATGAAGATGAAGCAGGTCTGACAACTTCCTGGGCAGGCGATGAGGTTACGACTTATAAAAAAATTGTACCGCGCGAACGCTTTATCGGATTAGGCGAGAAGACCGGCAATCTGGACCGGGCAGGCAATGCCTACACCAATTGGAATGAAGATAACTTTGGCTATGCAGTGAATAAAGACCCGCTCTATTCATCGATCCCTTTTTACATCGGTATTCATGATAAACTTAACTACGGTATCTTTTTAGACAATACCTACCAGACAGATTTTAACTTTGGTGCAAGTAATAACCGCTTTTCTTCTTTCGGCGCCAAAGGCGGAGAGATGAACTATTATTTTATTTACCATCAGCGCCTTGCCGATATCATCACTTCTTACACCGCGCTAACCGGCAGAATGAAAATGCCGCCCCTATGGAGCCTGGGCTACCAGCAAAACCGCTATAGTTACTATCCTGATTCAGAAGTGTTACGCGTTGCCAATACCTTGCGCGAGAAAAAAATCCCTGCCGATGGCATCACCCTGGATATCCATTACATGGACAAATACCAGTTGTTTACCTGGGACAAAAGCCGCTTTCCTGATCCGAAAGGCTTGTCTGACCAACTTGATAAACTGGGCTTCAAATTAACGGTGATTGTAGATCCGGGGATTAAGGTGGAAAAAGGTGCTAAGGCTTTTGAAAGTGGGTTAGCAAAGGACGTGTATATAAAGTACAGCGACAATACAAATTATACTGGACAGGTTTGGCCTGGCTGGTGCTATTTCCCTGATTTTACCAGCGAAAGGGGCAGAAGCTGGTGGCATGATCAGGTAAAGTTTTTCGCCGACAACGGTGTGAAGGGGATCTGGAATGACATGAATGAAATATCCACCTGGGGACAAAAGATGCCGTCGAACGTGCTTTTTGATTATGATGGCGCGAAGACCAATCACCTGCAGGCCCATAATGTATACGGCCTGGAAATGGCCAGATCCAGCTTTGAGGGCGCCCGGGAACATTTTAAGGAACGCCCTTTCATCCTAACAAGATCAGGATATGCAGGCTTGCAACGCTATACTGCCATTTGGACGGGAGATAACCGATCTGAAGATAATCACATGATCCTGGGTGTGCGGTTGATGAACAGCCTTGGACTTAGCGGCGTGCCATTCACCGGCATGGATATTGGTGGTTTCACAGGCGGGGCCAGTACGGCCTTATATACCCGCTGGATGCAGATTGGTGCCTTTATCCCCTACTTCCGCAACCATACCCAACTCAATAGCAAATCGTCAGAACCCTGGACTTATGGGGAAGATGCACTGGCCGTTACAAGGAACTTTATCAACCTGAGGTATAAATTATTGCCGTACCTCTACTCCACGTTCTATGAAGCCTCGCAAAATGGCTTGCCGATCATGCGTTCGCTGGCATTAGCCTATACGTTCAACAATAAAATTTATCAGCCAGCTTACCAGAATCAATACTTTTTTGGCAATGCCTTCCTGGTAGCGCCCTTTGAAAGCACCAAAGAGTATGGCAGAATCTATCTCCCTGAAGGATCCTGGTATGATTTGTACACCGATGAAAAGTTAAAGGGTGATCAGGAACTGGTTAAACCACTTTCTTCTGGCACACTGCCGGTCTATGTCAAGGGGAGTAGCATTATTCCAATGCAGTCGCTGGTACAGTCTACTGCTGAAGTACCATCCGATACCCTCTCGCTGCATGTTTACAATGGCGACACTAAAAATGAATTCTTGCTTTATGAGGATGACGGAAAATCATACAACTACGAAAATAATGAAAGTGCAAGGCGCTTAATCACTTTCGACCCCAAAAGCAATAGCATTGTCATAGCAGAAGTTGCAGGATCGTATTCCAGTAAAATCCATGCAATTAAGTTGATTTTACATGGCTTTTCACCTCAGGAGCTGAAGCTGGATAATAGTATTTTAAAGTTCAAACCTGCAGCTTACCGAATGATTCCATCTACACGGAGTATTGATCCAGTGGAAGCCGGCAGTCGTGCTACAGAAGTGCATAACACCTATGAAGCGGTGTTTGGGATTTCGAATAAAAAGCAGCGCATTACCTATAATTGAGTTCATAAAAACATCGGAAATAGCACATGCTGCGCAGCATGTGCTATTTCTTAACTAATGCAATCACCTTTTTACCAATCGTTACCAGGCCAACCATGAGTAATCCGGCGATTAAACCAAATGCAAACTCTTTGATCGTAGCTGGTATATTGGGCATGAAATGGTGGAAATACTCAATATTATGCACAAAGATTCCTCCTGACACCAGGATCAGCGCAATCGTTCCAACAACTGCTAAGATTTTGATGATGATGGGCAATGCCTTGACCAGCAAATGACCCAGGCCTGAGAAAAATCCTTTATCATCTGACCGTTTGATCAGCTTAAAGCCTGCATCATCCATTCTGACAATCAGTGCTACGATACCATAAACACCAACTGTTGCCAGTATCGCCACTACAGAAACAGTGAGGATTTGTATACCCGTACTCGCTTCCAGAACAGTGCCCAGGGCAATAATGACAATTTCGACTGATAAAATAAAATCGGTTACGATGGCCGACTTCACCTTTGCCTTCTCTGCATCCTGTGGTGCCAGCTCAACTGCGGCAGCTTCTTCATGATGCTCATGTGGAAAGAAGTATTCCACAATCTTCTCAACACCCTCAAAGGCCAGATAAAATCCACCTAAAATCAGAACGAACTTAATGGCAACCGGAAAAAAGGCATTAAGCAACAGTGCGATTGGGACAATAATGATCTTATTAACCAAAGAACCTTTGGTGATGGCCCAAAGTACCGGAATCTCCCTTGATGACAAAAAACCGGTAGCCTTCTCGGCATTGACCGCCAGATCATCTCCTAATATGCCAGCTGTTTTCTTGGTTGCCACCTTTGCAGCAACAGCAACATCATCCATTAAAGCACCTATATCATCTAAAATCGCAAAGAAACCTGAAGCCATATCTATTTTTTGTCAATAAAACCGCAAAATATAGATTCAGTTTTGATTTAGCACAAAATCCTGCGTATAACTTCCAATAAAGGCCGTTCATACCAATGCACTCTTTGAAATCGTACAACAAAAAACATTGACTATGAGCAATGTATTCCTATATTAAAGAAATTTATCGCATACTCAATTCACCGACAATGTACAACACGCTCAAGTTGCCAAAACTGTTATGAAATACTTCCGTAATACCGAATGGGACGCCCTTTTCCTTAAAGTTACAAAGACAGTAGATCTCTTGATTACGTCACTGAAGTCAAATATATCATCAACAACAACTAATATGCGCTCCATCAAAAAATGTATCACCTTCAGTATCCTCCTGTTCTATATATCCCTGACTGCTTCCGCCCAATATGATTTATCAATCAAGGGAACGTTTAGCGCTGATCCTGGGATACCAGGCTGGAATTTGGAACCTTGATAGCCAAAGGAAAAGATCAGGTACTACAGGTGTTGAGAGTGTTTAATCAAAAATTCAAGATTAATATTAAAGTAACTGGAACTGAAATGTACTTTATAAAGCATAATAACAACACCTCGTACTTCGAGCTAGGCCCGGGTATTGCCAACATCACTTTGAAGGACAGCTTACTCAGCGCCGCGACTATCAAGGAAAATTCAGCTTACTCCGACTGGCAAACTTACATAGACATATTGGCAAGCGACACAAATTTCAAAAACGGGCGGAGAGCCATGGCTAGCCTTGATAACTATAGAGCGGGAAAAAAGTGACGATCTGTATTGGCCTCAGTTGACCGGTGAGCATAATGATGTTGACAGCAAATTCTTCATCCGTGCAATTCCGGCAAATTATCTTCTTGATCATACGGGTAAGATTTTAGGCAGAAATCTGTCAGCAGCTGATCTTTCTCTGTTTCTGGCAAAGAAACTCTAGTTCAGAAGTATCGTAAAATCAGAAATGAAGCCTGAATTAAGTTCCAAAGTGGCGTGCAGATCGTTATTTATTATTAAGACGGTAACACAAAGCATACAATTTTTTATATCAAAGCAATAAAAACTTGAAATTCCATCTAATTATTTGGGCGGAATCCACTTGTCTTCAGTTAGATTAAACACCTATATTTGAATATATTAACATACGGATATGATTCATATATCCGTGTGCTATTGGGTTAATAAAGATTCTCGCTTGCTAAATTTCGACGGTTTGCATTTGAACGGGAGATAGATTTATGCCTATAGTGATATTTTGCGTATTTTTGTATGCACTATACGCTATGGGCTCTATCGTAAATCCATTTCAAGAGGTCGTCGAAAACCTGGCAGGATGGTATTTAGAGCCCAGTATAGTGCTTTAAATAGTAACAAAAGACTTTTTAAAGTCCTGCAGATAACTGCGACAAAGTACTATATTCAAGAAATAAAGTATACAACAAGGCAAGCAGCAAGCAATACCAAAGCATATCGATGGTCTTTCTGAATTTGATCCAGAACGCAATAATGAAAAAGAGCGGGCAGGTCATGATATAGAT
>Ga0247808_10001492_pt1 | contig 11315 bp, 11 predicted proteins | sample UWRJL089202R1_FD_179914 | JGI IMG/M metagenome (GOLD analysis project Ga0247808, IMG submission 179914) | Plant litter microbial communities from Arlington Agricultural Research Station in Wisconsin, United States - UWRJ-L089-202R-1 | ecosystem: Environmental > Terrestrial > Plant litter >... | reverse complement strand
CCAACAAGCCGCACCTGCAGTTTAGGAGCATCTTCATCCATGATTTGGTGTCCACCTATCTTTTGGTGGACACTTCATGCCTCAGAGCGCTGCGCTTCAGAAGGTGCGTCGAAATTCGCGCTTACACATTACGAATGAACCAGGTGCTTGATCCGCCCCGTCTATCTGCCGGCACGCATCCGAAATAATAGCATGCCGGTGGTTCGACTCCTTTCAAGGTGGAGTATGTAGGCGCGAGCTAATTGGCGATAACGTAGCGGCGTGAGAAGGGCGGAGGTGTGAGAAAAGCATCCAGGATACTGCAAGTGGGAGGGCCCCACCCAGGCCGATCGAGTCAGGCGAACTGCACCCTGAATTCCCAAAAATTCAGAGGTGACATCGTCTAACCTATGCGTCGGCGGGGTGGGGCTCCCAAAACACATAGGCACAAAACGAGTATGGCCCGGAATCACGTGCCAAAGAGTGGGGCGTTGCGCCGTTCGACATTTCGATGCCTGCCGTAATTCTCTATGTGATGGCGTTACGTGAGCTACTTCCTATTTTGTCAGCGGTGAGCTCGGTACCCGGCCCGTGTGATGAACTGGATTGTCGGATCCGGCACCTTCGACTGGCAGCTCTTCGGTAGTTGATTGACCGGTACGGGCCGTCGGAATGTCCTCAGCGTCAGTATTGAGATCAGCGGCAGCCGGAACCGGCTGCTGCTCGACGTCGACCGCAGAGGGATCTGGTGCCCATTCAGTGGAGGTTACCGGAGAGCTTGTCTGGTTTTTAAAATCTGGCATATCGAGTCTTTCATTAGAATAGTCGGGTTTAGTGTAGTGGCGGCGAATACCCACTCTCCAACGTCACATCGGCAACCAGTACAAATCCTAAGCTGGTTGCGGGCTGATCTTCAGTCGCAGCAAGAGCACCAGCTTCCCGTTGGTAGCCATAGCTGCACTTACGTGCGTTTTCTAAGCGCGCAGTTTGTACCTAGCGTCAGTACCGGACTCTGTTGTCGATGATGGGACCCGAGTTCGATCCAATGAGATCAATGCGCTGCAACGAGCATCTTGATGTGTGCCAGATGCGTCTCAAGACTTGGGAGCGTCTCCTTCGCAAATCCGCCCACTGTCTGGTCGTCGCCCACTCCGGCATATGTCCTGAACAGGGCGATGGCCTCCATATGGGCCTGGGCCTGCATGTCGAGATAGAGTGAGTCGAAATCTTTGCCCTTTGCTGCCTGAAGCTGATCCAGCATCTTTCGATGCTTGGGGGCCAACACGATTGGGGAGGGGAGGGGCGCGCCCTTGGCTTCAAGGATCGCCTTCAATTTGTCGCCGGCTTTTTTGTGATCCGCGATGATCATTTCGGCTGCTTGCTTCAGCTCTGCGCTTTCACCATTTTTCAGGGCGACTTCGCTTGAGATGATTTCGAATTCGTTGGCGCTTGAAACAACGCTGACGAAGGTTGAGCGATCCATCGTCATCATCGGCGCGGCATCACCCGCAGGCTTCGGTTTTATCTCTTGAGCGAGAGCCGGTTGGGCTACAAGTGCCACGGCGAGCGCGGCAAACTTCAGGGTCGGAAATCTCATGAGCGTGCTCCTTGGGCCGTGAATCATTTGCTGTTGCCAAATGCTTTGACGAGATCGGCGTTTGCCGCATCGACGGCCGCTTTCGCCGTTTCGAGCACCTTCGCCATCCCGAAGAACTCGTGCGTCACGCCATCATAATTTCGAAGGTTGACGGTCACGCCGGCGCTTTTGAGCTTTTCGGCATAAGTCTGACCTTCCGAGCGCAGCGGATCGATCTGGCCGGTAATTACCGTCGCAGGCGGCAGGCCTCGCAGATCGGTGCGACCGACGAGGTTGATGCGGGGGTCTGCAGTCTCGTCCTTCGATTTGAAGACATGCGAGACGAACCATTCCATATCGGCCTTGCCGAGCGGAGCAGCACTGGCGTTCTCCTGATAAGACGGTGTGTTCATGTCGTTGCCTGCGATCGGATAGACCAGGAGCTGGTAGACGGGCATCGTTGTCTTCCTGGCTTTCGCCATCAGCGCGACGTTGGCGGCGAGATTGGCACCGGCGCTTTCACCCGCAACGGCGATCCGGTCGGGATCGCCGTTCAGCGTATGAATGTTTTCGACCGTCCAGGTATAGGCGGCCCATGCATCGTCGTGCTGGGCCGGAAATTTGCTTTCCGGTGCGTGGTGGTAATCTGCCGACACGACGATGGCCTTGGAACCCAGCGCCAGCGCGCGGGGCGTGGCATCATAGGTATTGATGTCGCCGACAACCCAGCCGCCGCCATGGAAATAGAGCACGACCGGGAAAGGACCCTTGCCCTCGGGCATGTAGACGCGGGCTGGCAGAGCACCCGCTGCGGTTGGAATGGCGATGTCCTTCGTCTCGACCTTTGCTTCCGGATAGGGCGAGATCCTGTTTTCACGCTGGACGGTTCGGGCTGCGTCCGCAGCGCTGGCCTGCGTCCGGGCCTCAGGAACAGTCAATGTTGCGAAAGGCTTGGCTTGCAGCGCCTTAAGCGTATCGAGCACGCTCTGCATTTGGGGGTCAGGCTGCGCCTGCTGGGCGAAGGATGCCGTGGATGACGTGAGCAGGGCGATGGCAAGGCCAGCGGCCCGGATGGCGGAGAGCGACGTGCGCATGGGTTCTTCCTTTCAAGAGGACGCGTTACTGCTTCGGCGGGTCGATCTTCTGCGAATAGAGACCGACCAGTTCGCCCTTGCCAATGACATGACCTGAGAGGGCCGCCATCAAGGCATCACGGTCCGAGGTGGGCGGAAGGTCGAACAGCGAGTCCAGTGCAACGATCTGGAAATGATAGTGATGCGCCTTGTCTCCCGGCGGCGGCTTGGGGCCGAAATAGCCATGGGTGCCCGAGGTGTTGCGGCCTTGGAGAACACCTTCAGGCTCGGTCAGCCGAAGCTGTTCCTGCAGGCCTTCGGGCAGGTTCGTCACGGTCGCCGGGATGTTCCATGCCAGCCAGTGCACGAATGGCTTGATCGGCGTCGAATCCGGGTCTTCCATGATGATGGCGTAGGAAACTGCATTCGGCACCGCGTCCCAGCGGAGTGCAGGCGACACGCCTTCGGCATATTCGCTGTGCTTTTGCGGAATGGTCTGTTGCGGGCCAAACGACGGTGACGAGAGTTTTACCTTGCCGGTGGTTTCGGTTTCCGGGCGAGTGAGCGCTAGCGGGACCCCCACGCCTTTGCCGGCCTGGGCTTCCATGACGGCCGCGGGAGCGGTCTTCTGACCGGTGACCTTGGCTGCATCGCCGGAATAGGCGATCCGATAGATGACGCCATTGGCGTCATCAGCCATCAGGAGAGATCCGTCCTTGGCAACCGCAAGACCCACGGGACGCGCAAAATGCGTCTTGCCGCCGTCGGTGAGGAACCCGGTCATGAACGGCTCGATGGTTTTGGGCTGGCCGTTCTCGAAATGGATCCGAACAATTTCATATCCTGAGGCCGGATTGCGATTCCAGGACCCGCGCATCGTCGCAAAGGCGTCGCCCGCATACTCGACGGGGAAAGAGGTCCCGTTGTAAAACTTCATTTGCATCGGCGCGGCGTGGGCGGTGTAACCGATCACCATGGGCTCGCTCTGGGCGCGCCACTGTTCCTTCGTCACGCCGCCCACGGGTGTCGACTGGGGATAGATGTCGCCAGAGCCGTAGACATGCGGCCAGCCATATTGCTTGCCCTGCTCCAGCCGGTTCAGTTCCTCGGCTTGAACCTCGTCGCCGAGGAAATCGATTCCGTGATCAAGGCCCCAGAGCTCGCCGGTCTGGCGGTTCCAGTCGAAGCCGATTGTGTTGCGCAGGCCGGACGCAAAGATCGTGCGGCTCTTGCCGTCGGGCGTGACGCGCAAAACCGTTGCGTTCTCCGGATTGCTTTCATTGCAGACATTGCAGGTAGATCCGACGCTAATGTACAGCATGCCATCCGGGCCGAACGCCATGACTCGGTTCGGATGCTGGCCGGAGTCCGGCAGGTCGCCGATGATCATCTTAAGCGGCCCGAGGGTGCCGTCTGGCTTGATGTCGGCAACGAAAACTTCTTTGACGGTCACCAGATAGAGTTTGTCGTCCTTGATCGCCAGCCCGTGTGTTTGTGCGCGGGACGCGACCTGAAGCGGTGCACCATCCGCATTGCCGTCACCATCTTCGTCCTTCAGAAGCAGGACGTCGCCTTCCTCGCGACGGCTGACGTAGATGAAACCCTTATCGGAAACAGCGATAATTCTGCTATTTCCCAAGCCTTGCGCGAAGGGTTTGACCGAAAAGCCCACCGGCAGTTTTAACTGGCCGATGCGATCGCTGGTCGGCGCCACCTTGTTCGGCTTGAAAATGTTGCTGGTAATCTGAACTTCGGTTCCGTCACCCTGCTGAGCGTAGGCTGCTGTGCCGGCGAGTAGGGCCACGACGGCCGCTGCAGTGCTGAGATAGGCAGACTTCATAAAATTGATCCTCCGCTGAATTATATGGCGAACAGCCAGCCAAATTATATGTTCCGCGTTATTTTCGAACGACTAAAATAGCTTGAGCTCCGCGTGTTTACGGATGACGGACGGGATCAGACACCCGTGCGCGATGTTACGCGATATTATAAGCGCGGGTTGTCAAACTTTGGCTCGAACGTGCCTACCCGCAACGCCACCTGCGGAGGCGAAGAGCAGCTTGTCCCATTTGGGATGCCATGGCTCACGGTCCAGCTCTTGATCAAGGGAGCTTTGACTTGAGTTTCCACGCACACCCCGACGTTGGAACTATCTGAAGGAACTCAGGTTCTACAGGGACGAAAGGCCATGCGCTTTTGAACCGGCAAAGGCTCCTGGTGCATTGGCGCGCAGTTTGAATGGAAACGACATGAAGCAGACTTGGCCAAAGCAAATCTGGATTGTGCGGCATGGTGAAAGTGCCGGGAACGTCGCTCGTGATGCCGCCGATATCGCAGGCCATTCCCACATCGATATCGCCGAACGAGACGTGGACGTGCCTTTGAGCGGGCTTGGCCGCGAGCAATCAGACGCCTTAGGCGCCTGGTTTGGCGGCTTGCCGGCATCGGATCTACCCGATGTCATCGTGGCATCCCCGTACAAGCGGGCCGCACAAACGGCCGATATCATTGCCCGGCGGCTCGGGCTTGATGTCAGCACGGACGAGCGGCTGCGTGAAAAAGAGTTTGGCGTCCTGGATCGGCTAACGCGGCGGGGAATCGAGGAGTTGCATCCGGATCAGGCCGAGTTCCGACGCATCCTTGGAAAGTTCTATCATCGGCCGCCGGCCGGGGAAAGCTGGTGCGACGTGATCCTCAGGCTGCGCAGCATGCTCGATACGATCAGCCTTCATTATGCTGATCGACGCGTCCTGATCGTCGCGCACCAGGTTGTCGTCCTGTGCCTGCGCTACATCATTGAAAATCTGTCAGAGGACCAGATCCTCGATATCGATCGGCAGGGCGATGTGGCCAATTGTGGTGTCACGGAATACACCGCCGACAACGTCAAGGACGTCGGAGGCGGCCTGGTATTGACGCGATACAATTTCGTGGCGCCGCTTGTCGAGGCGGGTGCACCGGTGACGGCTGAAACCGATGCAAACGTGGCGGCGCGCTGATGGAAATGCAGACCATCACAAACGCCCTGCTTCAAACCGTGCCTTTGCCGCAGCCTGCCGAAGGCAGCAAGGAAAAGCGAGGGCGGGTCTGCATTGTCGGCGGCAGCAGGGAGGTTCCCGGAGCCGTCCTTCTGGCGGCCTTGGGTGCGATGCGTGCGGGTGCCGGTAAATTGCAGATCGTCACCGTTGAAAGCCGCGCCGGCGCCCTGGCTGTGGCAATGCCCGAGGCATTGGTGATCGATATATCGGAAACGCCTGCGGGCGGACTACAGTCCCGGTCTGTCGCGTCCATCGCTTCGAGGTGGGCGGATACTAATGTGCTGCTTATCGGACCGGGGATGGTCGAAGAGCCCGAGTGTCACGATATCTTGTCATGCGTGCTGAATGGCGACGACGAGGCGATCATTGTCGTGGACGCCGGCGCGCTGCCAAGGATTACAGAGCTCGGGGAAAGCCTGCGCAGACGGTCGGGGCGCGTCATCATCACCCCTCATGCAGGAGAAATGGCCAATCTGCTCGGCGTGGACATTGAGGTCGTCGAAGCCGATCCCGCCGCTGCGGCCACACGCCTGACCGAAGAGTTTGGCTTGGTCGTCGTGATGAAAGGCAGCAAGACGATAATCACCGGACCTGAAGGAATCTGGCGCTACGAAGGCGGTGGCGTCGGCCTGGCAACCTCGGGTTCCGGAGATGTACTTGCGGGCATTATCGCGGGGCTGGCAGCGCGTGGCGCGAAATCAATCGAGGCTGCGATGTGGGGCGTTTTTCTTCATGGCGAAGCAGGTTCGCGAATGGCAAGAACCATAGGTTCCATCGGGTTTCTGGCTCGCGAAATCCCCGACATCATTCCCCAGCTCATGGGCGAACTGCGCTAGCAAAGTGCTGAAAATTACGTGGCCTGCGGCTTGCACGAGTGGATGGTTTGAAGCTTTTCGAGGAAACATTGAAAATGCATGATCTGTTTGATTTCATGCCGACCGACCGGCAGTTTGTCGAAAGTCTGGCAGAGGGAGCCGTTCTCCTGCACGGCAACGCTCTGGCTTATGAATATGAGCTCTTGCAAGACATTACGCAGATTGCAAAGGTCTCCCCCTTCCGAAAGATGACCACGCCAGGGGGGCATATGATGTCCGTGGCGATGACCAACTGCGGACGGGCCGGCTGGGTTGCCGACGAAACAGGATACAGGTACGAAAGGCTCGATCCTGAGACGGGCATGCCTTGGCCTGAAATGCCGCCAGTGTTCGTGTCAGTCGCCGTGTCCGCAGAACGGCAGGCCGGATATGCAAGCTTTATTCCCGACGTCTGCCTGATCAATCGCTATGAGCCAGGAACCAAACCCTCGCTTCATCAAGACAAGGACGGGGGGGTTTCGACAGCCCGATCGTGTCAGCGTCGCTTGGGCTACCCGCAACATTTCAGTTCGGCAACCTGCGACAAACCGATCCGGTCCGGAAGGTTCAGTTGCGCCACGGCGATATCGTTGTCTGGGGCGGACCCTCACGGCTTTTTTATCATGGCTTCCTGCCACTCAAAGATGGCGATCATGGCAACGCCGGCAGGTTGCGCTACAACTTAACATTTCGATCCGCTCTTTAGGCCGTTCGCATAGGACACATTTCTGCGATGCGATAGCCGGAACTTCTCGATTCCTCGGCAATTTAGATGGCACATGCAACAGGAGTTTTTGCCATGACTACAACAAACAAGGGCCGCTCTCAGGATCGCGCGCGCGTCGCTGCTGGACAGGACCACGAAGTTCGCTACGAAGCGGACAAGAAGGGCGTATCCAAAGAGAAAGTCGCAGAGGCAGTCGCGACTGTCGGTAACAGCCGTGAAAAGGTTGAGGCGGATCTAGAAGATGGCGGTTGAGCCTTCCGCGCACGTCACCGACGTTACCTCGGACTCGGCCCCGGAAGATGATGGGAGGTGGGATCTTCCTGTGGTCGCCGATAGTGCCGCGTTTCGTGACAGGCGCGGTCGGGTCGATCAGGAAGGCGACCATTTGGCATGAGTTTCGGCGACGACGGTCAATGCCACCGAGGTGTTGTCGGGTGTTGTCGACGACGGCCGGCTTGCATGCGAGCTATGACCCCCGAGGTGTTCGGCAGCGCGCTTCCTCGGTCTATCCTGGTCGGAGCTGAAACGATCGGAACCAACCTCTACGAGAGGGTAGCCTCTATCCTTGTTCTGTGTCGACCCTTTTTTCTGGAGCGCGGGGATACGGATCACCCGCATGGAAACAGCGCTGATAGGCCGTCACGACGTCCGCGGGATCGAGCGGCCGAATTTCATCGGGGGCTTTCTCGAAGGGCAGGGCTAGACAAGTCGGATGACCCGTTCGGGCATCAGCCCAAAGACAAACGGCCATCGGTCCTGTGGCATCTGTTGCTTTATGGACTTGCCGCGGTATTTGCTACCCCGACCATTATAGCTTTTTACTTGGCAATCGCCGATCGCATGATTTTGCGATGAAACCGCGGCACGGGTTTAGCTAACAAGTATGACATCAAGGATATCGACGCTGCCAGAAGCGTGCACCAGGCTGAAGCTGCCTTGCCTAATAGATACGGCCCTTAATACCCGCCGCGGGCGCAGGACCACCCAGATACTAAGCATGGGTCCCACCCTGCCAAGCCTCAGTCTTCTCAACCGGCTGCGGCCCGCGCATCACCGCATCCGGCTGTCGACACCGTAGCAGCAAAATCATACCGAAATTTCGCTTGCTGCTCCGACGCCACCGATCGCTCCAGATCTGAGATCGGCCCGCCCCGGCCCGCCGCCGGGATGATATCCACCTTCTCAACCTTTGTCAGAACGCTATCGTGATCGAAAAACAAACTGCTGACCGGCGCCAAGTTGAAAAACCGTCGCTTCTTCGACGAGGTAATCTCTGAAAGGGAGCAAGATGTCAGGTTTTGACAAGTTTGGAATTTCGACAATCGCAGTCAATTGTTGACAAGAGCCCACCCGTCGCTGTCGACGTTGTCATCAATAACTATGTTGATGCTACAGGCTCCTGCCACACGGTAAATGAAAAGGCGGGACTTCACTCTACCAGCAAAAGGCTTTGCCTCTATCGTGTTCCTGGTCGAACTGACTTGCACGTAGTCTCCGACAACAGGGATCATACCCGCGTCATCTGTCGTAAAGTCGGCATCGCTAGGCCCGCCGGTAGGACGGTTTTGATTGCGATCGAACTTTTGAAACGTGACAGCGTATTTCATCTTCGACCTTTGATTTGTCTCGTTGCATAACGACATTGACTGCAAACGGTTTCCCCCGACCATGGGAATAAAATGTCTGGTCGACGTACACTTTTTCCGGCAGGGAATATGGGTTCTACGTGACCGCGAGTTCGACAGGATGGTCGGCCAGGGGCCAGCGACAAAGCGTCTTGGATTGTCGATGCGCCAATGAACGGCCGTATTTTTGAGAACTGGATTGAGAAATCCAGCGCCCCGACCCCGTAGCCGGGCGCCGTGGGATCCTCGACAACGTCACCTTTCACAAGAGTCTAAAAGCGGGGACTGGTTAAGGCTCGTAGTCCCCGCAGGTTGCGGGCTTTGTCATTTGTATAGCTCTGTATGTCCACGTTCTGTTCAGTCTCTGTGCTGCATGGATATCAAAAATAGCCTAGACCAAAGTCGCAGGCACTGAGAATGCAGAGATCTTGACGCACCGACGCCCGGTTCTAGAATTATTTCTCGCCATGTATGGTGTTCGGCAAAGGCCTGCGCCTAGGCGGGCCTGCGCAGGTCCTCCCCTACATTTATACTCGTGGTGGGCAGATCATCAGCTCTCCGCGCCTTGACACAACACTACGTCGGCGATCGCCGAGTGACTGCCCGACATGAAAAAGGCCGGCATAAAGCCGGCCTCATATCGATAGGCGAACTAAAAATCAGGTGCAGGGCTTGGTAGTATCGTTGGTGCCGCTGCTCGGCGTCGAGCCGGAGCTAGGTGTCGGGCATTTCGTGCTATTGGCGGGCATCGTGCCGGTCTTGGATGGTTCGGCCGTTGTCTTGCCCATAGCGTCTGGTGCGTTCTTCGTATTGGTGTTGTTGGAATCACCAAGACCTTCGTTTGTTGTCGACGCGCCAGCGTTATTTGTACCGGAGGTGCCGCCGGACGTGCCACCGCTGGTGCCGCCGGACGTCTGGGCCACGGCTACTGAGGCGATGGCCATCGAGAACGAAAGCGCTGTAGCGATAAGAGTTTTCTTGAACATTTCACACCCTGTTAGTTGTTGTTACCCCTCGATAAGCGCCAGCAGAGGAACATGTTCCTAAGAAACATTTAAATTATTAGTGTCTAAGACTCACAATTTTGCCGCGCTACGACGCCCCCACAGATGTGTTTACGGTGATGGGAGTTCGCTATGAAGTGGACCGCCCGCTCATAGCTGCGGCCCAGTTTACTTAGGCGTGAGGCGGGACGGCAGGGCTCGTCGCATATCCGGGAAGAGTACAACGAGCCCCCAGGCCGCAGGAGAGTGTAGCAGTCTGGCCGTATGGAGACGACAGTTTCGAACCAACACGCCGCACAAAAGTTCCGAAATATACCGAAGAGCCCATAAAGCCGATTGGTCAAACCGACCCTCTGACAGTCGTAACAGGGTGGAAGGAATACCCGAACTGCACTGGAGGCCCGGTACAAGGGCGCGGTCGCGATGCATTTTAAGCTCCACGGCGGGCGTTCCCACGTTTAGTCTTGCATAATTGTCCGCTATAGGACAAAACTGTCCTAACACTTTTACTGGTTGTACTACCAGTCAGCAGGGGGTGGTCGCTTAGTCGTATTGCGCTCTTGCGAGGGCAAATTAATGAACTTCGAGACTAACGTGAGAAGCGGCAACCTGTTGCTAGACTCGCTTCCTGCGGACGACTTTCAGGTGATTTCGGGTCTGATCGAGGAGGTTTCTATAACCCGCCATTCGATCCTCCAAACTGCACATCAACCGATCGATCACGCCTACTTTTTCTATGACGGGCTGGCAACAATGCGAGCTGTGGCAGGTGGAAAACGTATCGGGACGGCGCGGATCGGACGTGAGGGGGTGATCGGGGCATCCTTATTAATCGGTGATACGGTCAGCCCCTTCGACTGCTTGTCACTGACGTCCGGGTCTGCATACCGCCTCACCGCTAGGCAATTTTTAGAGGCTTTGCAAAGAAGTGGTCCCCTAGCCCGAGCGACAGGCAAATACATCCAAGCTCTTTGGATCCAATCTTCTTACAATACCTTGGCGGGACGGACTGCGATCCAGGTGCGTGTGGCCCGTTTGATTTTGATGTTCCACGACAGACTCACAGACGACCACTTCAGAATAACGCATGATATTGTTGCCGAGATATTAGGCGTTCGCCGCCCTAGCATTTCGACCGCTCTCGCGGAACTTGAAGAATGTGAGGCGATAAGGTCCAAAAATAAGACGATTTACATAACGGACCGTCGACAGCTTGAGAATGCTGCAGGCGGCTCTTACGGCCAAGCAGAATCTGAGTATCTCAGACTTTTGAAATTCCCGGCATCGCATGGAGGCGCTCAACCCGCTGAAAGAGGAGATGAAAATGGTGACCAGACCTGATACCAACTCTCATTGATCAGTACCCTTTGGTCCACTGCCTCCGACCGATGGACATGATTTTCCAGGGCCGGTCCTGTAGTGTTCGCCAAGCGTAGCAG
>Ga0247808_10001491_pt1 | contig 11319 bp, 10 predicted proteins | sample UWRJL089202R1_FD_179914 | JGI IMG/M metagenome (GOLD analysis project Ga0247808, IMG submission 179914) | Plant litter microbial communities from Arlington Agricultural Research Station in Wisconsin, United States - UWRJ-L089-202R-1 | ecosystem: Environmental > Terrestrial > Plant litter >... | reverse complement strand
GTCGATTGGCCATGCAAGTGAAAAGTTAGATCGCGTAGCTATGTTATTGTTGATGTCCTATGTCGTGTATGTCAACGTGGTTTACCGGGCTGGGTGGCAATAGCTGAGAGTCAGTGTCTAGGGGATGTCGCTAGTGGCGTGGAAGATGTGGGGTAATAAGCGAGAAATATTAGGGGGGCAAAAAGGGAGGTATGCTTTGAAGGTTCATCATTATTTTAGATTTAATAAATCAAATAGCCTTGATGCGAGTATTTGTGTCTCATATTTACTAAACCTGTTGATTGACCAAAAAGGAATTGAGTTAGGGAATGTATTCTGAGGGTGGATGAAACCTCTTATATATTGAATACTGCTATCGACAAGAATTTCAATAGCATGATTCGGCTCACGACCAATGTGACCTATTATTAGAAGAATGATTTACAAGGTTTGGCTTATTCAAATCAACATGGTAAAGTGTTAAATTCTCCTTCGCTCTTGAAATCACAATTTCATGGATTTCACACCCTTCAAAAAAGTCAGTAGAGAAGTGTAGTGTAGGGGACGGGACAGTGTATTTCTTTGATATCTTGCCCAGAATGATCTATTGCTATCATAGCTCCCAAAGCTTTTCATCTGCACGTTACACTCCCTTTAATCATAGCGTCATTAATCATGCAAAGCTACAATAATTCTTCACCAGCGCTGAGGCCAGTTTCCAAATACTCATAAAAAAAGCACCAATAATGCGCACAATCCGCCAATAGCTACCACCCTCTTCACACTCATGACCTGACCGTCCGATTCACTCACTCCAGGGCTTGGTGGTACTGTCATATTAGTGGGAGGGACGTCCGTGGTGGTAGACGGGACAGCGATGCTTGAGCTTGAGATCTGCAACAATGAAGAGAGCCTAGTCGGGCTTAGTGATAATATTGTCGAATTTTTGGAGGATCGTGTCGATGATGAGTCAATTTCTTTGGCTGTTGAGGTGGTGAATACCACTTTGGTCGAGGCCATGAACGCCATGGATGTTGTGGAAGTTGGTAGATTGGATGATACATGGGCTGTTGTAGCACTAGGAGAAACTAGACTACCAGCAAGTAGTGTGGGAAGTGCATTCAAATCATCTGCAATGCCAGTACAAAAGCTATTTAAGCGTGTGATCGCCTTGTAAATCTCTGTCTTCTCCGCATTAGACGCGGCGAGTCCACAGCTACCTACTGCATCATCAAATCGGCCAGGCAGCCAGGAAGTCGTCGTGGCAACAGTGGTATAGCATAGACATGAAGCCTGTACAGTTTTGTCCAAGTCCATAAAGCCAGAGGTAGCGGTTGAGCAAATTCTCATGATTTCATATATCGTGTTGCACCAGGACAGTCCACTGCTGGTAAGGGGAGCAGCTGTTTGCTTTTTCACGTCCCCAGCTTTCATACAGAAACGCTCCACTTCATGCAATGAATCATATAATGCTTGTGGCGCCATCATCGACGCGTGAGAAGCACATCTCTTAGCGGCTTCATCAAAAACTAATGGCTTCCAGATGTTGAAGCCATCATAGCATAGACATTGCGCTTGTTCTAGAGGTTCCATGTTGTCAAAATCCCGAGCCCGAGTCCCACAGTCCGCCAGGGCCGAATAAAGAACACGGCATTGAGGTTCATTTAGCAGCATACCCACATCAACTCCCGATATGGCACTTGATGCTGGAGAGAGTTGAGAGTTGACAGTGTTGCGGTAGGTAAGAAGACGAGGGAGGGGGCTTGGGTGAAGAACCTCCACAAGGCTTGTGACCAAGAGAAGCGTCGTGTGCATACTGGCGGTACACCAGGGTATAAATCTGTATGTGGGGTGCGTTATTTGTTTGTGTAATGCTTGATGGATGGAATCATTGTGCAAAGATGGTGGTAAGAAAGTGCAGTGGGTAGATTTATTTCTCTTACTTTATATGGCAGTTGACATTAAGGAAGGAGCCATCGTTATTAAAATTGCACCACTGCTTCTTTTATGTTTGTTCAAACATAGCCTTGCTAGATCCGAATGACATTTGGACCTTGGCATATCTGAGTGCATTCACAGTCTAAAAAAGAAACCGATTTGCTCTGCCCTTCCTATATTCAGAAAATCTCAACTGAAGAAGAACTGCTCGAGATTAGGAACTACGTAACTTGCAACATAATTCATTGGATCTTCTCTCAATTGATGAAAGCCCTAATGATTAATATATTGGTATTTGATTCATCATGATATCTTCCCTCCCGCCATACCTTGCCCATCCCTAGTCTCAAACTCGAATCGAAAAATATGTACACGACAATGCTATGCTCTAGTATAATGCCTCCCACCATCTTATATTCAGTGTGACAAAGTACCAAACCCATGCTCAAACGCCCCAATCAACCTTCACTCCTGATGCTTCTTATCATAGGTATTTCCATTCAATCATCACTCTGTTCGGTAGAACTTCTTGTACAACAAATGCAAAAACAGATTAACGTTCAGCCGCATACCACCTTCAAACAGATCCATATATTGATGATTCGCGAACTGTGCCGCAAGGAGGGAGTCCATAGGTACCTGTGCCATGGCTCCTGGGATCTGGATGCTGCCTTTACTTCCTTCGATATGAAAGACACCCACCTCGTCGCAAGATATGGTCAAATTAGTCTTATCCCATTCACGGTCTTGGACTCCCTTCCACGATACTAGAACGCCTTTATCCGATAAGGCGCGCACCGAATACTTGAAGGAGCCAAACTTTGGTTTTCGACCTGACCGTTCGAGTTCTCGTTCGTGGTTGTACTGTTTAGTGAAGGGCATAAGGAATCGCTTTTTACTAGTTTGATATTAGTTCTCCGTTTCATTCATTAGACAGATGGTAGGGAACTTACCCCTTCTTTTGCAATGTCATCATTGCCTGCTCGATATAATCATCGTAGCTTTTACGTTGTGATTCAAGCCATTCCGCTTTTTCATTCAAGTTTCCAAGAGTAAGTCGAACTCCCTCAAGCTCTCGTTGTCGCTGAACCCGTCTCCGGCTCTTGGTACGAATATCTAAGGCAATTGCATTCAAGATATCTTGATAGAAATTGTGCCGTGAGATTCTGCCGAACTGTTCTAACCGCATGATATTTTCAAGAGCGGTTCTCTTAAGTTCCTTGTAAGACATAGTCTTAATATCGACCATCGTATTCACATCAGAATACGCGCCACGAGTCTTGCTTCCATCTGCAAACTCTTCTCGGAGTAAAGTGTGCCACTTGTGGTCATCCTCTCTTGTAATCGGACGGACCAAGATATCCATGAGGTTTGGGCCAGACTGGACCCGGATGATATACAAGATGCACCTTTTTGTTTCCATGAAAAGAGCCTTAACTTCAGCTTCAGGATCTTCAATGTCATGAAGCTTGGGATTCAGCGTCATCTGGATTTCGGTTGATGTGACACCGGACATTTCCGCTTCGTTGTTCTTCGAGCTCCCAAGCTCCTGCACAATCTCTCGCAGCATGTCGTCTCGGTTGGGGCAAATACTTGGCAGATCTGCAGCGACCAGATTGTGAATCGAAAAAATATCTGTCATCTTGATGTATAGGGTTGGCTTGGTTCGGGCATACAGGTCATTGAATTCGTCAATATCAAAGGTGCTTTCCGCATCAGGCACCGAGATGATGTTGGAAAAAATCAATGCCATTCGCTCAATCGCATCACCTACATAGGTGTTAAGTGGCTGTAGGTAGATATTGTCACCCCCAAACAGTTTTCCAGAAGCGACTTGGCTTAACACTTTTGATACCTCACTAAGATTCCGTTTTTGTAGTGGAGTTAGTTGTTTCTCTACAACTCCCATCGACTCCGGAGCCGTTAAAGCAGGTTGCAAATAGAATTTCCAGAGCCAATTACCTGCGATTTGGAGGAGGTGCTGTTGCGGTTCTCTGGGGAAGTGGTCGCACAAAGCCTCGAACGTTTGTTGGCATATGAAGCGGATTCCATATGGTAATCTATGTAATAGAGCCTGCAGGGCAAGCAAGAACTGGTCTGATATCTCGCGAAGATCGCGCAAGTGATCAATGAACATGTCTCTTGTCTCCGGATCCTTGATAGCAATTTCCCTGGGGATATTCGTGGGTCGCTGACTAGGTCGTCCAGTTCGAAGCTCTTCATTGTTGATAGCCGAGAGATAGATTTGAGCTGGGTCACTCTCTAGGTCCAAAGCCGGATCCTCGATAATGTTGGAAGTGATCAAGGGTCCCAAAAGTTCTCGCAGATACTTTCGATCACGGGGTGATCTAGTATAATTGGCGAGTAACTTAGTCCAGAAGAAGTTGCCACGTAGATAGTCCTGGATGGAAGAAACACTATCTATTTCCTCTTTAACCGATCGGGCCATCAATTTCAGAAGATAATACTCTTCTCTTCGCTTTTGAGCATATCCAAAAAGACCCATAATGAGAATCTCGACGCGCTTGGCTTCCTTATCGGGTACGCCTTGCTCTCGCATTCTCTTAAATAATCGTGCCAAGTACTGAGGCTGCGTTTGGAGAGTGAAGAAAAGTTGCTGATAGGACTCAAGTTTTTTCCTTGAATTTTGGTTCAGAGCCTTGAGATCGAACTGGTTTCCTGATGCCATAGAAGTATTGACGAGAAGGTTTCCAGAATGGCCACCGAAATTCCTTTGGTGCTTTACTACTTGATCTAGGGTGATCTTATTCTGTACTAGCAAGGCAATCTTGATATCTAGCTGAGAAATATACTGCTCGGCTGTTTCGTTCTGGCGGACTTGTTGGACCACAGTTTTCCTAAGTCTTTCAAACTCAATTTCTTCGTTGAAATCAAAGTCACTATCGTTCAACAAGTGGACAAAATTCTTCACGGTATTGACAGGAGGATTCTTTCCAGTAGTCAAGCTCTTGTATGCTTCACCCTGAAGCTTTCCACGCACAAAGCTTTGAAGTTTTACAACCTTCTCCATATTTTCTTTAAAAAAACGCTGTTTTTCGACAAACTTGGCGCGGACTAGGAATGCCTTTGCGGCCGCTTGGACTTCTATCACTGACTCCTCTTCATCCTCCAGCTCGCTGAGGATTCGTCCGATCTCATTTCGAAGTAAAACGGCGCGAGATAGAGCTTGCAGTTGAATAATCTCTGTACTATGAGAATGAAGATCTTCTAGAAGAAGACCCGTTCGTTGGCGAAGTAAGGCGGCCCTACCTAGGGCCTGGAGTTTCGATATTCTTTCGGTTTGTGTAACGAGGGTGCGGTGATCCTCGGCAAGTCTTCTCCGAAGCAACATGCCCCTTACCAGGCTCTGAATCTCTAGGATAGATGATTCTTGGTCCTGCAAACACGACATTGTTGTTTCTATGGATTTTCTCACAGCAGCTGCCCGTAGACATGCCTGGATGAAAGCAAATTGCGGAGAATGGGATCTCAGTTCTTTCTTTGTTGTTAAAATCTCTTCGCGAACGATCTTCCCTCTCGCAATAGACTGGAGCTGTTCCCAAATGGGAGTCGCCTCCCGTAGTGCTTCTCTGGTCCGGGAGACCTGATTTCTCATTAGCATGGCCCTTGTCATAGCCTGAATCGCACTGATTGAGAATTCTTCATGGTGAAGAAGATCAAGATCATCAGCAACACTGTTTCGGAGCAGCATTCCGCGAATGGCGGCTTGCAAACTCTTTACTGGGCCGGAAGTTGACTTGGTCTCCTCTCTTTGGGAGGCTAGCGATTTTCGAATAAGAAAGCCTTTGACAGATGCTTGAAATTCTTTGATCGCTGTGTTTTGGTTTCGCAACTGAGTTCTCATCATGCGTACCTCATCGCGGGCTTTATTTGCCCTAATTAAGCACTGCAATTTTAAAATATCGCCTTCCCTACTCTTCCAGAATGATTCTTGATTGCTTTGGCGTTGTCGTACTAAATAACCCCTGACTCCACTTTGGAGATTCACAGCGAATTTCCTCATATTCATCCGATACTCAATAATCTGCCTTGAAAAGTCTCCACGAATTCTGGATTGCAGATCGATCAGGAGTTCTTCTGAATCCCACAATCGTTGCATGGTATCGCCCAGGCGTATTCGTACAATAGCTCCTCGTATTTGTGCCTGGAGGTCTTGTATTGCCAACTCATTCTCTCCTAACTCTCGATCAATTCGATCCTCCTCACTTTCGACTGGTTCAGGTTCTGGAGTTGGCTCCACACCAAAGTCTTTCCCCATATTTCCAAAACTAGGCATACTGACTCCTGCCTTGTCAAGGCCTTTCTGCATAGCTTCCAGTTCATGATGCTCGAATTCCAGCTTTCCGACAAGGTTTCCGATCCGGAAATCAACTATACCTTTCCGAAACAATAGCCAACTCAGAGCATGTATACAGTAGATTACTTTGGGGATATTTTTCTTTTCGTATAAATCGATGAGCTCAAACCGGAATAGATCTGGAAGTTCAACTTCTGCAAGAAATCTGAAGAATGCTGCAATATTGTCGGAATGACGAAATTGTAGTTTTGGATTGCGGAAAATACGGATGCGCCGTTCGGGGTATAACGAGTCGACAATCTCAGCCAAAGTGACACCATCGCGTAAAGCCTCCTCCAGCTGTATGATGGGGGGAATGGGCCTCTGGAGAATGTCTTCAATCCACTCCTTCGCCTCGCCAATGTGGCATAGATACTCGTAAGCCTGCAAAAATTGTCTTTGCTTGTCCATCCAGTTTCGACTTTCCCACCCGTATCCGTTACTCTGGTTGGTTGCAGCTTTGTTCCCTCCAGGTTTAACTGTGTCGCTTCTCTGAAGTTTCCTTCGCCCATGTAAACCGACGACCTCCTGTGAAGGGGTTATAATGCTGAACTCTTCTCCCGAACCATTTTCTGCGAATTTAGAAAGATTGCGCAGCTGGCTAGTAGATGATTTCTGTAGGCTCTGGAGATCTGGTGCGGGAAATGAGCTGTGGTGATGGGGCATAGTCTCGCTGCGACCAATTCTTCCCGGTGCGTGAAGTATAGAATCCGCACGCGTTAGCATCATTGAATTGGGTCGAACTGCACTAGAACGTGGAACCGGATTGGGGGTAGGTGATGGCGAGTTTTCCTCTCTATATGAGAACTTTCCTATGTCCACCATACTCTTTCCCCTGGTATGTTCATATCGGCTTCTGTCTTTTATAGGCGGCGAGGCATTCGGCGGTTGGGGTAGTGGCCGGAGCGATTGTCGCATGCTTTTGTATGCGCTATCTGGGCTCGATTCATGGCTGGCGCGGCCACTAAGATTATCTATAGCAGAAGGAGACATTCCTGTGGCCTCGCTCAAGCCGCGTTTATGGCTGGGCCCGTTCGAAGCTGCTGAGGACAAGGTGCTTGTTCGACTCAGGTCAAAAGGTCCAGAAGATGCCGAATAGTTTGTTGAAACAGTTGAAGCATTCGAGGGATGCCTCTTCGTTGGCAGATAGTCTGCTGTTTGTGTTTGGCGGAGGGGATGGCGGTAAGACATAGCGGCACCTTTGCGAATAGTCCTTTCAAGTGTCGCTGAAGTTGAAGCTATTCTACGTTGTGCCCATACATCCAATGGGCCGCCTATTCGGCCGTGCAAATATGAAGTTGCTGTAGTTTCGTGGACAAACACAAAGCGTGTTTAGCGTTCTCTTTAGTGAATGTGAAGCGCACAGCGCAAAGATGCTGGTGGTAGATGAAAGATTATTATTATGATGATGAGCCTCGATGTATAGTCTATGAGCACAACGGGACTGGAATGATCTCCAACTCTTGGAAGACTGGCTGCTGGTGCGGGGGTTGGGGCAAAGTTGAGGTTTTCTCGTCTGTGTGTTTACTTTGCGGCCAAGGTTGGATTGAATGTCAACAAAGCCAAGCCGGCAGTCCACTCGTGACGTGCATCACATCACCTACACTCTCAGTTGTCTACTACATTTTGAAGACCTGTGCAATTCTTAATTTATTTGTCTCAGTCGTAATAAATCAGAATCTATCCTACTATAGCTGCCCACTATAATGGCAACTATGTATTCACGACATTTGGACTCATCGATTTGTGCCGCTTTAGTCGCGGAAAAGGGTAGTGCAACCTATATGGACCGGAGCGGAATAATAATATACCTAGTTTCACTTGGCGGGACCCCGCGGTTCCACAAGTTCGAAAATTTATTCTGAGAAATCCCTTTCTTTCTTCTTTTGGAGAAGGTTAACTTCTACCCGTTGACTGTACTGTAACTTTCATCCTACCTAGCAGCAAGTCAAGTCAACTGTCAATCGTCGCACTGCATTTGTTCCAGTCTGTTGCATTTGGTACCGACAACCAATCTTCCTCATTTCTCAACTCCTTGTTCTCGAACTCTCTCTGACAAGATGCCTCATACAAACGGCAGCAATGCACCAGCTCCCGCCCCTTCCCATTTCTTTGGTAAGACATTGGAATGTTCGAAAGCCCTAGAGGTTTTGAAACAGTACGAGGAACGCGATGGGCTAGCTGTGCAGGATCTACTCGATTCGAAAAAGCATGGTGGCCTCACCTACAACGATTTTCTCATCCTCCCAGGTTACATAGGTTTTGCCGCTTCAGATGTGAGCCTTGACTCTCCAGTCACCAAACGTATTACCCTCAAGACTCCATTTGTGTCATCGCCCATGGACACAGTCACCGAGCATGACATGGCAATCCACATTGCTCTTCAGGGTGGTTTGGGTATAATCCACCACAATTGCTCTGCTGATGCTCAGGCTGAGATGGTTCGTAAGGTGAAGAGATATGAGAACGGCTTCATCGTTGATCCCGTTGTTATTACTCGAGAGACCACTGTTGGAGAGGTCAAGGCTCTTAAAGAGAAATGGGGCTTCGGTGGTTTCCCCGTTACAGGTAAGCAACTGCTTCGTTCATTACACTTTAACGCTTTTATGATTATCAAAATAAAACATATAACTTTCGTTCATCCGTATTGACCGAAAGGTCGTGAGGAAATATTTATGCTCTTTATGAACAAAGTGGATACACTTACACATCTCTCAATGTCAAATACCGAGATTACTAACTGACAACACTTCGCATAGAGAACGGAACTTTAAACTCCAAGCTAGTCGGCATTGTTACGAATCGTGATATACAATTCGAGGATGATGACGAGTGTCCAGTCTCTTCTGTTATGGTCACTTTCAAAGACTTGGTTACTGCTCCGGTCGATATCACACTGCTGGAAGCAAATGGAATTCTGGCAAAGTCGAAGAAAGGAAAGCTTCCTATTGTCGATGAAAATGGAAATCTTGTTTCCATGATATCTCGTTCTGATTTGACGAAGAACATGCATTTTCCACTTGCTTCCAAGCTTCCAGATTCCAAGCAGTTGATCTGTGGTGCTGCTATTGGCACACGGCCAGAGGATAAGCTTAGACTGCAAAAGCTGGTCGATGCTGGTCTGGACGTTGTAATCTTGGATAGTAGCCAGGGTAACAGCATGTACCAAATCGAGATGATCAAGTTCATCAAGGAAAAGTACCCTGAACTAGATGTTATTGGCGGAAACGTCGTAACTCGCGAACAAGCGGCTTCTTTGATAGCAGCTGGTGTTGATGGAATTCGTATTGGAATGGGTAGTGGCAGTGCTTGCATCACCCAAGAGGTCATGGCCGTTGGTCGTCCTCAAGCTGCCGCTGTCTACAATGTTAGCTCATTTGCAGCCAAATTTGGCGTTCCATGTATGGCTGATGGAGGTATTCAAAATGTTGGTCACATTGTCAAAGGTCTCGCACTTGGTGCCACCACAATCATGATGGGTGGTCTCCTCGCCGGTACTACTGAGTCCCCAGGTACATCCTTCCTCAGTCGCGAAGGAAAACTTGTAAAGGCATATCGGGGTATGGGAAGTATTGATGCTATGCAAGACAAGAAGGCCGGTGCTGGCGCCAAAGACAGTCAAAAAAGCAATGCTGGAACTGCTCGTTATTTCTCTGAAGGTGACAGCGTCTTGGTTGCTCAGGGTGTCGCAGGTTCAGTTGCTCACAGAGGGTAAGTCTTCATCTCCATATCCATCTCCTAGTTACCCACTAACAAATTAAAAAGTTCTGTCACCAAGTTTGTGCCATACCTCGCTGCTGGATTGAAACACTCTCTCCAAGACTGTGGACGCAAGAGTCTCCTCGAATTGCATGAGTCCGTTGAGGCTGGCGCCACTCGATTCGAGTTGCGGACTGCTAGTGCCCAGCTTGAAGGAGGTGTGAATATGGAGAGTTACGAGAAGAAGCTCTATGCTTAGTTCCGTGCTATTGCGGGCGACCAGATATAATGCGACCAAATGGAATGAATTGGTGGGAAGGCGTACAGTGTTCGGGGCGTTATTTGGATCCAATTGAACAGTCTCAAAACAGCCTTGCAAATATATTGGATACTACATAAATATTTACTGAAATTTTTATTGACCAATAATTGCATAATTCTATTTCCTCTTGATGTTGTTTAAGCTCGATAGAACTCACTTCCTTAAACCCAACTTCATTGATACATTGGCAGCACATCTCCTTGCCCTTTCTATGTGACTCAAAAGTAACAGCAGCTTGGGTATAGCGTTACACATATCCATTTCTCTAGAACTTAAGTAATAAAAAGGATGCCAATCCGGTAAATAAGTAGTATCAGTGTGTAAAGGACCGTCGACTACCATCAGGTACCTTTCTGCCACAAGGGCAACTATGCATTTGAGTAGTGCTCATTTCTGTGTAGATAACGACTGCTGAAATCTCGACGATGATGTTGAAATATCAAGATTTGTAATCACTCAATGTTTCGAATCGTTAATAAGGTTGACTTTGAACCACTTTTGAACAACTCATAAACAAACAATTGATATGGAGTAGCTGTATATTCAAGATTTTACCTTGTTGTCAAGTCTCATTGTTTTGTTTCTGCCTTTTACAGTCAGTAGAGTGGTCGCTTATTAAGGGGTACAGTAACACGTGGATTTTAAGTGGAGCTCATCCTACCCCACTTGAGGATATCATCGTCCCTGGATGGGGATGTATCCCTTTGATACATGAATTCTGTGACGAGTGAAATAAACGATGGCTTCCATTTGGAATAAGAACAACAACAATGTCAATGATGCGTATCCTAAACATGCCACTGGTCCGATAGGGAAGCCAATTCCTCATATTCAACGTTCCAGATTGCCAAGTTTCACCTCGACTGGTCAATATGAATCCCAGAACCTCTTATGGCAAGCCTCCTTAGCTGCATGATATTCATTTGACTCACTCGAATATAGCATGCTCGACGAAGCTAGGTTGACTGGTGGGGATCATGTAAAACTTTACGTTAATAGCATTCCGAACCTTGCTCGTCCTACG